>Ga0255144_1000014_pt1 | contig 119382 bp, 198 predicted proteins | sample Atl_Cont_RepA_8h_FD_183633 | JGI IMG/M metagenome (GOLD analysis project Ga0255144, IMG submission 183633) | Freshwater microbial communities from Altamaha River, Georgia, United States - Atl_Cont_RepA_8h | ecosystem: Environmental > Aquatic > Freshwater > River | place: USA: Georgia...
TATCAGTACATGTTTTGCTAAAGGAACGTCAGAGCACCCGATTACTCTTAATCAGGAAGTATTTGGTTCTATTGAAGAAGAAGACGGCTCGTTATATTACTGAGCGGTGTCTTCGTCCTGTGGCTTTGACTTGTGAGGATTCTCACAGGTGCATGCTTCACAGCACTTTGCTTCTAGTGGTAGGTTTGTCATGGCTATATTATATCTCCTTATTTTGTTGACATGAGCATTGATCACAACACTCTTCTTTAAAAATCTTTAGTGCCAAACCATCGTTTTTAGGTCTATCCCAAGCAATATGCTCAAGATCTGGTCTGCCTAGATCTTCCCAAAACTTCTCTCTGCCCATAGCATCTGTCTCTGGAATTGGTTCTGACTCTCTCATATTGACCACCATCCTTCATACGTTGCTTTACCAGACTCAATCCATTCTCTGTGTAGTTTATTTTGATATACCCAGTCTGTTTCATGAGTCTCCCCGCCACACTTAGGGCATGGGTTTTGATTTACAATCTTATATACGTGCTCACAAACCTCTGTGTTCATCTCTGATCCAGGTCTGATAGCATCTTATGAATCTTCTTTATTTCTCTGCTTACCCACAGTACGGATCCAAGTAAAAATACTACGTACCCCGCAGTTGCCCAATATGTAATATTTGTCATGAAACCATTCTACCATAATCTGAAAAATTTTTTAAAAACCACTTTTAGAAAAATCTGAATTTTTTGCTAAGATGTATGATGCACGATCTACAGAATAAAACAGAAAAATAATAGTGAGCACATAATGCACCCACTACTACCCCCTTGAGTTTAGATTTCTTTTTTTCCTAAAATCCAACCGTTGTGTATTCCAACAAGTGGGGCGTCAATGCAGACAGCATAACCTTTTGGAAGTTGTGCAGGGAAAAACCCTATAAACTTTTCAATGTGTTCTTTTGTATAGAATGGAATAGTCTTAGACTCTCCATTAGTCGTTGTTAGTTTTACTGGTATCATTTTTATCTCCTTGTTCTATTGTAATCCCGTTTTTTTCGTAGTGGCTTCTATCGTAGTTAGCAAGAGTGCCACCACTCTCAAGGTGGGCTTTCCTGCGTAGTTGTTCTGCTGAGTAGTTAGCCATTGGCTACACACTCGCATGGGTCAATGTGATAATCCTCGTTATCACCAAAAAACACTACACCTTTTCCGTTGCAGGTGTCGCAATCTGCTACATAAATTGAGTTAATCATTTGGATACTCTCCAATTTGTCCACATAGGTAGACGCTCAGGGTCAGTATCATCATACCAACGCTCAATGTTGTTTTCACATACTTCACAGAATGTGAATTGGTCATCTCCTACCATAGAGATAGCAGATTTATTTGGTGTATGCTCTTTGCATACTTCTTGAATTGTTAATGTAGTCATTTTAGACCACCTTTCTTTTTTCTAACTAGGACTATCCTAGCACTAGGGTCTGACAAATTGGGGCATTTATTCGCTAGGCTCACTGTGATTTACACCACATTTATTTGCTAGGCTCACTGCCTGATTTATCGTTATTTAATTTTATAGGAGTATCCTATCATAGATACCCTCAAAAGTCAAGCACCTTGACGGCGTGTCGTCTGTGATTTATCTCACAAGATACATGTTCTCATCAAATGTGAGTACTTTGTGAACCTTGTAGGTTTTATCGATTGGACAGATCATCATCCAACCCTCAGGGTCTACATGTCCACATGTTGGACAGATTGGGTGAATTTTTTCGAATGTATTCATTTTAGTTATCCTTTCTAGATACTTTCTTATTTAATTTTTCTTATAGGAGAATAATAGCACACAATTTCCCAAAAGTCAAGTCCTAACACGGCGTGTCGCATGTGATTTAGACCACATCACAAAAGGTGCAAATCGGACATTGGTCGGGGGCTGTGGATAACTTTGTGGATAACTTATGTGACCTACGTCATATGTGATGTATCTCACAAAGTCCTAAATGTCCGTTTTATACCCTCGAAAATGTCAGACCCCCCTGCTAGAATACTTGTATTAGATAAAAAAGAAAGGACAATAAAATGTCACTAGAAAAATTAGATAAAGTAATAGTAAATGGTTATTCCTCTTGGAACTATGTTTCACAATACTACAATGACTACAATGTAAAGGGTAATGACCCAAATTGTAAGCACGAAACTTGGACAGATGTTCAAGGTGTTTCAACTAGACAACCATACTTCAATCGCTACTGCGATAAATGTGGTTATCGTAAATTATTCGTAAAGTATGCTAAGTATTGCCGTAATACTAAGAAAGGTGGTCGTAAATAATGGCTACACTAGAAATTTTTGAAATGAATTCAGATGGTGCAGGTTGGACTGCGCTAGAAAATGTTTCTGCTGATACTAAACTAGATTTAGAATTAGCAATCGTAACAAATGCTCCAATGCAAATGTTATGTTTCAAATGTCATACACCAATCCCTCGTGGAAATGTGTGTGTTAATCATAAAAATGTGAAAGGAGGAATTTACCTTGACTAAAAAAAATGTTTTAATCAGTTTTGTAACTGATGCTGAAACTGATCTTCAAGCAGTTTTCAATCTAAATAAAATTTTTAATAAACTTTCTGAAAGTGAATTAGAAAAATTTAACGCATTTGAAGTTTTAGATGTTGTTGAATAAATAAAAAGTTTTTGCAAAATAAAAATTGCAAAAATTTGCTCGGGCGCTGTGTGGTGTAAATCACATCTAAGATACGGCGTGTCGCCTTGACTTTTTGAGGTTTTTATGTTAAACTATCCATAGTTAAAAAATAAAGAAAGGATAACTAAAAATGGACTTTTTAGACTATATGGACGAAATCTACGAGGAACTCGTGGAAGAATTTGGACACGAAATCGAAAGCGATTGTATCCATAAGTGATATAAATCACACAACGCCTACGGCGTGTCGCCTTGACTTTTCAGAGTTTATCTGATAGGATACTAGGTATCAAAACTAAATAAAGGACAAATGGGCTAATGAGCCTAAGCAAATAAGTGTGATACAAATCACAATGAGCCTTAGCAAATAAGTAGCCTAAATGTCAGCCCCAAATGCTAAAATTAGTAATAACAAGAAAGGAAAACTAAATGTCAGCAAATGTCTATTCAATCGAAAATCTCCTAGTGGGAAAAATCTATCGCTCAAAAACTATTGAGGGCGAAATCGTATCAGCAGAAAAGCACCCTCAAGGTGTATGGTATGAGAATTGCGAGAGTTATCTCGTAGAAATTCGCAAGCCACAAGGTGGCTACACTTTCCGCACTCTAGCAGTAAAGGTAAATGACTAATGAAACTAGATGAATTCAAGAAACTAATCGAGGCGCAACGCCAAGAAATCAAATTGACAAACTTAGAGAAAATCGCTAAAATTGTAGAAACAACAAAAACGAAAGGTAAAAACTAATGACTACAACTTATACAGACTTTCCATTTACTCACAATGGAATTAACTACATTTCAAGATTTACCAATGACTCACCATTTTTGGCAAGAGTTAAATCTATGCCTACCGCAATTTTCAACGAAATAAATCGTGCCTGCCTAAACGAATACCTAGAAAATAAAACTTACACACTTTCAGAAATTCAAGCCGTATTAGATACACTTAACGAAGGTGGCTCTCATGCGTTTATCATGTTAGGAGAAAATAACTAATGATGACTCGTAAAGACTATGTTCAAACCGCAAACATTCTAAAAGGATTTTCAGATGAAATTCACCCAGCAGTTTTTGAAGATTTAGTAGAAGAATTCGCACAATATTTTGGAAGCGATAACGAAAGATTTGATAAAGCACGATTTGAAAAAGCGTGTGGTGTTGATGAGATTGGACTAATACCAGTATGAGCATGAGCAGATTTCTAACAACACTAATTCAAATTGGTTTAGTTTCAATTTGTTTTCTTTTAGTTAAAGAATTAATTCGTGACATAAAAGAAAACGGATTTTTCAAATGATCTAAATTAGTTGAATTTTCAACAATGGGGCCCGAGGGGTTATCCACAGGCTTATCCACAGCCTGTTTAAGAAATGTGGTTAAGATCACAGTTTTTATGTCTCATTATTTAAGAATTACGGCGTGTCTAATTTGATTTTGTCAGTAGAAAATGATAGGCTTACGGAGTAAGACTAAAGAAAGGAAAAAACAATGAGAGGTTATTCTATTGTTGATTTACTAGTAGACCAATACTATGCGCCTACTTCACTACGCCGTCGTTTCAATGGCGGAATTATAAACCATGCTGAATTGCGTGAAGATACTTACCCTGCTGAGGGTTGGTTAGATTTCGCAATTCGCTATACACCAAAAGGTTCACTAAAAGATGAGTGGGCTACAGTTTCCGTTAGAGTAGATAATTACTAAGAAAGAGGTAAATAAATGGGACTAGATATGTATCTCCACGCTAAAAAATATGTGGAAAAAGTTGATTGGCAAAAACTACAGGCAGATAATGATTTGTCTATGAATAGCCCTGAAGTAATTAATGATTTGTTTAATCAAATTGTAACTACCGCAGGATTAGAAGATGTCGCTACAGATATCTATGGTGCTGAAGTTTCAGTTACTTGTGCCTATTGGAGAAAGTCTAATCAGATCCATAAGTGGTTTGTAGATAATGTTCAAGGCGGTAATGATAACTGCGGTGAGTACTATGTCTCGCATGAGAAACTAAAAGAATTGCTAACTACTTGCCAACAGGCTCTATTTGCTAAAGACCCTAGCCTATTGCCACCACAGGCAGGTTTCTTCTTTGGCTCCTATGATATCGATGAATGGTATTGGGCAGATATCAAGGACACTATCAAGAAATTGAAGCGTGTGCTTGCTATGCCTGAAATGTCCAAATTGTCCTTTTACTACACTTCTTCGTGGTAGGACACGCCGTATTGTGGGGGATTTGATTTTGTCAGTCCCCCATGATAAGATTTCAGTATGAAAAGAAAGGACAGAAAAATGAGTAAAATGAAAAACCTACTAGATGAAATACTAAACTGCTCAGATTGTAATGGGCAGGGTGTAAATTATTGGGGAAATGGTGAGGACTATGATTTTGAGTATTGTGATTGTAATCCTTATCGCATGATTATTGAAGACGGCGAAATTGTAAATGAGGGAGATTTGACTAATGTGTAATATCTGCTATGCTTTAGAAAATAAAATATCTATGATTGACGCAAGTCCTAGCACAATGTGTAAGTCACACTATCAAGATTGGTCAGATGAAAAGTCTTTAGGAGAGGATTGGAACTAATGGAAAATGCTTGTCTTCAATGTGGCGACAATGAAGCGATAGATGGCTTCTATTGCTTTGGTTGCGGGATTGATATATACTTCAGTGAGGAAACAATTTTTGAGATGGGAGAAAGTAAATAATGGGAAGTAATATGGCAACAGAAATGGCAGATGGAACTCTAGAGGATTTGGGTATCCACCTAGATTTAGAAACTCAGATAGGAATACACTTATCTGCTAATCACTACCCTCCAGTGCCTAAGTCAATGGTAAAACCTTGTATTGAGGCTATTGACGCAGTAAATGACCTAGGACTATGGGACGCAGATATTGAATTGCCAGAGGGTATTTCATGGCGTGGATTGAATACTGCGCCTGCTCATGCTATTATTGAGGCTCACCACCTAAATGCTTGGATTATCGAAAGAGAGGAATACTAAAATGGAATATAACTACAGCCTAACTATCTCCTATGACGGAGATTTGGTATCAACAACACGCAGCGCAGATATGCTTGAAATTGTCAATGCGTGGAATAAGTGCGTAGACTTTGGAGATGCTAAAGAATACGCTACCTACAACCTATCAGACCCAATGGGTAAAATGTATACTAAGACCTTCTATCGCAATGGAAATGTGAGTGTGAAATGAGTGCTACAATGACAACTATGGAACTTCGCTTTGCTGATTATCTTTTTCCTAATCAATTAATGGAAGAAGATTTAATTAAAATTGATGAACAATATGTAACTGTTGGATCAATTACTGAAACAAAAGATGGTTATCTTTTAATTTGTCTTGATGATTTCAATGATGAAATTGAAGTGTTCGTAACTGATGAACAAAAAATTGAGTGGTATGTTTTTATAGAAGAAGACGACGACTAAAGGGGCCCGACCCAATGTCGCAAATGTCCGTTTTACGTAGAATCTCCCTAAACTTGTTTTTAAGATAGTTTTATGATAAGATTATTCTATGTTAAGAAAAAATAAAGAGGAATTAAGGCGTATTCAAGAACTACGCAGATCTAATGCTGCCTCTTTTGTTCCTAACAAAAAGAATTACACTAGACAAAGTAATAAAAAAATGATAGAATTGTCTAAGAAAGAAAGGGAAGACCATGACTAAATTAAAACGGTCCAACGATAGGAAGGTAGCAAATGCAGTCTCACGAAACGGAAAAACCCCAACAATCGCCAATACCTTTGGTTTACCTGCTGGAAAAAATTTCTCGTGTCCTGGTGCCACTGCCACTTGTGAGAGCGTTTGTTATGCAGGAAGACTTGAAAAAGTCTACAAAGGAGTAAAGGCTACTCTTCTCCATAATTGGGAATTACTTAAAGACGCAGACCATGACACTATGGTGTTTTTATTGCAGGACATGATTAATGATTTCAAGGCAGACTGTGATAAGCGCAATGCACCAAAGTTATTTCGCATTCACTGGGATGGGGATTTCTTCTCTGATACCTATGCCAATGCATGGAAGTATGTAATCGAAAACAATGCAGATGTTAAATTCTGGGTATATACACGTGTAAAGTCTGCTGCCCTTATTCTCAAGGGAATTGATAATCTAAGTTTATATTTTTCTGCAGACGCAGATAATATCAAAACCGCAGTAGACTTAAAATTAAAAAATGGTGTACGCATGGCATACCTTGCTAAGAATTTTGCAGTGGGTCAAGAAACACTAAAAGAATTAATTTCAAAACCTGGTGCTAAGTGTCCTGAAAATGCAAAACGCATTCCACTTATTTCTACTAATGGTAGTGCTTGTGTATCATGTGGCTTGTGTGTTCATAATAAGTCTGATATAGTATTCTCTTCTAGTAAAAAGTAGAGGCCATGGAACTATCTCAATTAATAATTTATTTATTCTGGTGGGGACTTTGTTTATTTCTTTTGCAATGATCCCGCTCTAAAATGGGGGCGGGGGCAAAATGTCCGTTTTATACTAATTAAGAAGTGTAATTAAGATCACATGGAAAAACCCCCCACGATTTGTATTTCTTGTATTTTTTTGCTATACTTAGAATAAGACCAAAACAGAAAGGGAAAGAAATGACACTAGGTGGATACACTTATCAGATTGGCGACCTATTCACTACTTCTAAGACAGGAATTACAGGCAGAATTGCTGGGTTCTCACCTCTTAGCAATAAGGTCACTCGTGTAAATCTTATCTTAGCAAATGGCTCTCGCCGTTTCGCTATGGTAAAGACCTCTAAGTAATCTCAAAATGTGAGAAAATGTCAAAAAATGTTTGACATTATTCTCTAAAAATGCTAAAATAAATACTATCAACAACTAACAAAGGAGAAAGAAAATGGCAGTAGCAACAGCAACATACAAGGTAGGCGACCTCTACACTTCACAGAAGTCAAAGGTTACAGGCACTATCACAGAAATCAAGCCAAACACAGACGGAAGCACAGTTCGTGTCAAGTTAGATGTCAATGGCACACCACGCTGGACAACTTGGACAGCGAAGTAATTTAGCACACGCTAACGCCACCTGAGCAAGTGGAGGCTAAACTGCTCACTTGATTTTCTAGTTTAGAAGTGCTAGACTAGAGTAAGACCAAAACCCATAAGAAAGGAATACAATGTCAAGAGGCAAAGCCATAAATGTCAAGATTGCTACGACTAAAGTAATCAAGGCACTTGAAACCAAACTAGCCCAACTCCAAAAGGATAAGGCTAATCAGAAAGTCAATGAGGAGAAGTTCTCAAAGGCTCAAGAGAAATACAACAAGGAAGTTGCTAAGTTAGCACTTGCTCAAATCTCTAAGGCAGAGGACATTTCTGCTCACACTCGCTACAATGGCGAAATAAATGTATCGTTCTCCTTGCCAAAGGGAACTATTGAACTTCCAAAAGAACCTGAAAAGGATTTTGAGAGTTTCCACGATTGGCAATACAAGGAAATGGTAGAGGAAATTGAAAACGCTATCCGTATTCTGAAAATGACAGATGAGGAAGTAGTTTCAACTTCAACTTACAACGCTATCGCTAGATACTTGTAAATCACTTTCCTGAGCATGAAATAAAACTGCTCACCAAACCACCACAAACAGAAAGGTAAAACAAATGACATTAGGCGGATACACTTATCAAGTAGGAGATTTATTCACTACTTCTAAGACAGGCGTTACAGGCAGAATTGAAAAGTTTATTCCTGTTCGTCAAAATGTAACTCGTGTTATGTTGCGCTTGGCAAATAATCAAACAAGATTTGCTATGGTAAAAACATACTAACAGAATTGCTCTCTGTGTTCACGGCAGACTGCGATCTAAAACTAGATTAGATTGAACTTTCTGCGAAAGTCCCTTGAGAGCCTTCATCCTGAGCATGATGTAAAACTGCTCTAAAACCCCCCGACCCGTGTGACTAAGATCACATCTCATTATGTGAGATTAATTAAGAAATAGATTTGTATTTCCCACATTTTTTTGCTATGCTTAGTTATACCAACAAGAAAGGAAAGCCCTAATGATATCAACCGCATTAGCAATACAAGAAGCAACAATGGAAGCCGTTCATGACGAGGAAACTATGAATATGGCTGCCCATATTTTTCATTCACGAAATGAAGTTTCAGAGGATGAATTTATCAGAATGATGTTTATGTATTCTGCTCATCTATCAGCGATTACTGCTACTCTAGTTACTCATGCCTGCTTGACTGAAAGCCAACTAAATGATATGCTAGAAACAATAAAAGAAATGGAAACAATGGGAAAGGACATTGAATAATGGAAGAGACAACAATAGAGGTCCCCTCACACTATAACGCTAATCAATTAGTAACCTATAAGGTTATCAAGGATGGCGTAGCCTCATTCCCAACTACTAAGGTTAATGACCTTGAGTGGGAACTAGAGCAATACCGTCGCACTCAGGACAGAGTTAATGAACTCCAGTCTACAATCAATAAAATTATCGATAACATGTCTGAAGAGTATTGGTTTAATCCTAATACAGAAAAAGAAACAATACTCGAAGACCTTTGCGAGATTTTAAAATTCAACCCAGTTAAAACTGTAGAATTCTCTGCAGTAATTAATGTTAATGGTGCAATCGAAATTCCTCTAAACGAAGCAGAAGACTTTGATTTAGAATCATTCTTGTCAGATACAATTAGCGTTGATTCTTACGGCGGTAATGTTGATATTCATGATTGGAATATTGATAATGCATATGAAAACTAGTTTCTGATAGGGGGCTATCCGAAAAGGACCTGAGTACGTCCTAATAAACTGCTCAATTTTTATTTGAGATCCCCCGCAAATGGGTCGGGGGGCGTGATATAAATCACATGTGAGATTAAGCACATGTCCGATTTTTCCCATTTTAATTAAGATGATTTGACTTTATTTCCCCGTAATGCTAAACTAGATTGTAATCTATTGAAAGGAAAAAAATATGGCTCATGAATTAGAAACCCAAAATGGTGTTGCTAGTTTCGCTTCTTTCCGTGAACCTGCTTGGCATGGTCTAGGCACAGTATTCACAGAAGAAAAAAATACAGCAGAAATGTTGGCTGCTGCTAATCTAAATAACTGGAATGTTCGTCTTGAAGATGTAAATATTCCTACTCACTTATCATCAGATAAGAACTACCAATATGTAGTGCGTACCAATCCTACAGATAACACTCAGACAGATATTCTTGGTGTTGTAGGTGAGCGTTATCATGTTCTACAGAATGAAGATTTATTTTCATTTGGTGACAATATCCTAGATGGTGGTGGTCGTTGGGAAACTGCTGGCGCTATTCGTGGTGGTCGTGTAGTATTTGGCTCTCTTGCTCTTGAGCGTGAGACAGTGCTAGACCCTAATGGTGTTGCAGATAAGGTAAAGACTTATCTTCTTATCAACACATCACACGATGGCTCTATTGCTATTCAAGCGTCAATCACTCCCGTTCGTGTTGTGTGCGCTAACACTCTCAACCTTGCTCTTGGTGGCGTAGGTCGTAAGCGTAATAAAGGTATCAAGCAATCTTTCAAGATTCGCCATACTCAGACAGCACAAGGTAAAGTCGCTATTGCTCGTGAGGCTCTTGGTCTTGCCAATACCTACATGGATGAATTCGACAAGATGGCACACGCAATGATTCAGAAAGAAATCACAGCCGTTGATTTTAATAAAATCATTCTTGCTGCTTATCCAAAGCCTGAGAAAGATACTAAGGGCGCAATCAAGAAGTGGGAAAATAAAGTTGATACAATCAACGATATTTACACTGGCGAATTCAATGGCATGATTGCTAACACTGCTTGGGGTGCGTTCAATGCTCTAACTGAGCGCCTTGACTGGTATCGTTCTGCTCGTGGTGGCAATAACGAGAGTATTCTCGCTGCTGCTAGTGGATTTGACCCATCTATCACAGCAGAAAAAAATCGTTTGCTAACTATTGTTCGCAACACATTAGAATTAGTGTAAACTAATTCAACACCTGAGCAAGTGTAAAAACTGCTCACTATTTTTTTTGCAGATCATAAATTGAAATTGTAATCTTAATATGTGAGACGGGTCGGGGGTGTCCGTTTTGTACCTTTTATTAAGAATGATAGTATTATTTTTTAAAATTTTTTTATTAAGAGGGACTTGATTTTTTCCCGAAATTTTGGTATTCTATATTTACACCAAGAAAGGAAATAAAAATGAAAGTTGAATTATATGAAATGGAATATTCTGTTTCTCCAGGAGGCAAGGATTGCTGGGAAGCAACAGTATATACAGGCTTAGGACATTCTTCTAACTATAGTGAATATAGATCTGCTGGAGAGGCTTTAGACCATTTGATTTCTGTATACCCTGGCGTAGAACTAGAAGTTGACGTAACTACCCTTGAAGCGTATAATTTACAACAGGAAAGGGTATAAAAATGTTAGTAGACGACTTAATTATTAAAGTATATGAGGATAATTATTCCCATATGGACTTTATGGAAAATATGAATGGTGGAGACTGTGATTGTGCTTTACATTCTTTCTTTAAAGTAATAGAGGTTTATACATGCTAGGTTATGAAAAATCAGATTTAGACATGATGATTGCTAATGTAAACATTGCTTCTAAGCAATTAGGCAATTCAGGTATTGCTAGGGGACTAGATGAAGTATCTTTATTTCTTCAAGGTCTATGGGCAGAGGGGTACTTTGACTAATGGATAAAGTTTTATACTGGTCAGATCTAGCAGAGTTAACTCATCAAACACAAGTAGATTTATTTGACTTCTGTGCTTGTGAAGAGCAAGAGTTATTTCCATATGAGGATTGTCCAAGGGTGTGACGAAAGTCACATTACGAGGGCTTGACTTATACCCCTGATTTTGGGAAAATAAGACTATGGACATTTACTTAGAGGAACTCACCAAAACTGTAGCCTATCACGATTCGTATTGTGATTGCCGTGATTGCGCTATGTATTATTTTCTAACAGAAAGGGAAAATGAAAATGCCAATGTATGACCTAAAGGTAGTAGTAGAGTATTTCTATGAAGTAGAAGCAGAGACTGAGGAACAAGCAGAGGAACTTGGTTGGCACTATGAAGACCACGCTTACTCAGGCGAAGTTTATTCTATTGAGGTATGGGAAAAAGAAGAAGAGGAAGTAGAACTAGATGAGGAGGTTAAGTAATGCCTAACTGGTGCTATAACTATCTTGACATATCAGGTGATGAAGCCTTGGTTGCAGATGTAAAACGACAACTCAACAAACCATTTGTCATGAGCCATGATTCATGGAATATGAATACAAAACAAATGGAAATATCAGAAACAAGTTATTCAAACCCTGTCTTTGCATTTCATAATATATATAATCATAGACAAGACGGTATCTCAGATGAGGATTACATAAAGCAACCTGACCATACCCTGCCTTTAGAAGAATCTCTTATGTTCAAGGGCAACCATTGGTACGACTGGAATGTTCGCAACTGGGGAACCAAATGGGATGTTGCAGTTCGTGACGGTGATGAGTATCCTGAGACTGAGTTATATGAAGAGACTGATAGTTCTGTGGGGTATAAGTTTAATACTGCTTGGTCTCCACCTGTTGAGGCTATAACTAAACTATCAGAACAGTATCCTAGCCTAGAGATGAATCTATCTTATGAGGAAGAAACTGGTTGGGGTGGTTCTGTCAACTTCAATAACGGTATTGCTACTGAAGAAGAATCATATGAAAACAAATGTAGAGATTGTGATTCACTAAATAGTTTAGAATACTGTGAAAATGATTGTGGTGAGATTTGTTCAGAGTGTAATTATATGGGGGAAGCAGACCTTGACTGTGTTGCGGAATGTGATACCCACAAGGTATACTTGGACAATGTGCCAGAATACAGAAAGGTAAGCAATGATTGACAAGTTAGTAGAATATATCAAGTTACATGCTCTTAGCATGGAGCAAGATATTGAAAACATTCATACTAAATATGAAGCAGGTGGTATGTATTCAAATGAGGATACGTACATGGAAGAGTATTTGGCAGGTGCCATTGCTGCCTGCTATCATATTCTATCTACAATTGACGAGTTCAGAAAGGAACAGTAGTGGAAATATCACCAACAACATTAGAACCATACCTGCAAAAACAGGTAGACCATGATATCAGCGGTATCGATATCATGCACGGTCACCTAAAAGTTCTCATGCTGCAGGCAGAGCAAGAACTAATTAATGCACAGGCTTTGGAGGATGAAACTGAAGAGGCTATGGATTCTATGGAACGTAAATATTGGGAGGGTATGTGTGACGCATATGCTCATCTATATAGTTTGACATATGATTTATCATTCGCAATAGCAGCAAGAAAGGAAGAAGAATAATGGGAGCACGTTGTACATTTGTATTTAAAACTAGTGAGGACCATGCCGTGGCACTATACAGCCACTGGGGTGAGGACTCGTTGTATCCAGACCTGGCAGCGGCATTGAATCATGCAAGACCTAGGTGGACGGACCCTTCATATGGTACCCGTATGGCAATTAGTTATTTAATTCAGGATAACATCATGGACGAGACTGGCTTTGGTATCTATGGGTGTGACCCTACGGACCAGGCATTCATGGACACACCAATCACAATTGATTTTACAGATAATACTGTAGGCAATGGTGAAGACTGGCATTCATTTGATGAGTTTGTTAATTATCATGGAATGGCTATCTCAAAATAAATTTATCTGAGAAGACGGAGAATGGGTCACTCCGCACACAGGGTGAGGCGCAGGCTGTGGTGGGTCTTGCGCCTCCCCACCTTTTTTGGTAGAATGGAGGTATGCGTATATTGAGAGGTCTTAGGCTAGGAATATCAAAAGAAGAAAAGGTTGCTATTGCTATTGGCAGACTTGTATCTGACTTTGGTCTTGACCTTGAGGCAGTTGGAAAATATCTAGCAACAACACAGCCATATGTAGTTTATGCTCGTGTGCTGGAGGTATTAGAAGCAACTGAATACAACAAGACTGTATCAGAGTATAGGCAGATAGGACAATACTATGGCGACCAACTTCGCTAACAAAGCGGGTATATTATCAGATCTCTGGATTAACTTTAGAGATGAAGAACAGTTCAGTGACTTTATAGAATATAATGACATTGGACTCCCGTTAGCATATTTTGTTCATACTGAATTAGTTAAACCTGCTGATCAAGCAATAATGTATATAGAAGAAACATTTAATTTGTTATGTGCTGCATTAGAGTTAGATCTAGAAGGAGACTATGAATCATTGAATGAAATGTTTGATAAATCTAATAATGTAGAGTAGGGTTGACAGCCTGCAGCAGATGTGCTATGCTGTGGGCTGCGCCCCGACCCTATCTTTCAAATTCCAAACACTTTATTACGAAGATAGTATTTTTTTCCCAGAATTTTTATTACGATCAAACATAAAAAATCCCAGCATTTTATCAAACAAATTTTTATTTGTCAAATCAGGGTTATATCCCTTATACTGTATATAGGTATGTTTGTCAAGGATCTTTTATATACCGCCGCCGAATGGCGGCAGCCCCGAAGGGGCGTGAGATTTCCCAAAAAAACATTAAGAACCCTTTTCAAAAAATCCCTGAAAGTTTGGCGGGGTACAAAAAGATATACCCAAATCCCTCTATATAAAACATTACGAAAACACTTTATTTTTCCCTGATTTTCAAACATTTTAAAACATTTTTATATGGTTTTATAACATTTTGTTATGGTTTTTAAACATTTTTAAACCACATTTTGTCTATAATTTGGGACAAATCATTTGACAAATATGGTTTGATATGGTATTATGCAGGCTATTTGGCTATTTGACATATAAGGTTTTATATGATATGGGGTTTGGGAACTGGGTTGGTTTGAACTGTCGCATTACGATCCATCTTCTAAAGATGTTCCATTCCCCACTTTCCTCCCTTTTCCTCCACCTATAGTATATGAAAATATAATCAGTAATATATTTTTGTGGATAAACCTGTGGATAACTATGAGATTTTGTGGAAAACGGGGTATACAAATCAGGACATTTAGGCTATACTTGTCATATGCAATTCATTCCTGAGCATCAAACCAATAACCTAATCTTGAGGTTTATAGCCAATCAGATATTTCACCGTATATCCCATATGTTCTTATCTAGGTCATTAAGGATATATTATATATATGAGAATGAGTATGATGAGGATAACTCCTTTGTACCGCCGAAGTTTGACCATCTTAGAATTAGAACCTATAACTGGCTATACAATGTTTTAGATAAGCCATATAGTAGATGGGGAACACATTACGATATATCTTTTGATGATGAAGACCAAGAATTAATGGATAGGCTTGGCTCTGATTATGACGAGAATGGTATCCCATATTGGGAGAAGACAGGAACAGTGGATCCAGATTATGATTTACGATAAAATATCTACATGCCTTGAATGGCTAAGTATAAATGACATTGAATGGGATTTGACATACTAGCCAACACTTTGCTATAATTATATCTAGAAGGCATGAACGGCTGATGGTTTACCGTGTGGTCGTACCTCTTCTAGCATCCGCTCCCTTTCTGGCGGATAAGTCGCCTCTCCCTTTCTGGAGGCGCACTCCTGAGCATGAGTCTAAACTGCTCCCTTTCTGTATAATATAGATATGAGTCTATACAGAGAAAAGAATGAGTTTATTCCCATTATGAGGGATACAGATGATCATATAGATGATTATGAAGCAATAGGCATTGATTGATATACCCCAACCATATTGCCCTGCAAAGGGGCAAATGTTGGTTGTGGGGTTCTATTTTGCGCCGAACTTTAAACGCCGCTTTTCCCATATTTCTAGATCTTGCGGATGATCAAAGTCTTCAGTCCAGTCGTTGATTTCAACATAGTTTGATTTATTTGTAAAGTGATGCTGTACCCGTAGGCTTTCAAGGTTCCTTATCTTTTTATACAACAGGTATGTTCCAGGACCTTTTTTGTTTTCTTCTATTACCTGCTGTAGGACATTACGAACGAACTCTTTTTGTCCCCCGTCAAAACTCAATGCAAATATTTCTTTATATTTTTTGCCAGTAATTTTTGATGCTTTGGGGCGTAGAAAAAACTGTATTGGATCTATATTATTTGCTATTGTCTCTACCGCTTGATCAGAAAACCAAACATCACCAAATGCAATAATTGTTCTATCTTCCCCCCACAGATGGACTGATGAGTACAGTTTGGCTGCATCATTCCAGTTGCCTTCAAGAGGATATTCAGTGGCAGCATTTATACTTATATTGTTTTTAGATATTACGACTATATCATTGCTAAACTTATTAAACTGATTAATGGTTCTGTTTAGCAGTGGTTCGCCATCTATTATTGCAAGATGTTTTGGGGTATTACGAAAGTTATTCCAACGTGTACCTTTTCCTGCTGCTGGAATGATTACTCTCATGTCAGTCCATATAAACTAATACATCAAATGCTTCTTCGCAAGATATACATAGTGATGTTGGCTTGCCTTTAACATACTTACCGTCGCCGAGAATTATTTTTCCGCTTTTTTGCATGTCTAATAGATCTGGCGTTAATTTACCATAAATAATTGGTAATAGTTTTACATGACATTTTGGACACATAAGAATTATTCTATCATAGTTGCATTTATTTTTGCTATAAGGTATACTCTTTATATGGGACAATGTAAATGTGGTTATTCAACTGAGTATCCAGACTGCAACGGCACACATAAAATTGTGAAAGCAGTTAAGGATGATATTATTAAACAATTAGAAGATATAGATATAGATGGTAGCAAACTAAATGCTCTTGGGTTTAAAATGCTTGCCATCGCAGCAATCAGGGGTAAGTAATGAAACATGAGGACTTGAGAGATCCTTTCACATATTGGAGAGAAATCTTGACTATGGTATTTATTATAGGCTTTTTACTTGGCGTATGGGCTTCTTAAAATACTGTAATGACTGTAATACCCCGCTACAAAATGGGGCTTGCCTTTATTGTTATAATAATAAAGAAGCGTTAGAGGAATTTGAAAAAGAAGACGATATGTGATATCCTTATAATAAGGGTCTAATTAAAATATAGAGAGCGAGATATAAATGAATCCTAAAGTAACTATTGTTGGAAGACTTGGCAAAGATCCAGAGGCTATTGGACAGTCTGGAGCACGTTTTACAGTTGCCACAAACGACAGAGTAAAGAATGAAACAACGGGTAAGTGGGAAGATAAAGACACATCTTGGTGGACAGTAAAGGCTTGGAAAACTCTTGGACAACAAGCACTTGCTAACCTTAAAAAGGGACAAGAAGTAACAATTGTTGGAACAATTTATCAAGAAAGTTGGAAAGACAGCAGTGGCAATGCAAGAACATCCTATGAAGTTAATGCAGAATCAATTGCTCTAACTCTTCACACAATTGCAAAAGAAGTTCCATCGCCTGCTATGGCAACAGTGAGTGGAGAAGATCCATGGGTCAAGGCTAATGCCTAATTGGACAGAGGAACTCTCAGACGAGCAGAAGAAGCAAGTCTGGGAGTTCATTGTTTTTACAGTAAAAGAAATACGAGAGCAGATTGCTCTTGATATTGAGTATACTTATGAAGTATGGGCTACACACGGCAAAACAAAAAGTCGTAGAACTAAAAAGGCTTTTGAAGTTTGTGCAGATATAGCCAGAGGATTAAACGAAAGGATGCCAGATGAAACTAACAGAGGCAGCACAGGAGAAGGTTAGAGAATTAATTAAGGGTACACAAATTGCTATCCCTAATCATGAAATATTCTTACGTGTTACTGTAATGCCTGGAGGATGCTCAGGGCTAAAACATCAAACATATTTTGATTACGAAAAACGTGATAATGATAGCGTGTTTAGTTATGATGGGTTTGATCTTAGAGTAGATAATCTATCTTTGCCTTATCTAGATGGGGCTACCATAGAATACTTTGATACCATTGAAAAACAAGGATTTTTTCTAGATAATCCAAATGCTACAGGAACATGTTCTTGTGGTGATAGTTTTCACTAATGGTGTTATACTCACCATATGACAACAAACAGAATAGTTGCTCTTAGCACAACTTCACCTTTATTGCTAAGTCCTGCAGGAACACACTCTGGAGTTGATATCACAGTGCAAAATATCAACGCTACAGGATATGTTTATCTTGGCGGATCAAATTTAACTAACGCAAATTATGGTTTTAGAATTGATCCTAGCCATGCAATTTCAATTGAATTAAATGGAAGAGATGCTTTGTATGCCCTTGGTTCTACCAGTGGATTATCTGCTTCTATTCTTATGACTAATCTAGAACAAGGAATGTAATGGCACGTTTTTATAATCCACCAGATGTTGGCGTACCTGGTCCACAAGGTCCACAAGGTCCTACTGGTCCGCAAGGTCCACAAGGAGATCCTGGTCCTGCTGGAGGATTTGGATATTCAGCATCATATTGGAGCACTGTAGATCAAACTGGAACAAGTGGATCTATTCAAGCACATACATTAAATAATATTGATTGGGAAGATGGAATTCAGTTAGTAGATAATTCTAAAATTACCTTTTTATATGCTGGTAAATACAATATTGCATTTTCTGATCAGTGGCACCACACTGGCGGTGGAGGATCTGGTAGCACAGTAAATATTTGGCTTGCAAAAAACGGTACAGCAATAGAGGATACAAATACAAAAGTAATTGTTAACACTAATAATCCTTATTATGTTGCAGCATGGAACTTTTTTGTTAATGCTAGTACAAATGATTATTATCAAATAATGTGGTCTGCTGATACTACAACTATAAAATTAGAAGCAGAGCCTGGAACTGGCAGTGGTGCAAATCGCCATCCGTCAATTCCTTCTGTTATTGTAACTGTTAACCAAGTAGGTTAATTTGACAAAACCTAGGGGTAGGTATATAATAGAAGTATGGAAAAGGGTAGAGTAGTTATTTGTGATTTATGCAATAAAACTATAGAAGTTCGTTGGGGTATTTTTGCTCATCAATCTTTATACCGCCATAAAAAGGCTGATCATAAATGAAACAAAGAATCATTGAGTTTGCTGCAGATGGTACAGCAATTCCAGATATAAAACCTTCTAAAAACTCTATACCCACATGGTATAAAGATATACCAACTTTTAACAAAAAGAATATAGTCTTTAATGATGGCATAGAGCCATTTAAAAATGTCAAATCATGTGTACCATTTTTAGATGCAATGAACACTGGTTATACCGTTACACTATGGTCAGACGTTTATTGTAATCTTGGTGATACTGGTAATCATAATTTTAGATGGACAATCGGACCAGATCCTATTTTATACCGTGGTAAAAATAAACATTTTTTAACTACAACAGATGAGTTTACTGATGATAGTTTTGCATGGCAGTCTCCATACTGCTTTAAATTACCAGATGGTTACAGTGCTATTGTAACTCACCCATTTAATAGGCATGACTTGCCCTTTGTTACACTTACAGGAATTGTAGATGCCGATGATATTATGACTTCTGGTAATGTACCGTTTTTGCTTAAAAAGGACTTTAGTGGTATCATTGAAATAGGAACTCCTTTATTTCAGATTATTCCATTCAAAAGAGAAACTTGGAAAGCAGAAAGAAATGAAGAACTTCTCAAAATTGCTAATGATCAAAAAATTTCATCACAAAGAAAGTTTTTTAATTATTACAGAGATAAAATTTGGAAAAAGAAAGAATATCTATAGGAGATAATATGCCACACAGCGTAAAAGAAAGAATAACAATTGGATGGTGCGATAACGGAGTTGTAGAAGGACGTTTTGCAAGCGGTATTGTTAATACTGTCATTCAAGGAAAAGAATTTGGATTAAATATTATTAACACTATTCGTGTTAATGGTAATCAGATTGCACGTCAAAGACAATCTTTATGGGATTTTTGGGCAGACCTATCTGATAGTGAATGGTTGTTATGGGTTGATTCTGATATTATCATTACCCCACAAGTTGTAAAAATGCTTTGGGAAGTTGCAGATAAAAAGACTAAGCCAGTTGTAACGGGGACATATTTTGTTTCTGCAGAAAACGAACAAACTCTTATGAGACCAATGCCAGCGTTGTATTTAGAAACAGGTGATATTTATCAAACACAAGTTTTACATCCTTTGCCAGAAAATCAGGTTGTTCCAGTAGATGTGGCTGGGTTTGGACTTATGCTAATGCACCGCTCAATTATTGATCCAGTAAAGGCTGTTGCTGGTGATATTTCTGTGTTTGGAGAAAACCAACAGGCTGCTAATAAGTTTGTTAGTGAAGATGTTTCATTCTGTCGCAATCTTAAGAAAGCAGGATTCCAATTGTACGCACATACTGGTGCAACTGTTCAGCATATGAAAACATTTTCATTTGATAAAAACTATTACAACATATATTGGGATGCTATGACTAGCGGAAAGATTAAGAAGCCCGAAAATGGCTGATCCAAATCAAACTCCACAAAGAGGTGATTGGGCTTGTCCATGCAATGGCTGTAAAAAGGCTGTTGCTTTTGAACGCAAACAACTTTTAGAACTACTTGAAGTAACCAAAGTTGAATATCAGATTTATCGTGGGTCAAGTTTTGATAAAGATGGCAATCTTCTTTGGATGAAAGATGATGTTGAAGCATATTCTGAAGGAATAGATGTTGCAATTAATTTAATAAAAAGCAGAATGGATAAAAAGAAATGAAACTATTGGCAATAGGTATGCAACATCACGATCATAATGCAGCATATTTTGATGGAGAAAAACTACACTATCATAAATTTGAAAGAACAAAACAAATTAAACACTTTGAATATGAAAATAGATGGGAAATATTTAAAGATGTTCAAGAACTATGGAACTTTAAATTAGATGAAATAGATGATATTGTTATTGATTATGACTATGCTACCTTTTTTCAAAACATAGACCCAGAGTTTGATTTAACAAGACCAGAAGTGTTATTTTATAGAATACCAAAAAAATACAATCCTTTTGAATCTTTTGGTATAAAAAATGCATGGCATATAAGCCATCATTATTCTCACGCCTTATCCACATGGATGCTAGAAGATAAGAATAATTCTCCAAGAGTTAGAGTTGTTATAGATGGCATGGGAAATAATAAAACATGTACAATTTTTGAAAATAATGTTGTTATAAAGAGTGTATATGAGGCTGACGCTGGATCAATTGGGTTTCATATGAACAATGCTGCTATGTGGCTTGGTGTAAACAAAGTGAGTTCGCTTGACAATGCTGGCAAAGTTATGGGCTTACAGTCATACGGAAGGGTTCATGACCAATACTTAAAAGAAATTAATGAGTTTGGAATTGATAATGCTAATGCCATATTTGACTTGACTAGATGGAATAACTACATGAAAGATCCATTGTTAACTAATCTTACCCCTCTTGACTGGATTAGAACTGTGCATGAAAGAGTTGGGGATCTTTTAGTAGAACTATTTAGTAAGTATATTAATAAAGAAGAAAGTGTTTCGTACTCTGGAGGAGTAGCACAAAATGTTGTATGGAATACAAAACTAATTCATAATTTTCCTAATATAATTATTCCACCACATTCTAGTGATGAAGGATGTAGTTTAGGTGCAATTGAATGGTTAAGAAAATATCACGATCTTCCTGAGTTTAAACTTGAAAACTTTCCATATTGTCAAAATGATTATGCTCCAAGCACAGAGCCTACAGATGAAACAATTAAGTATGCAGCCAAAATGTTGGCAGAAAATAAGATTGTAGGTTGGTATCAGGGACATGGGGAAGTTGGTCCTAGAGCGTTGGGTCATAGGTCTATATTAATGAATCCTGCTATACCGCTTGGAAAAGAAATTATTAATTCTGTTAAAAAACGAGAAAACTATAGACCATTTGGAGCATCTGTTTTATCTGAGCATGTACTAGATTATTTTAAATATGATATAAAAGATCCACACATGCTATTTACTAATGACTTTAAGGTTGATACGTTCCCAGCAATTACTCACGTTGATGGCACTTGTAGAACTCAAACGGTAGAAAATGATGGATCTGCATACAGAAAACTAATTGAAGAATTTTATAAGTTGACTGGACATGCATTAATTCTGAATACTAGTTTAAACATTAATGGAAAACCAATTGCAGGATATCCTGAGAATGCTATTGACTTGTTTGAGTTTTCTATGATAGACTGTATGATAATTGGAAATACAATATTAAATAAATAATGGTCTGTAGTTCAGTTGGCAGAACAAGGCACTGTTAATGCCTGGGTCGTAGGTTCGAGTCCTACCAGACCAGCCAAGCGAATATTGCATAGTGGTAGTGCGTAACCTTGCCAAGGTTAATGTGCGAGTTCGATTCTCGCTATTCGCTCCAAGGTCCGTTAGTTCAGTTGGTTAGAACGCCACCCTGTCACGGTGGAGGTCGTGAGTTCGAGTCTCATACGGATCGCTAAGTCTCCATCGTCTAGTGGTTAGGACAACACCCTTTCACGGTGTAAACGAGAGTTCAATTCTCTCTGGAGATACTCGAAATAACATCTGAACAATGTTATGGAGATCGTTATTACTGAAACTGAGTTCGTGGGCGCATCATACGAAGGTGTTCAGACCGAAGGAGATTGCTCTGCTACCCCACTAGGTAATAACAGCCAGCGGAGACTTTGTGGCTGGCATTTGCCTCCTTAACTCAGGGGTAGAGTACCCGCCTTGTAAGCGGGTTGTCGTAGGTTCAAATCCTACAGGAGGCTCGTGGCACACTTATCAATTAAAGAATTGTCTAAGCGCAATAACTTTCAGACCTTTGTCTATAGAATAGGCATTGGTCAAGGGTTTTATCTTGTTAATACAGATATACTTGTTAAGTTAAATAAATCTATTTTAGAAAATATTTTATCAGTTGACGATTTAAATAATTATAAAGTTGGTAGATCAATACAATTACCAACTGAAACTAATGATTTAGTTCCATTAAGTATGCTTTATAAAGACTCAGATTTTTCTACTAGAACACAAAATACAACAGCAAAACAAGATGAACAGATATTTAATATTGCATGTTTAATGGATAGTATTAAAAATGAAAGTGGCTTAGAATATGTGCCAATTAAAATTATAGATAATATATATAATGTAAGGTCAATAAAATCTTTAGAAGATAAATCCAAGGCTGATTTTTGTTTCATAGACTTAGATGGTAAAGAAGTAGGTTTTGTATCACATAAAGATGGTATAAGCCCTAGAGACTTCCAACAGTGGTCTGGTACATCAAAAAGATTTCAAGAAGAAATATTTTTACATCCTGAGACTCAAGATTTTATTTCTGTTTTGAAAGAAAATTTTAATGACAGTCTTCCACCAGCGTCAACAGTAGCAAGAAAAATATCAGATCAAAGACTAAAACATCTTGCCGTATTTGGTAATGATTTTGGTCAAGTGCTTGGTAGAAACAATGTTGAGGCTGTAATGCAAGGAGATTTACAACTTATATTTAAGAATGAATACTGTGAATTGGTTGGATCTCACTATACTATTAAGAATGGAGAGATACCTGTTTACGGATATGAGCCAGTGCTTATGGCAGTACACAAAAGAGATAGAAGCGATCATTGGATTAAAAACTGTAGGCTTACTATAAATCCATTAGGTACTAGAACTATTAAGTTGTTCATATAGTTGATGCTATAATTATATAAAAGGGGTAATATTGGCTAAAATTGTATTCTTAGGTAACTTTAGTGTTGACTACAGTAGTGAAACGCATCATGCTAAATCATTAGAGGCTCTTGGGCATACCGTCGTTAAAATGCAGGAGCAAAAGGCTAAGAGCAATGTTATTCTTGCTGAAGCATTACAAAGCGATTTATTTGTATGGGTTCATACTCATGGCTGGAAGACTCCAGGATCACCTTCTATGGATGTAGTTTTAACTGAATTAAAGAAGGCTGGCATACCAACAATGACCTATCATCTTGATCTTTGGTTTGGACTAAAACGACAAAAAGATTTAGAAAATGATAATTTTTATAGAACAATTGGTCACTTCTTTACTGTAGATAAACTTATGGCTGATTGGTTTAATGATAATACATCAGTAAAAGGACACTACCTTCCTGCTGGGGTATATGGAGAAGAGTGTTATTTAGATAGTTCTTATGGAAATGGTTACGAGCATGACATTATATTTGTTGGAAGTAAGGGTTATCACCCAGAATATCCATATCGCCCAATGTTAATTGACTATCTAAGACAAACCTATGGCAAAAGATTTTTACATGTTGGTGGAGATGGCGATACTGGAACTGTGCGTGGAGAAAAGTTAAATAGGATTTATGCTAAAAGTAAGATTGCAATTGGAGATAGTTTAAATTTAAATTTTGACTATCCGTATTATACAAGTGATAGACTATTTGAAAGTACTGGTCGTGGTGGGTTCACAATCTACCCTGATATTAAAGGACTAAGAGATTTATTTGTAGATAAAGAAGAAATTGTTTTTTATGAACATGGTAACTTTAAAGATCTAAAAAACAAAATAGATTATTATCTTGAGCATGATGAAGAACGTGAAAAGATAAGGGTCGCTGGACATGAAAGAACTAAAAAAGAACATACATATGTTCATAGATGGGCAACAATAATAAGGGAGTTAAACCTATGACAGAGATGGTTAAAGCCGTTATAAACGGAGAGTTTGAAATAACATTACCAAAGCATAGGGCAGATAGACCAGACTGGTATCAACCACAAGGTTGGGAGAAACCAAGATTAAAGTCTATGCATGAAAATATTGGTGAAAACGATGTTGTTTACTATGTTGGTGCTGAAGAAGGAGAGATGCCAGCATTATGTCAGATGTGGGGTGCTGAGGTTGTTTTATTTGAGCCTAACCCAAAAGTTTGGTCACACTTTCCATTACTTTGGAGTGCTAATAATTTAAAAATGCCACTTGCCTGTATTCCTGGATTTGCATCAGATAAAGATAATAAGTTAGCAAGAATTTATTACAGCGAGTTTCCACCAGAGGCTGATTCTCCTATTGAGGCAGCGCATGGATTTAAAGAACTTCAGTATGAAGCAGATAAATATGGACAAACTAAAATTGATACTCTTGTTTATGAAAAAGGATTAAAGCCACCAACAGTAATCTCTCTTGATGTTGAGGGAAGTGAATGGCGTGTTCTTGGTGGTGCAGAAAAAACAATGAGAGAATTTAGACCAAAAATTTGGTTATCTGGTCATCCAGAATTTATGATGATGTATTGGAAAGAATATCTATATGATTTAAGACAGTTTATTAAAGGCATTGGATATAAAGAATATCTTTTAGATTATCAACATGAGGTTCATTTTTATTATGAACCAGCCTAAAGCATATATATTTTCTATTGATCCTTTAGATGCTGCTGATGGTAAATGGGATTACGGTTTGCTTAAAGAAACTTTTGAACGTCATCACATTGATCAATTAGTTGTAAAAAATATACCAAAAGATGAAAGAGCATTTGTAGTAATTCCTGGTCAAGGTAATGCGGGTAAAGAAGAACTAATTAATAAGGAACTTAGTAATCTTGATAGAGTAGTATTATTTATTACTGGAGACGAGTCTGCTACATTTAATGTAGATCTTATTAGTCATCCTAATATTAAGATATGGGTTCAATACCCCCACAAAAAACATGAAAAATATCAAAAGTTTTTTATTGGTGTTCCACAGCATTTAAAGGCTGAAAAGCCAGATTATCCTAGCAAAGATTATGACGTTTATTTTGGTGGACAGGTTACACATCAACGTAGAAAGCAACTAGGAGAGGTCATGCAAACCCTTCCAAATGCCCTTTATAAGCCCACAAAAGGCTTTGCACAGGGTGATACACCAAAGGAATACTATAAGACGCTCTCAAAGGCAAAGATAGCCCCTGCGCCAGCGGGTGCTGTAGTAGTTGATTCTTTTAGATTTTTTGAGGCTATAGAAATGTTATGTATGCCTGTTGGAGATGGAAGAAACTCTCAAGGAGAAGTTGATAGTTATTTTAAATATATTTATCCTAAAGATCTACCTTTTCCAATAGTAGATAATTGGAATGAATTAAATGAACTTCTACCAGATCTTATTTCTAACTATCCTAATAATATGCATCAAGTAGTTTGTTGGTGGTTAAAATATAAAAGAGATTTTGGTTTTAAGGTTATGAGGCAACTTCATGAACAAGAGTGATATTACGGCTATACTTGTTACCTCTGTATTGCCAAGTCATCCAGATACCCGCATACTTGATGAAACACTTGCTTCTATTCGTACCCATTTGCCAGAGAATGAGGTTATCCTTCAAATTGATGGGCTTAGAGAAGAAAGAGCAAGCCGCAAAGAAGATTACAATGAGTTTAAAAATCGTGTACTTTGGAAATGCATACATGAATGGAAAAATGTTTTACCAGTAATATTTGACGAACATTGTCATCAGACTACAATGATGAAAAGAACTATTGATATGGTGAACACTTCAGCACTTTTATATGTTGAGGGAGATGCACCGCTTACATCAGATCAGCCAATTGATTGGCAGAAATGTTTAGACATGATGGAATACAATAGTGCCAATACTATTAGGTTTCATTTTGAAGCATCCATTCCTAAAGAACACGAACATTTAATGTTTGGTATTGAAAACGGTTTTATGAAAACAAATCAATGGAGCCAAAGACCACATCTTAGTTTAGCAAAATATTATAGAGAAATAGTTCTACCCTTCTCTGATGAAAAAACTTTTATTGAAGATAGATTTCATGGAAAAGTTCAAGACGACCCATGGTGGAAACATAAACTATGGATCTATCATCCTGAAGGTAACATAAAAAGATCTTATCATTTAGACGGACGTGAGGGAACAAGAAAATTTACTGCAGATGATGAAGTCTGGGGATATAAAGAGTGAACCTAGGAATAATTGTAAGATCAGATAATACTGGTCTTGGGAATCAAACAAGAGAATTAACTTATATGCTAAATCCTACAAAGGTTATGCTTATCAACTCTCATTCTTTTAATAAAAATAAACAGCACCCAGAGTGGTATGATAAATATAATATTTATCCTGTAAGGGGTTTTCCAAAGGCTGGAGATATATCTGCATTTCTAAAAGGGCTTGATGTTGTTTTAACCTGTGAAACATTTTATAATAATCAGTTTGTAGATATTGCTAGAAAGATGGGCGTTAAAACAGTATTGCAATATAATTATGAGTTTTTAGATATGGTTGTTAATCCTAGAATATCTGTACCAGATATTTTGCTTGGTCCTAGCATGTGGTATTTTGATCATATGCAGGAGTTATTTTCAGATAAAGCAAAAGTTTTGCATTTACCGCCACCAATTGATCACACAAAATTTAATGAGGTAAGAAAAGAAAACATGTCTAAAGATCATTTTAGAGTACTACATGTAGGTGGAAAGGCTGCATCTGAAGATAGAAACGGCACTCATTCAGTGCTGGAAATGTTAAGATACTCAAAAACAGATTACGAACTTGTTATCAAAACCCAAACACATATTAATATTTCTACCAAAGATTCTAGGATTAAGGTGGATCATAGTGATGAACCAGTTAGAGAAAATCTTTATAAAGGATTTGATTTAGTAATTATGCCAAGAAGATATGCAGGCTTATGCCTGCCAATGAATGAGGCATTAATGAGTGGTTTGCCAGTGTTTATGACTAATATATCTCCTAATAACTATGTTTTACCAAAGGAGTGGCTTGCTAATTCTGAAAAAACTGGAACATTAAAAACTAGAATGATGCTTGATGTGTATTCTGCAGATCCAAAACATTTGGGCAAGATGGTTGATAAATTTATGAATCAAAGAAGTAGATACAAAGATAAAGAACATGCTTTTGAAATTGCTATGAATAACTTTTCTACTGAAAAACTTAAAGATAAATATATTGATATATTAAAATAAGACGGGTCCATTGCTAGACCCGCCTTATAGTTACTAACTAAATTACTTAGCAGTCTTCTTCTTTGGCTTTGCAGCCTTAAGAGCCTCTTCAACTACAGAAGCCTTTGGCAAACGACCAAATGCTGCATCGTTAGGATTAATTGCACGTGCTGCTACTGGAATGAGTGCACCAACAAGTGCTGCCCATAGATCCTTTGGATCTGTTACTCCTGCAACGTACAATGCTGCTACTGCACCAACAATCGAACGACCATATGATGCAAGCATTGCTTTATGTTTCTTACTTAGTTCCATGTTTTCCTCCTAGGATAGAACCTTTATTAGTATAGCATAGCCAGCCCACAAGCCAATAATTCCTGCCACCCCTGCAAAAACTGGCGGTGCTGGAACTGGCAACTTGAATGCAGCAAATACTAAACCGCATCCAAAACCTGTTAATGTTGATAATATAATATCTTTCATCCCTTTACCCCCTTACCACTGTCTGGATTTTCTGGATGATCCAATGGAGTTGGTGCGGTACATAGCGCACCACAGTTATCGCACTGAATATCCAAATGATACATAGCAACCATATAAGTTTCTGGATCAAATGATATTAATGCCCTGAATAAATTTTGTCCACAATTTGGGCAATCGCAAGTTGGAATACCCCTAGCGTCTATCATCTATGTTCTCTGGTAAAAGTGTAAGTAACTTATCTGATAGTTCTTTTTTATCAATACTATTTAACTCTTCAATAACTTCTTTTATAGTTTCTTGAGACCGCTCAATATAATCAAAAGCCCAATCACGAGAATCAGATAAAAATTTAATAAAGTTTTCTTTATGAATATCTTGATCTTCTGGAGATGATGCAAAAGACTGGGTAGTTTCAAGTGCTGTTGACATTGAACTATAGGCAACAAGTAGTTGTGCAAATCCATCACTTACAGTTTTAAGTTTTTTTACTACAGCAACATATGCAATCATAAAAGATAAAGAAATGATGCTAAGTACAGCCAGTGCGATTTCCATATTAATTCCTTTGTCCAAATACTATTGTATCACCAGAGTGGTTATACATTTTTTTAAAGTCTATACCTGTCATTTTTTCATAAAGTTTAATATGCCTATATTTTCCCACACCAAAAATACCCTCTTCAATTCCACACAACACCTTGCGCTGTTTATCTTTAGATATGTCTTCTAGTTCTTTCCAAGATACCTTACGTATATTACGATCTTTCCATATCTTGCTATACCCCTCACGAGTATAAAAATGATAAAGAATTGTTATGCAAGGAGAATAAATATCCCATCCTCGTGTCCATGCTCGTACTGCAAAACATAACTCTTCTCCAAAAAATGATATCTCTGGATCATACGGAACTTCTTGTACAATGTTACCTGTGGTAAAAATAAATCCACCTAATACTGTAGTAGATAACTCAGGAACATTTTTATTAGTTAGTTCTAATCTTTCAGCAGTCCACTCATTACGCTTAGTAAGTTTTGGTATTTGTTTTGTTGGGTAGGGCAATTGAGTTTTATTATTTTTTATAATATTAATTGTTTTATTTGTCTCTACATAAAATGGTGGAGGAAAATAAGAAAGAATTATCTTATCATTGTTTGATAATAGTTTTGCTAACTCATGTTGTTTAATGCATAAGAGATCCCAATGTTTTTCAAACATTGTGTGTGAATCAATTTGTAAAAAATAATCTTGCCCATCATACGATTCCATAGCCTTTGCTCTTGCAAAACCAGCACCTCTAGCATACTTAGGATGCATCTTTTGTAGAGAAAGTCTAGGTACCCAAGATAAATCTGGTTCAAACTTTTCAAACTCTTGAAGAACTACAGAGAAGTATAGTTCTTCTGGATGTGCGGCATTATCAATAGCAGATTTAATAGTTCTAACTAATTCTGGATCTCTATAACTTGCTATTGATATAAATATGCTCACTACTTATAAATTTTCTTTGCTCTTTTTGAAGCATAATAGCCATAAAGTTTAGTAAATAGTTTTTCTGACTCAAAGTATGCTTTGTTTCTACCAGGATTAGTAAACTCTGATTCCCATGCATCTCGTCTAAATGGAATCATTTGTACCATAGGAGTACCTTTTTCAATAGTACCGCTAAATCCTTCTTTAATAAAGAATGGACAATTAATTGATGTTGTTAAAATATCTGTATCAACAACGCCAGGAATTACACGTATTGGTAAATTTTGATATCCAACTGGATGTATGAATAATGTTGACCAGCCAGGGGGAGTTATGATATTCCATCCATGATAATATTTAAAAGCGGATGGGCTATAACCATCTGGAACTTGAAAACTACTTAACTGATCAGCAGACCATACACTTAATACTTCCTCATCTGTGGTCCACTGAACATATGGAATATTATTTTGTTGTGTAACATATAGGTCAGACCATAATGGAAGAATGTATCCAGCAGTTAACATATCTATTGTAGGAGCACACTGCTTTACTGTAATACTTGCTTTTGGATCAAACTTTAACATGTTTTGGTCATTTGCATACTTTGGAATGTCTTTCCACCAATCAGGAACCATCTTGGCTGCTGGCACTGGTCTTTCTCTGACCTCATATACATGCTCAGTTTGCGCTTCAAATGTTATGATATTATTTTTCATTATCTTCCTTTACATGTGTAACCCAATAGTATTTACACGTTGAGCAGCATGGAACATTATATGGACTAAATGTTGCTGGCTGAAACTGTGCATAATATAGTGGATCCTTATTAAATAAATTTGCTTTATGAGTAGTTACAACACGCATCATTGTATGCTCATTAGTTAACCAGTCTGGCATTCCTGATCCCCAAGAATCTCCCACTTTAGTAAAAAGTGCTTGTATATTTGCTTCGTTTTTATCTGTCTTGATACCTCTAAGTCTAGCCTCATGTATCATTGCTTTAATGTAAATATGCAAAGTTTTCTCAAAACCACGCCACATTTTTACGGCTGGATGATTACGCCATCCACCAGTAGGAGATTGACCCGATAAAACATTGAGTATTTGATAGCCTTCTAAAATCTGTTTATTAAGACGCTTAGAGTCTAACATTTGAGCACAGGTAATAAAATTACTAGACGGTAAAAAAGTTTGCATGATTCTAATATACCATTACTGCTTGGATTTGTCAATAGGAAATGTAGTTGTACATACAATGCATACTTTATAACTTAATCCTGTAAAAGGGCAAGATCCAGCATCTGCTAAATTATGACCCTTTATTTTACATTTAAAATAATTTATAAAATGTTTAATCATTTAATTACCTCTCTAGTAACTAGCACAATTGCCCCTTCCATTTCTAAAGCCTTCTTTACCATTGATACATACTTGACTGCATCTAACTTTTCATCATGAGTCATTCGTATAAATGATCTCTCATCTAATTTTATCGTAATGAATGTCTCATTGTCAATAAGACTTACCCCAAAGTTTTTAGGAGCGGGTATAGAATGAAATGCCATACGCATTTTATCTGTATACATTATTGCTCCATTGTTAGTGCTTGCCAGGTATAAGACCAATCTTTTTTAGTCTTATGATTATTAAATTCTTTAGAGATTTCTCCGCCCTCTAAATATATTCCACCCCAAATTCCCCACTCTTTGCCAGATACGCCTACTGCAAAACATTTATTAGCAACTGGACATGTTCTACAAAGAGAGTCTACAAATTCTCTTGTTTCAGTTTGTTCTTCGTAAATATCAAAGAATACATTAGTATCGGATCCTAGACAAAGAGCATCGTCTTTCCACAGATGCTGTTTCATATCTATCCCCTATACTTATTTGGAATATCCCATCCATTGCGGTTAACTGGATAAATGCGCTGAAGGTACCAGACTCCATTTACTCTAACCCCATTGACGGCAGTACGTGCAGCATCTGATCTTTTACGATCTGCTACATCCCAACCAATCCAAGAAAGATTATTGTTACGAGCAACAATCTTTTCCATTTTTTCTAAATTTGTTACTATCATATTTCCCCCTAGTATCTAAAAATTCCAACTTCAATGTTTTTTAGTTCTGCTTCTGCAACAAGTTTAGAAACTGGTTGTTTTGGTTTACTTAAGAATGCAAAATAATTAACATAAGTCATATTTTCATAAACCCATTGAATAGGAACTTTATAGTATTTAATTCTTTTTCCTCTTGCCTTCATGCCACGTTCTGAAAGGTTACAGAATTCTGAGACCATAGAATTAATTCTTGCAGGTCCAGCGGAGTAGATAAAGAAGTCTTGATCATCTTCTTTCATGCTTGACATAGCAACGCCCATAGCACGAATGAAGACATTATAATCATTAAAGTCACTCGTTCCCTGTACTACTACTATCATCTCTCTTCTTTCCCTTACCTAAATTATCCAATATAAAAAGCATTTTGTCAATATCTTTTTTAGACATATCTGCAGTGTCAACTGGCTTCACACTTTCTGGAATTATGTTTCCATATTGTGTTTCAGCCACATAAAAGATATTATCTTTAACCCAGTATGCCTTGTCCTCTATAACAATTATTTTTACCATATGTGCTTCTACATGTTTTCTAGACTGTGAAACCACTTCTGGTTTTTTATATAGATTTTTAGGCATAAAATGTTTTGTTCTCTCATGTATAGATGTTTGGCTATACGTGATACGACCAATATTTTTCATGCTTTTTCTTGTGCTAAGTTTAATTATAGCCAAAGACAATACAAAAGTCAAGCCTATGGCTAAAATGTATTCCATCTTATTTCCTACTATTAAGATTTAGTTTTTGTTATTTTTGTTGCAGGCACTGGTTCTGCTTGGCTGATCATAAGTTTATTAAACCTGATCTGTGTTTGTAGCAATTGAAATTCTGTATCAGATGCTTTCTGACGATAAAAATTAACTAATTGCTTTAGTTCCTCTACCCCAAGTTCTTCCATGACTTACCCCCTTTTTGGACTAAATGCGCTACCTTCCCAGACTTTCTGAGACTTTTTCTTTTCACGCTCTACAATTGCACGAGACCAAGAGAATCCTGCGTCTCCACCCCATGCATCCCACATAATTCTTCCATTAGATGGATTACTATTATTATAGAAGTCTTTTCCTTTTTTGTCAACTTCATGACGAGAAAAGAAAGAATACATGCGCTTAACTGTATCTAATGATAATGCACGACCAGCGACAATATCTGTTGCACGACCCCAACCTACTGGAGTTCCCGCACCTGTTGCTTTACCTTCTTCTTTCCAGCGCAAAGCACGACGTGCTGCTGCTTTCATACCAGAAGTTGGTGTGTATGTTTCTGCTTTGTACATATCTGAAGGCTGAATAATTTTACTTTTCATTTTTCTTATACTCTCCATATTTACCAAGAATTGATTTAACTGTTCCATTCTTATTAAGTCTAACAATCATGCCATTTTTAATTTGAATGGGGTTAAAAGGATGTTTTGTTTTATATTTGCCAGAAGACATTATTTTACAAATGGATTTAGATCAAAAATTGATCCAGACCAATCTCCCATACCCTTTGTTGCTTTATTACGCCAATCTTCAGGAAGCATATCCATTGCATTTAGTGCACGTGCACGACGAATAATATGTGCTCTTGCAGCACCATAATCTTTTGCACGTCCAACAGAACGAATTGCATTCATAAGATCTGCACGATTTCCAATTGGGAAAGAACCATCAGGCATTGCTGTTCCAGCCTCTGCCATTCTTTCACGTTGTCCTCCAGAGAATTCTCTCTTGTCCATGTCAACTCCTTTGTATGTACCACCACGACGTTTGTATTCTTGAACTACCCAGCCATTTGCAACTGCAGAAGGATAAACGTCAAATTTATCTTTTGCTGCTTGCACAACTGAAGCATATAGTCTTGGATTTGCTGGTGTTGAACCACTTCTGCGTGGCTTAATCATATCTTCATAGTTAGGTTTAGCAGCCAATTCTATATCTGCACTATCTTGTCTATCTAATTCAGCATCTTGATATGGTGCATTAGCCATCTGCGCTTTATTTACAGGCACACAGTTAGGAACCATTCTTCCATCTTTTTCTTTCATGCCTCTTTGCTCATATCCTACCCAACAGGCTTTTGTCATATTATCCCATTTATCTTCATCTTCATTGTCGGATTGATAAGATTTGCCAATTGAATTATCATAAGCATCCATTGAAGACTGCATTGTTTCTTCTGGAGAAGAACTTGAAGACATTTCTTCAACAACGTCTCTTGATACCATTAATGATTCAATTTTTACTACTTCAGATGCTCTGTGTGCATGAATATCTTCAGTTGCTTCCCAAGCACCGTCTTCTTCTTCAAAAATACGAATAGATAATACTGGATCTTCTGGCGTTGCTTCCATTGCATATTCTGAACCTGTTAGTCCATAAGTACCTTCAGTCATTACAAACTCTACTTGACCAACTTTAATTTCATCTTCTTCGCAAAGAAACATAACATAATCACCTTCAGTGACCATTGCTTTTTCTACACCATTTATAAATTTTTTAGCCGTACTTGCCCAAATAGCACGAGCCTGTGCTTGAGCCTTAGCCTTAGTTGGATGGCATCCATGTACTGTGCCGTCAGCACTTACAGTTGGAAATCCTGCACAACCATAAGATCCTTTTTTACCAGCACGGTACCCGCCTGCTGGCTTTCCTTTACCACCTACTGGCATATAATCCTCCTAGATATACATAGATTATATCAGAAGTTTCGCCTCTTCATGAGGCGCTTCATTTCATCCAAAGCCCAGCGGTGATCCTGAGATAATTTAGCCACTTCATTTTTATCAAATGCTTTATCTGTTAGGGTAACTATAGGCTCATCAGATAACAAATCTACATTTACAAACCCTTTTTCCCACATAGTCATTATCTCAGAATTAACGTGGTTTAAATGCTCCCTATATAATTCTGGCATTATGTCCTTTATTTTAGGAGTAAATCCATACAGAAGTTCTCCTGTTGTTGAATCTACCCCAACAACTTCAAGAGCCTTATTTAAGATAAGATAGTCTATAGCATTTTGATCTTCTGGTATCATATTTTTCCCATCAGGATTGAATATCAGTTTCAGTATTTTTTTCATAATTAATTAGATCCACCAACTGCTCTCTTGTTTTTCCACCTATTTCTCTTTTTATTTCTATTCCATCATCAAATAAAATAAAAGTTGGAACAGATTTAATGTTAAAATTTGCTACAAGTTCTGGATTATAATCTACATCTATAATTTGAAAACCAGCAACTGTTTGATCACGATTTAACTCTTCAACAATTGGTCTTGTACGCTTGCATGGTTGGCACCATTCGGCGGTAAAATAATAAATCGTTTTCATTTTCCAGACTTTGCTCTAGCCTTTTTAAGTACATCAAAGTCTTTAATTTTTGTTTCGCCAAGATATCCCCAAGCATATCCATCATTAATCATCTTATTATTTAATGATTCAGACTCTCCGTTTACATATACCCAGCCAAGAATACGACCATACTTTTCAGATGAGTCCATCTTTTCTGTACGAATAACTACAGACTTTGCATCTTTTAAATGCTTCTTTAAATATTCTTTTGCTTCTAAACCTAAAGCCTTCTCTGCTTTGTCTGTTGTACGAGATTCTGGCGTATCAATACCAGCAAGTCTTACACGAGACGCAAACATAATATCAAACCCTAAATCAATAATAACGTCAATGGTGTCTCCATCAACAACATTTTTTACTTCTCTTACAAAATACTCATACATTAGTTAGCACTTCCTATCAGTCTATTTTCTATCAATCGTTCACGCTCATCTATAATTTCAAGCATAAAAGCCATCATCTTGGTATAAGAGTTTGGATCATTCATAATTTTTTCATAATGATGACCACAAAAAAGAAGATCACCAGTAGAACCTTTGACTTGAACATATGCCTGTGCCCCACATCTATCACAGCGATCTATAGCCTTTAAAATATATTCTTTTGGCTTTACACTTGGATGATCTTCTACTATGTTTGTCATAATTTGATTATACATCTACTTTCTATTATCTGTTGAATAAAACCCTGAACCATTAAATAAAACGCCAGGAGATGACCACTGTCTTTGCATTGTATTTCCACAGCAAACTGGTTCTCTATCTTCACCAAAACCACGCTGAAATTCAATGCTAGAAGAACACTGCAAACACTTATAATCGTATACTGGCATAACTTAAGTATACCTTATGCTGTCTTAGTTGTCAATCTAGCATATGTACGTATTCTATGACAATTGGCACATACAACTTCACACTTTTGTACTTCTTTCATGATTGCCTTCCACGAAAAACCGTCATGAATCATTCTAGAAACATTATATTTTTTATCTCTAACATGATCAAAATCAAGAACTATATGATTATTTTCTCCGCAGTCAACACATCCGCTGGCTTGCTTTATCTCTACCAGCCTTTTTTTGTATTGCTGTTTTTGTCTATGTACTAATTCTTTTTCAGTCATAGCACTTAATATTATATCAAAATATACAAGCCCCACACAGGGAAATCCAGGCACAATAGCCACGGAATATAAAGTAGGTAACTAATCCACCCTAAGTCCTGTGTGGGGTTCTACTATTGTATATTACTTTTTAGCAACTTTGATTGCAATTTCCTTTGGCTTTTTTTCTTCTGGAACAATGCGATCAATGTCAATATGAAGCATTCCATCTTTCATCTCTGCCCCAGTTACTTCCATATATTCACCAAGAGCAAATGTGCGGGTAAACTTTCGTGTTGCAATACCCTTATGAATTGCTTCGCCTTCAGTTTCTGTAGTAATTTCACCCTTTACAATAAGAGTTCCATCTTCAACAGTTACCTTTACATCATCTTTTGTAAAGCCAGCAACTGCTACAGACAACTTATAGGTATCTTCATCAACCTTAATTAAATCATAAGGTGGATAAGATTGACGTGTTGCTACGTTATGTACTGTATTAAAACGGTCCAACTCACGGTTGAAACCAATAAAAAATGGATCCTTAAAAAGATCCAATGTAAATGAACTTACCATTTTGTTCTCCTTTTCAGCGAGTAAGTAGTGCACCCCCATTTGGCAGGTGCACTACCTATTATACCACTACCCTACATTTACTGCAAGTTGAGAAGAATTATTTTTAAGAAAATCATATGTTGGCTGATATGCTCCCTGATATGATTTAGCCCAAAATGCTGCTAGTGCTGCCGTAGCACCAGAAGTTCCAATAATACGTCTTCCAACTACATCATGGGTGCCAAGAGCATAAAAATCTAATTCTGCACCAGTATTACTATAGTTTTCAATGTTTCCACGCTCTCCAATTGCTCCAACTGCTACAGCCTCCGAGATACAGGCTGGGTAGTCTACACGAGTTTTATCATAACGATTTCCAGCAGCAAATAAAGATGCTACTCCCATTGACTGCAATGTAACAATTGTATTACGAAGATTTTGATTTACAGGACAATAGTGCCCCTTCTTTGTAAATCTATTTGATCCAAATGAAATAGATGTTGCAACAATATTAAACTTAGTTTTATTTGCAATAACCCACTTCATTGCTTCATTAATAGTATTGTCTGTATAAATACCAAGAGTTCCACTATTTGTTGCTGGAACAATACGAATAAAAATAATATCCATATTTGGATTTACCTTTTGTGCAATAGCAGACATATGTGTACCATGCTCAAATCCATTGATTGGATTGATCATTGTTGCAGATCCAGGACCTTCCTGAAAAGTCTGCTTATTTGGGCAACGCTTTTCTTCCATAATACATACTTCATATGCAACATTTACTTTGGTTGTATCTACTGCTGTATCTAGAATTGCAATTGCTGGTTTTTGGTTTGCACTTACCGCTGGCAAAAACGCAGCAGTAAATAGAATTACTAGTAGCCCCACTACCTTTTTCATTTTTCTCCTTTTATATTAGATGAATATTCTAATAACGTGTTCGCATGGGTCGCCTCCTGCTTCCCATTCTTCTATCTCTTCTTCACTCATATACTGATATCCACCGTCATGTGTATGACAGTATGGCTCACTAATCCAACCTTTTTCAATGCCGTTAGATAGCCAAATACCAAACTCCTGTTCTTCAGGAGAAAGATTTTCTTCACTAATATGATTCATATATAAAGTATATCCCTACTTGCTAAGAAAGTCAATTGGATATAAACAATGTGGACTATATAAAATAGCAGCATCTAATGCTTGAGTCAGCCTACGCTTTGGATCTTTATAGTTTTGGGTGGCATGTAAAGAACCCATTGCGTAGGCTGAACCTGAACCTATGGCAGCAAAATTTGTGTCATAGGATATCATGGTTAAATTGGCAGATTCATGTTCATACATTCTGCCTTTAACACATATAAGTAATGTTAAATCAGACTCTTTTTCAGCAGGCATACCCCACTTATCATAAAATAACTTAATTGATTCAAGAAATTTACCACGCATAAATTTATCTATATTACCTTCAACTTTAGGTGGTATAAAATTATTTTGAATTATTTGACCTTCTAAGGTGCCACAATAGCCAAATAAATAATCTCCAGACTTCCATATTTTAGGAATGTCTGATTTCATTTGTTGTGATTCATCTACAACGGCTCTTTCTCCAGCCATATAAGACTTTCCATCTTTAATTATTGCAGCAATACAAGTCATGCCAACCCCTTAGTTTTCTTGTCTTTCTAGTATAGCAGACAGATTTTTATACGTCAAATACCGTTATTTTACAGTTTGTCCGCAGGTTGGGCAGGTTTTTGTATTTTTAGCAGTACTATCAGTCTTTACCTTAGCCTTAGTGTCACCTTTAAATTTTGGACGACCAAAACCTACGATAGAAATCATTTCGCCTTGTTTATTTTTTCTAAATGCACGAAGTTTTTTTGAAACCTGTCCACCATTACGCTGGCTACCCTTTTTATCTGGGCTAGTATTTCCTTCAATGCACCAAACAGTTCCGTCTTCATTATCTTTAATAACAATTCCAACGTGAGAAATTCTATCGACACCATCTGAGGGGAAATCGAAATAGGCAATATCTCCTGGTTCTGGATCTGCTAAATCTCCATCGATCCATGCTCCAGCCTTCTTAAATGCTTGTGCTCCACCTGGAGTATAAACAGTATTAGGAACTTTTACACCCGCTTCATTTGCACACCACATAACAAACGAACCACACCATGGTTGAAAGTTTGCTTTAGTAAAAGCACCGTACTTTGTTTCGTTATCTTTTGGACCCTCAATGGTTCCTAGTTCTGCTGTAGCAACCTCAATTAAACGTGCTGCCGTACCTTGCTCTGCCATAATTAATCCTTATCCCAATCTGTATCTACTGGTTGTGGCTCTGGCATCTGACCATCTGGTTTTGCTGCAAGCCTTGCCATAGTAGCATCAATTTCTGCTTCAAGTTTTTTATCTGCTTGAGTGTTCTTTGCATCCATCTCTTTATTATCAAGTTGTGCCTTCATAATATCTTTAGCACCAGATTGACCAATCAATAGACCAGCAAGTGTTCCTGTAATAAATGTTGCAACTGATCCAAGCACGTTGAAGAACATTTTGTCATTCTCTGACTGTGCTCCAATTGGTTGAGTTACAAACAGTAGTCCATAAAGAATTCCTACTGCTGTTAAAAATAAAATTGATCCAAGTGTAATGCCTAGAATAAATTTTAATCTAGCATCTAGTTCTTGTGGAGTTAATCGTTCTTTGCTCATTCTCTACCCTTTACTTTTTTGATATTCTTCCCATGTTGTTTTGCTAACTAGGTCTTTTGAGCATGTTCCACTTGTTTCACAAACAGGTGGATTACATTCTGCTTTATCCCAATTGGCTGAATCTTGACAAGGATAACGATAGTGACCATCATAGCCACATCCTGTTAACAATAGCCCTAGGAGGGCTACTCCAATTATCCTGATCATACCCACCATTATATCAGTTATTCCTTTTCTTCACGAAGGGGAATTGTAACCAGCCATAGCACTATAGATACTAGTGTGGCTAATCCCACGATTTGTTGAGCAGTACCTGTAAGGGTAAGCCAAGCAATAAAAAAGCCCAAAATGGTAAATACCTGAGCAATACTTTCAATAATTGCAGCCTTAAACCATTTAAGTAGACCTTTAACTATCTTACCTATCATGTTCATATTATAACCTCCTTATTGACATAACAGAACTAACTATATTTCCTACTAAAATAACAGGGACTACCACCTCTTGAACCTTTTCTCTTTGGTCATCTGTCATATCTTTACCCCATTCAGATGGGCTAAATACCTTATCAAAATCTATATTTGTTAATGTTCCTAACGGATCAGATAAAAATTGATCAGCCTGTGCTTCTGTAATAGCATCTGCTACAGTGTATGGCATTGGAGCATCTGCATTTTGTTCTGCCTTGTCAGCAAATGTTGCAATAGCAATAGCAACTGCTGGGTTATCTTTTGCTGATTTTGCAAGAATTTCTACTTCATTTGACTTTACACCAAGATTTTTTGCAACCTCAGCCTTTGCTTCTTCTGTTAATGCCAACAATGTATTTCCAATTGCAGCCATTTGATCCGCTGTTAGTTTAACTATCTTGTTATCTTTGCTTGTAAGATTAGCAATAACTCTGCTTAAATCTTCAGTGGTACCCTCGCCTTGTTCTGGAACAAGATTTATGATAGTATCTTCTTGTGATGGTTCTTCAGAAGGTTCGTCAAGAGTTGGCTCTGGTTCAGGAGTTGAATTTAGATCTGTATCCGTTGGCTGAGGTAAAGGCTCTTGTGAAGGCTCTGGAGTTGGATCAGTCTCTTCATCTACCCCATCTGTTATATCAGGGCTTGGAGAAGGATTGGGATTTTCTGGTTCAGTTTGTTCTATATCATCAGGGAATCTTGGATCCTCTGGAGTAATTATTTCTGGCTCAATCTCTATATCTGGTTCTTGTGTTGGTTCTGGAGTTGGTTCTGGTGTTGGAATTATAACCTCTGGAGTTGGATCTGGCTCAGGCACTACAGTTGACTGAGCAGCAGCAATAGCATTTGCAATTAATGATGCAGTTACTCTAGCCTCTTCTTGAAATGCTATTTCTTCTTGAGTTGGTCCAGTTGGTGTTGGGCTAGGCTCTGGAATAGGTTCTGCAGACAAAGTTGGGATTGGTTCTCCTGCTTGTATTTGTGTAGCACCCCACTCTTCAAGAGAAACTATTTGACCACTATGAAGCCTTACTCCTGTTCTTAAGTTAGGATATTCTGGACCTTGATAACTATAGGCTACAGAAATACCACCAGTATTTGTAATAGCAACAATAATATTAATATTACTTGGAGTAGGGGCAGACCATTGTCCAAATGGAATTACTTCTAGATCTAATTGAAATCCGCCTTCAGAATAAGATATGTTAAGAGTGTCTGGTGCGTTATACCATCCTGAAACCCAATCCATAGAATAAAGAGATATAGATGGGGTATTTGGATACTGCCAATACGTATTGTCTGGTTGTCCAAATGTAATTACAGAATTAGTTGTTGCATAAATATTTGAGTATTGAACTCCATCAAACGTAATTGTTGTTGCTATAGGTATTTGATAAGAGGTATCATCTCCACCGCAAGTATCCATTGTGTGTACAGTCGGAACTTCATCACCATTATACGCTGCTGCAATAGTTTGTGATTCAATATAATTTACACAGGTTGCATATGCGTTTTCTGGAAATGTTAGCAAACCACTTAAAGCAATCCCTGCCACTGCAATTATGCGTAGGAATTTATTTATGGGGGCACTCCTATTTAATTGTTTAATTATACATATTATATCATGATAAAAGAAAAGAGCGCAGATTTCTCTGCGCCCTAATCTTTTTTAATTGTTAATTACTTAACAAGTGCAACTTTTGCTTTTGGATTAGCCTTATTCCACTTAACAATAAGTGCATTGAATGACTTCTTTAGTGCAGCAAGAGCCTTAGCGTTTTCTGCCTTAACTGCATCTAGTTCTGTCTTAGCAGCAGCCTGTGCATCAGCAAGAGCCTTGTCTGAAGCAACCTTAGCGGTTACGGCTTCAGCCTTTAACTTTGCAATTTCTGCGTTAGCCTTCAATAGTTCTGCATCAGAAAGAGCCTTTGCATCAGCAAGAGCCTTTGCAGAAGCAGCCTTTTCTGCAGTAAGTGCAGCATTAGCAGCATCACGAGCAGCAGTCATTGATGCAAGTTCAGTTGCAAGATCACGATTTGCAACTACCTTTGATGCTGTTAGAACTGGAGTAGCAAAACCTGCAATTGCAGACTGTGCTGTAACAGAAGAACCAAGACCAAAAATAGCAACAGCATTGCCAGAGGCAGCCATTGTTACCTTAAAGTCAGCAGTTCCAAAGTTTGTTAGTCCAGAACCAGTTGTTGCAGTTACTGTATCAAGTGTTCCATTAGAAACAGTTGCAGTAAGAGCAACGCCAGTTACTTTATTACCAAACACGTCAGTAGTTGTAACTGTATAAGTTTTTTGTGTTCCTGATGCAGCGGTATCATCACCAGCAACAGATACTGTATTTACGTTACCAGCAGTACCCTGAACATAATATGTTGTAGTTGTACCCTGATTTGTAATTACAACAGTACCAACAGCAGTAGTCTTTGTAAAAACAAAGAATGTTGCAGTTGTGCCTGTACCAGTTGCAATGGTTGCAGAAGCAGAACCAGCAGATGCTGTTACTGGAGCAGCAGATGTTGCAGTAGCAAGAATGATTGAAGCATTAGTTGCTGAAACTGTAACTACTGTGCCAGTATCTACTGTAGCAACAAACTTAAGAGCGTCTGTTGCATCTACAGAGTTATCTGAAGGAACTGGAAGTGCTACGGCTGCTGTTGTTGACAAACCATTGTTTGTCGGAGCAGAACCATTAACCGTGATTGCCACTGTCATTGGGGCAGCACTTGCAGGTGTTGCGACAATTGTGCTCAGTGACAGGGCTGCAACCACGCCAAGAGCGATCTTCTTAAATGAATTCATTTTTCTCCTTATAATTCATCGTATTTATATTAGTTTATATTGATTAAGGTAATCCTCAACCTCGTCGGGGATTTCCTTAGTATCTAATTCTACCATAGCCCTTTGCTTCTCTGCAAGTCGGGTAGCAGAACTCCATGTATGAACCTCAATCTCAAGATTAGAGTCCCTACTGGTGTGAGATATTGCTCCAAATACCGCCCCACAAACGGCATCTGCCAAGTCCTTAGATTTTTTTCTTGGGTGATCTACACGATTATTTTTCATAATCTTTAGTTCACTCATTTCCTCAAGAAGTAAAGGAATCATAGGCATTGCAATTCTTTCTTCATATATCATCATTGCTAGGTCTTCATAATGTTTTTTAGCAACAGAAACAGTATCAGTTCTCATTCCTACCGCTTTTAACTCCTGCTGAATATCAAATGATTGCCAACGGTCAAAAGAAACTGTACCAATATTAAATCCTTCTCTGCGTAAATTCATAATCCATTTTTTAACTTCAGATAGGTCTACTGGACCTTCAACCTTTGGTTCCCACCATGCAACTGCGTCCACAACAACAATTGGGGCAACCTGTTCGTAATCTTTAATTACCTGAATGTTCACCCAGCGTTCAACATGTGCAATTGCTACTGCACACTTATCGTGCTTTTGTGCAAGGTCAGCATGAATATAATAAGTTTTTTCTGGATCTGGCTTAAAAGCAGGATCAAACCTCCTGTGAGAATCCAGTGGATTTCTCAATGTCATACATTTTTCTAACTTCTCTTTTTGTTTGAAGAAAGCATCAGATGAATATGTTGGGGTACATAGGAAACGCATCATGGCATCTCCTAAATCTGTTAAAAATGCAATCTTAAAATCATCAATCTTTCTAGTAGGATTTACTTCCCATGTAGGTCTTTTAAGGGCAAACATTCTAGGATATTTATAGGATAAAATATGATCTTCTTCCCATACTATTTCAAACTCATTGTCTGGTCCTTCTGGTAACTCTTCATTAATAACAAACTTATGTCGTCTTTCTATTACTTCTTTGTCCATGATTACATCGTCATACCGTTTTGAAATAAAGTCACCGTTATAGCGGGGGAATGAAAGAAGAACTACCTTTCCTAAATCTGGAAAACGAGAATCTACTGTACCTCTAAATGCTTTGTATATATTGTCAGCAGTTTTACCTTGATCGTTTCCTGTTCCTACTTCTGTGGCAAAACCAGAAATTTCATCCAGTACCGCCATGAATAAATTAAGACCTTCATGTGATTCACGCTCAGAGTGACCTGAGTAAACAGTAATAGACTTATCAAAACTAATAGAATTTACTTTTGGATCATATTTACCAGCAAACCATGGAGACTTTTCAATCTTGGTTTTAAAGCCTTTAAAGAAAACATTTTTAGCCTGCTCTGCGTTAATTGCTACGTTAATAATGTCTATGGCATCTCCACTGGGTTTACCGTAATATCTTGCTGGGTCCTTAAGGCATAATAACTTATACACAACGTAAGCACAAGCAACAGTACTAACAAAATCTTTTCCACTGCCTTTGCCAAGTTGGAGGATAATTTCATTTTTGGTATATTTAGCATAGTGTTTATCTCCTTGCTCTGTACCCATTAGCATTTGTAAATCTTCTTTGCGATATATCTGACTCATTGCCTCAACAATGTCATACTGGATATTAGACAATGGTGGTTGACCTAAATAATCTAGAGACTCAACAAATGTTTTTACATCTACAGGTGTTTGTTCAAACTGATTATCCTGTAATGCCTCTAAAAAATCATTGAACATTGTGGACAACAGTAATCACTTCTCCATCTTTTGCAATTGCAGATAGTCTTTGCATAATAAGATCTCTAATTTCTGGATGTTCAGATGCAATGTCTCTTAATATATTCATTAAAACTTCTTGTCTCTTTTCAATCTCAACCATCTCTTCTGCAAGTTCTTTATTTTCTAACAATCCAGCCTTCTGCAACATATCAATTCTTTTTGCCTCAATATCCATAACAAGTTTAATTGCTGTTGTTTTTGCATTAAGATTGGCTGTGGTGGTTGCATCTTCAATAACCTCATAAGCCTGCTGAATTAGTTTTGTATAGTGTGCGTCTGCACCAACCAAAGCATCTTTTGCACGAGCACGAATAGCATCATTAGCAGATGCCATAACTTTCCACTCATTAAGAAGTTCAACAACTTTTGTTCGTGGCATAGTAAGTTGTTTAGCAATTTTTGTAGGATCATTACCCTTTAAATATTCAGTAACAACATTATTCATTTCATCAAGATGTTTAACTAAATCTATTTCAGTTGACATTATCTTTTCCTTTAGCAATTTTAAGCAAGACTAGGTATCCAATAAGATCATCAATATCATTGTCACCTGGATAATCTGTACCCTTCATAAGTCTATTTAGTTTATCATCAATACGGACATGAAGTTGCTCTCTTGGTCCTGCCTTTGAAAATATGCGAACAGGATCCAGTGCTGAATTACCATAAGCAATATTCTTCTTAACAAGCATATGTGCAATTTCGTGGCAAGTTTCCCAAATTTCTTTACCCGCCTCTGTACCTACGGTTAAAAGATATAGGTCTTCACACCTAAAATCTTCTACATCTGGAAATACTGGATTAAGACTCATTGGTTCCCCCTACAACATTCTTTTTAATTTCTGTTAATATTGTATCAGCAAGGCGTGACTGCTTAAATTTATTGTATCGTTCGGCAAGTGGTTTAATTGGTCCAAACAAAACTTTATAAGCAATACAATGATCTATATATCCCCATAAATCATCATTTAAATTAAACCTATGTAACCTAATTTCTTTGTCTGTATTAAATTTAACATAAACAAGTGGTTCATTTTCTTTTAATTCAAAGGTACCTTTTTTATCCCACATTTGCATTTCCATAGTATATGGTCTAAACCACTGCCCAATATCAAACTCACCTGGAACTGGGGTACCATATTTAGTATATTCTGGCTTACTAAAAGTTGGATTTGTAAAGGTAGTAAGTAGTGGTTGGTCAGCAAATAAAACATAAGAAAGAGCAATCCTAATTAAAGGACCAGTAGTTATACTTGGTTCCCTATTAACAAATGAATGTAAAAATTCTTCTGTAAGAGGAGTAATAATATTATTGTTACCGCTAAAATCATATTCATATTTACAGTTAATTACATTTTTAAATACGTAGGTTTTTTTAAACAAATCTTTTGTTGCTGGACAAACTAAAAAAGAATCTGTTTTAGCAGCAAGATTTCTGCTTTTGGTTAAATCAGTATATAGATTAACTGGATCTGGATAAAGCATAGACCAGTCCTCTGGATTTTCAAATGTCTTTTTATATCCTGGCGCCCAGTAAACATTAATTATATCTTTATCTTTTTTATTTTTCATCGCTTTGACTTTCTTAATCCAAATTTAGCAAGGTACACATAGATGGTTTCCACGCTTACCCCACACTCCTTAGCAATATCTTCTGGAGATTTTTTATCTAAAGTATAACGCTTACGAAGCCAAATCTCATTTGTATATAGTTTACCAGCCATGATGTTATTTGTCAACTCCTATAGCCTTGTCCCAGTTATGGATAGCCCAATGTCCAATACCACAGGCATCTGCTACATCATTATCATCTATCGATCTATCATAGTTTATATTAATAAACTTAATAGTTCTTTGTTTACGAATACCACGTTCATATCCTTTATACCATGCTTGAGATTTTCCAGGATTTTGACTTCTAACAAGCAACTGTTCTTCTTTGGTTAATTTCTTATTGCCTATATAGTTTTGCCATGTTATAGGTGATACCTTGCCTATTACCTTTGTACCGCTTTGACCAGCAGCACCTAAGATAGCCCCTTGCACTAAAGCAAGATCTGCAGCAGTCTTTGGACTATTCATAAACACTGTATGCTCAATTACGATTGCTTCAAAACCACCATAATAATCAAAAAATGCCTTAGTCTTTTGACCAGCGTCCATTACCTTTTCATAAATATTAGAACCTTCAAAATTAATTTTGCCTACTGTTCCTAAATCATTTTTAAATTTGCCTGAATCTGTAGTAAATAAAGCAAAGGCAAGACTATTGGTGCTGGCATCAATAGCACATAATACTTTTGGTTTAGTCTTGCTCATAATCAAAATACCCCTTAAGTTCTTTTAACATTTTATCTACTGCTTTTTTACTAACATTACAGTTAGAGCAAAATCCAGAATCATTGTAGATAGAAAGTTTTACTCCACATCCACCAAGACACTTTCTATCTTTACCTTTTCGTTTTTGTCTGCGTGTTAATTGATATCTTTCAGCAATCTTTTCTTTTGTAGCCTCATCTCTACAAAATTCGCTGCAATATATCTGATAACTTACTTTTGGTTCAAAGTATGTATTACAGTCAAAACGACTACAAAGTTTCACTCAATTCCTCCAGAGAAGCAATCTTTATTACTCCTGGTTCGGCTTTTGCACAGTCAGCCTGTAGCGGACAGTGCTTACAGATCTTAGCATTTGATCTATAATTTTTCATAGGAAGTTGCTTATCTTCCCAAGCCTTACGAACTTGTCGCATCCATTCAAACGCATTGTCAATCCATTGAATGTAATTATCATTAATGTTTACTGGTATTGCTAACAACTCATGATTATTTTTATTTTCATAAACAATAACACCCTTAGCCTTCTTAAGAACTTTCATATATATTAATGTTTGAATAATATGACCAGTCTTAGCCTTACCAGTTTTCTTACGATATTCAAATACTTGTTCGTTGGTAGTCTTTACTTCAACTACAACCTCATCATCTTTCCAGTTAACTAGCCCATCAACCTTGCCATAGATTGGTGGATCTTCATGCTTTAGTTCAAACTCATAGTCAATAAGAATTCCTGAGTTTTTAAATGCTGTTCCCAAAATTCTTTCATGCGAGAGCGTACCATTATCCATATTTGCAACATCATATGGACTAGCGTTATCTTCAAAGTTAGCCCCCTCAAATGCTAGATACCAGTATCTTGGACATTCTCCTTCACCATAGGCAATCTTTGAAGGGCTGAACATCTTCTTTTTTTGAAACTTAGTACCACGTTCTGATACATATCCGCTTTCTACAGTTTTGATAAAGTCTGCTGCACCAAATTCATCATTTTCTTCTGTAGGCTTAAGCATTATCTGCTTTAGTAAATTTTTAGTCATTTGTCCGTTTTATCCTTTTTATCTATTATATCAGTTATCGCATTATGTACTTAAGCGCTGAAACTAAATTGTTGATTGCCTCTGCTGCAGTATAGTAAATATTTTTCTTTGATCTATCACTTTTATCAACATTGGTTAACCATGTTGCTTTAAATGACATTTTGGCTGCTATAGCCTGTAATCTTACAATTTCAAGACTTGCTACTTGTGGAGGAATATCTGGTTTAATAATTAACTTAGCAATCATTGTAAGTGCTGTAGTCAATTCCTCATCTTTCATAAATTCTGCAATCTCAGATAGCCCATTGACCATCTCAAGCGTTGTCTGTTGTGGCTGTGCTTGTTCCGCCATGATTTGCCTCCCATGTTAATTGATCTAATAAGTCAAACTCTATAATTGCTAAACGAGTCTTTTTATTACCTTCACCAAGTATTACTACAATAGCAGGAGATTTATCTGTGCCAGATTTTATAGAATCTGTTACAGCCTTAGCCCAAACATCTTGATTCAATGTAAATGATTTAGCAGACTCTTTAAAATCAACCACAAAGTCTCTCCAGGTAGCATCACCTTTTTGAGTATTTCTACCTGAATTTTTGTGCTGTTTGGCACCTATTCTTTTACTCTCGTTCTTTTCGCTCATAATCCTTTTTTGTTTTCTTTTGTGGTATTAAATTAACTTTTGATAAATGCTTTTTACTACACATCCAAGTTGCATCCCCTGTTTCAATCCATAGTCTTAAAGAAGTGGCTTCTTCTCCACATTCCTTACATGGAAACTTGCCAGAGTAAGTAGAGAATCTACTATCCGCCATTAGATAATTTGGTCTTTAAAGTTTCTTGCAAGTCCAAATCCTCTCTTACTCTATTGATAAATCCTTCACGACCCTGTACCTTTGTGCCATCTTCTAATTGATACCATGCTCCAGTTCTTGTAACAAGACCTGCTAATTCTGCAGTATCAACAAGATCACCAATAGAATCAATACCTACTTGGTCTCCTCTAAAATAAAAATCATATTCACCTGATTGAAATGCTGGAGAAGTTTTAGAGAACTGTAGTTCCCATCTAACCTTTCTACCAATCTTTTCTTCAATTAACTTATCGCCAACATGGATCTTACCTTTGATAGCCTGATTATCTGACTCAGATGAAAATAATTTAATAACTGTAGATGAATAAAATTTAGTAGCCTGACCACCAGTAGGTTGCTGACTGGTGTACATAGCACTAATATTATTACGAGATTGGCTGATAAGAACAAGCATAGTTGGCTTAACTTTGTTATTTGCATAATTAAGCATTTTCCAAGCATTGCTAAAATCTCTAGACTCTGCACCAATCTGCTTTGTATTTTCTAATTGTTTAAGTTCATCTGAATCTTTTTCAAAATAAATTGCTGGCAATAGGGATGTAATTGAGTCTACTACAATCATGTCTACCCCTGCTTCCATTAGATTTACCCCAACATCTACCATCTCATTAATAGTACGAGCCTTTGATACTATAAGTTTACTTGTATCAACCCCCATATGCTCTGCCCATTTTTTATCGTATGACATTTCTGCATCAATCCAAGCACATACTTTTCCTTCTTTTTGTGCTAGTCCAATCATCTGAAGACATAAAGATGATTTAGCAGATGACTTAGAACCCCATATAAGTACCTGACGACCATATGGAAGTCCACCATTTAGTGCACGGTTTAATCCAAAACTTGGGGTAGCAGCATATTCAGTATCTGGAACAGAATCTCCAGACATAATTGCTTTACGTAGTTTTGGATCTAGTTGAGATAAAACATCTTCAATTGTCATTGTCATTAGAATCTTACCCCATGCTTCTTTGGTCTATGAGAGTTTTTTTCCATCTTTTCTTTTACAGCATAATCAAGAGATTTTACAACATATCCTGCTTTTGCAATACCAGCATAAAGATCAAGTGTACGAATAATAATATCTGCAAACTCGTCTGATATTTCATCTGGATGCATATCTTTACGAAGTGCTTCCATAGCCTCAGATACTTCTGAGACAATCATCATCATCTGCTTTGCTATAAATATAGGGTCTACAGTCTTATCCCAAAATCCTTTATCTACCGCATTTTTATGTATTTCTTCTGCTATTTCATCAAACATTTACTACATCCTCCATTATCACTGTTCCATCTTTTGTTTTACCAAATTTAAATTTATATATGTTGCCTGCTTCAATATTCATATATGCTCTAGCAAAAGCGGTTGGAAACACAGTTACAGCATGTAGTTCTCTGCCAGCATCTGCTAATGTAAGAGATGCCATCTTTTTGCCAGTTTTTGTTACTCTAGGTTTAAAAGATACTACAAACATTTCATCATCTTTAAATGGAAGCATTTTATAATTTAAAAACTTAATAAATGCATCTTTAGAATCTTTTATTTCATCAGCAGGAACTGCAGATACAATCCTGTTATCATTTGCAAGAATAATATAAGTACGACCAGCCTCAATAGAGGTATTTTCTTCATCAAATATACCCACGCTTCCTGTCTTATCTAGCAACTCTACCCTTGACCATCCTTTTGATCTCTTAATTGATTTTACCATACCCATCAAAATGAATGCGCCCTTTTCTTCATATTCTTCAATATCATTTATATATGCATAATAATGTTGTGGTACTGGCATATTAAATTCAGGGAGGTTAAGATACTCATATAAGTTTTCTTTAACCTTTTCTGCATCTGCTGGATTATCTGGGAATGTAAGTGCGCCAATAGCATTCATTGCTTGTAGTGCACGAGAATTTACTCCATTGCCTTTAGTAAATGTAAACTCTTCTACTTCTTTGAAAGAAGCAAATGGTCTAGCAGCAATATAACGATCAGCAATGGTATCAGAAATAAACTTAATAGCGGAGAGTCCAAACCTGATGCCTTTACCTTCAATTTTAAAATCTTTATCCGAATCATTAATATGAGGCAATTTAATTGGAATGCCCATTCTTTTCGCTTCAATCAAATACTCCGTTCTAGTATCTTTATCTTTTTCATTCTTAAGAAGAGCAAACATAAACTCTAGCGGATAGTGGTATTTGAGCCACGCCGTCCAATACGAGAGAGTACTGTAAGCAACGGCATGTGATTTGTTAAATGAGTAACCCGCATGAGCCTCAAAGTCATGCCATAGATCAAGCGCATCATTAGGAGCAATATACTGAGAGGCACCCTTAATAAACTTGTCTTTGAATACATCAAACTCTTTAGCATCTTTTTTCTTTCCAATGATTTTTCTAACTTTATCTGCTTCCGACATGGACATACCGCCAAGGTGTACGCATGTTTGCATAACTTGTTCCTGGTAAAGAACGCAACCATAAGTGTCCTCCGTAAATGGTTTCATGATTTGGTGCTTATAATTAATATTTTGACGACCATGCTTACGAGCAATATAGTCTTTACCAATTGTATTCATAGCACCAGGACGAACTAGAGCATTTGATGCAGCCAATTCATCAAGATTTTTTACCCCCATTTTAACAAGCAAGTTAGTATATGGGGTTGCTTCACATTGAAATACACCTTTAGTATATCCATCTGAAAGCATTTGATAAACATTTTTGTCTTTCATATCAATACTTAATAGATCAATTTTTTTATCATGTCTTTGTTCAATAATGTCTAATGTGTCTTTAAGAACGCTCAAAGTCTTTAAACCAAGAGCATCAATTTTAATTAGACCAATCTTCTCAGCCTCTTCCATATCGACTGCAACAACTGGAATCCTATCGTCACTTCCAGTAGAACTGCGAGTCTCCATCGGCGCATACCTAAAGATTGGATCTTTACTAGTAACAACTCCTGCAGCGTGAATACCAGTACCCCTAATTCGACCACGTAACTGTTCTCCATAAATTTCTACCTCTGGATATTTCTCTCTGAACCAAGCAGAGTTTTTAGAAGTACAGTAGTCATCCCATGTATCTACTGTCTTCAATACTTTATTCACATCTGGCAATGGTATATTTAACGCTCTTGCAACATCTCTAACAACACCCTTGTCTTTAAATTGTAAGAATGTAGCAATAGAAGCAACATGTCTATATTGTCTTACTAAATAATCTTTTACTTCATCACGACGAGAATCTTGAATATCTGTATCAATATCAGGAAAATCATTACGCTCAGGATTAATAAAGCGAAAGAACAAAAGTCCATGCTCAATTGGATCAATATCAGTAATACCTAAAGTATAACAAAGAAGTGAGCCTGCGGATGATCCACGACCTGGACCAACCATAATTCCTTCTTTCTTTGCCCAGTTAAGCATGTTACGAACAACTAGAAAATATGGTGCAAACTTTTTATCACGAATAATTTCTAACTCTTCCATTAATCTATTATCATATATGTCATTACCAAGCCAATTAGAGTTTAGCCTTTTTTCTTCTAATCCTGCAAATGCTAAGTTTGCTAACTCTTGGTCTGGATTTCTATATTGAACTGGAAGCAGATTCATGCCAGACTTAATATCGTATTCTTCAACTTTGTTTGCAATCTCTATAGTATGATCATAAATATCAGTGCGTGTAATACCGTGAGATTCCATGGCACTTTTCATTTCGTCAAATGATAAAAGATGAATATCAAACGATCTAAATGACATTTGTCTATCTGCACCATAAAGGTAATCTAATCTATCCATCATATCTTTATGCTTTTTAGATTTATCATATGTTGCGTCTTTTTGTAATTTAGCATGGGTATTTAAAATTAGCATCATTTCTTGAATAACCTTTTGGTCTTCATTAGAATGGTGGCAGTCTGGCGTTACTACAAGTTTTACATTAAGAGAATCTGCAATATCACAAATAGTTTTATTTACCTCTGGAGGATTATGTGGCATAATTTCTACATAATAATCATCGCCAAACTCATCAGCAAACCACTGTATATACTTCTTTGCTACTGCTAGTTCTCCAAGTTCTACCGCTTTTGCTACCCAACCACTCAGACATGCTGATGTAACAATTAAACCTTCTTTATATTTTTTTAATGTGTCAAAATCAAATCTTGGCTTGCTAAAAAATCCTTCAGTCCAAGCAATTTCATTAATTTTATTTAAGTTGTCTAGACCAACTTGATTCTTAGCAAGAAGGACTATATGATGATAATTTTGATCAAGAGGATCAGTACGATCTGCCTTTGCTCTCTTATCAGCCATATCTGTAGTCATATAGCCTTCTACGCCAAGTATTGGCTTAATACCCTTTGCTTTTGCAATACGGTGCAGTTCCCTATGCCCAGATAAAGTACCGTGATCTGTGATTGCCAATGCAGGCATTCCCAGTTCAACTGCACGGTTCACGTATTCTTCTGGAGTAGCAACACCATCCATTAAGGAATAGTGTGTATGGACATGTAAGCCAACGTAGTTCATCAATTACCAGTCAATATTAGTTGCTGTTACTGATGGAGTGTCAAACCCAAAGTAGAATGCTTCTTGCTCTGGATATGGAACTTCACGAACTACCTTTTCTAGATTAAAGAACTCACGACCATCCCACTTGAATGGTTCTGAGTCTGGAGTGCTTGGAATAAGTGTGTAATTAGTTTCAGTTCCCTGACCATTACGCTTTAGTTTCCAAGTCAAATTTGAGATGCTTCCTGTTTCAAGTGCATACTCACGAATTGTATTAAATGCAGATTGCTTGCTGATACCTTGTGACCATACTGCAATGTATGGATCTTCTGTGCCATCATCAACTAGTACATTTGTATAGAAGCGAAGACGTGCTCTCCAACCACTCTTTGGTTCTTTACGAGCCATCTCACAGCCAAAGCAACGACCTTCTGATTCTTGAGTACAAGCAGCCTTACGCTTGTAGTCTTTTGGATTAGTATGTTCAGAAACAACTACAGCCATACCACGATCTTCATTATAGTTTGCTGAGTCAGAATCTAATTCGTTAACAAAACGAATCTTTGCTGCTTGTCCATCTGCTAGTTTAACCCAGCGGACTTTTGTTCCTGTGCTTTCGTATTTTGGTTTTTCGACTAGGGCGTTAATATTTTTTAGTCCCTTTACAATAGTCATATTTTCTCCTTATATATAAGTTTTATCTATTTTAGCATAGCATCAATAACATTGTCAAATGAAAGTTTTAGTTGCCTAATTTCATCATCTGTCATATCACCAATGTCTTTATATTTTTTATCAGGTCGGATAACTGTAACTAAGTTTCCTAATTTTTCAATTAGTCTATCAGCCATAATTGATCCAGCCTCATCGTTGTCTGCTACAAGTACAATACTATTAAAGTATTTTTTCAAAAGTCCCATCTGGCTTGATGAAACATTTGCCCCTAGGGTAGCAACCGCAGGGAAACCTACTTGATCTAATCGAATTGCATCAAAAGATGATTCAACAACATAGATAGTCTTTGATGCTTTTACTCTATGCAAATTAAAAAGTATTTTACTCTTAGGTAAGCCTGGTGTATTTTTAAACTCTTTACCCTCAATAGTTCTAGCAACAAATCCAATAGTCATACCTTCTGGAGACTGCATTGGAATTACCACTGAATCTTGTTTTTCTGAATATCCTAAATCAAACTTGGTAACAGAATCTTTTGTAATTCTTCTACCTTCAAAATATGTCATTGCCCTAGGAGATTCTAGTGCCTGCTTATTCAATCTTTTAATCAATAATTCATCATATTGAACAAAGTCAGGTGCTGCATATAAAGTTTTATTAACAAGAGATTCAATATCTGTTTCTACTTCTTTGCTTTTAATATATCTAACAGATTCAAAATATGTTCTACCTGTCATATGCATAATTAATTCTATAAGGTTCTTAGTAGTTTGACAGCCAAAACAAAAGAATAGCCCAGAGTCTTTAGAAACTTCTCCAGCAGGAGTTCTATTATTGTTATGGTATGGACAAAATATAATATAGTCAGTGCCGTATTCTGCCTCTATATCTATTCCTGCGCCTGTTAGTACTCTATGTATCTGTTGTGTTGTATATATCTCTTTAAGCATTTTTATCTTCGAAATCTTTATATCTGTAATATCCTTTATCAAAATCTACTTGTATTAAAAAGTCTCCCATAAATCCGTTACGATTTTTTCTGAATGCACATTCAATTATATCACTGTTGGATGCACGACCCAATGCTAATACCCAGTCAGCATCGTAGGCAATCTGTCTTGACCATGCTGTTTGACCAAGTGTAGGTACAGTAGAAAGATCTTTTACATCATCTGGAGTTGCAGAAGAAATTGCAATAATGGGCATTTCTTCACTAATAGCCATAAGTTTAAGTTCTCGTGAAAGGTTCTTCATTCTAACTGTTTCATTATCTGCTTTTTGATTTGGAGACATAAGTTGTAAATAGTCAACAATAACAAAGTCTGGTTTATATTGATCTATCTTTCCACGAATAACTGATGGTGTAATCTCTCCGCCCTGATCGTTAGAAATAATATGAAAGTGTGGTCTACCTTCTACCTTATTTGAATGCCACTTCTTAAGCATATCTGTTTCAACTTCACCATTGCTAAGTTTACGATGAGACCATAATCCCTCACCCATAATTGCAAATACACGGTTACGAACTTCTGTTTCAGACATTTCAAGACTGATAATCATAGGCGTTTTGCCTTGCTTCCATGCCTGTACCGCAAAATAAAGAGCAAGCCATGATTTACCAATACCTGGATAAGCAAGGAAAATACCTAGTTGACCTGCCGTAATACCAGAAGGTAGGTAGTTATCAAAACCTGGAAGACCAGTTTTAATTCCTATAGATCCAAGTTCTTGTTGCTTTCTTACATTTTCAAAATATGCAATTGCTGATTCTAAATCTGTAGCATCAACATCTCTAATTGTAGATGTATTTTTCTTTAATTCTGAAGTTTTAGTAATTAATTGCTCTAGTGCCTTTTGACCTTCTCCACCTTGAATTTCAGATGCAGCGTTACGAATAATATCTTTAAGGCTATCGTTTAAATATTCAACTTGAAGTTCATCTAAATGGTGCTTTGTTGCACCTACCTCTTGAACTGGAGTAAAATCTCTAAACTTTTCTACAACTAATGATAGTGGAGGAACTGTGCCATTATGCTCTGCGTAGTTTCTAATGAAAAGCCAAACATCATTATGCGTTCTAAGAATATTATCTACATTGGCTTGCAGGAGTACGTGAACCTGTTTATCTTGCAATACTGCTGATATTAGTTTTGCCTCTGTGTTATTCACTTAGCCACTCCCTTGCTAATTTTCTACGCTCTTCTCGTTCTTTAATATCTGCCTGCACTTCTAGTTTACCATTAAGAATTTTTTCTGCATTATATGCAAAGAAGTTCCAATTTGGATCTTGAGCAACTAAAAAATAATAATCTAATAAATCATAACAGTCTTTTATCCCATAGGATTCAACAAGGGCATCTGCAGCCCATTGCTCAACATTAAGATTGAGATTAGACTTTTGCTCATATCTTTGCAAATATAATTTGTTGTATCGACTGAGCAAAGCCATTCGGTCTTTGCGGTCAGCCATACTATTCTTCTACTAACTCTGTCTTTGCTTCTTGAACCTTTTCTACCACTTTGCTTTCAACAAAGGAGTAAACACGGTCCATAGCCTCATTTGTAGTTTCTCCATCACGGGTATAATCAACTACCCCAAGATCAACTCTTAAAGACTGGAAATTACCCAGATTAAGGGTATATCCAAGTGTTACTGATACTTTTGTGTCATTACGTTCTTCCACCACTGCCTCCTTCAAAGGCTAATTAATGCTCTCTCCCCAAACAGGAATAAATCTACCATCTTCAGTTTTTGTATAAACCAGTATACCATCGCCAGTTCTTCGTGTCAACTCCTGAGATGTAGGAGTCATATTGTTTGTTATTAAATTATCTTTTCTTGGTCTACCAATATGTATGCTTGCAAGTATATCACGTATCTCTTTTAATTGCGATTCAGAGTAGTACGCTCTTACTTGCCAATCTCTTGTACCGCCAACCTGTGCTCCTATTGGAGGCGGAATAACTCCACGTTTAATTAGATATGGAATATATTTACGATGCCTATTGACAAGTCTTGCAGTTTCTGCTACAGTATATGCCCTTTGTCTATTTTTTCTGAAGTCATTACGAAAACAAGTTTCTAGTCTATCTTTTGTAATATTGTAAAATGTAACCATACCAGTTGATCTAGAACTATGATATAGTCTAACTAAATCATTATTTAAAAACCAAATTTTTTGGTTACCTTTAATTATAGGCTGACTATTGTAGTCTTTGCTCTCAAGTTTTCTTGGTCCAAAAGCCATTTTCCCTCCTTGCTATCTGAAGGTGGATGATAAAAATTTCTAGATCCACAACGGATGCAATAGGTCTCTAAGTGTATTTGGCTAGAATATTGTCTATCAACAAACATTCTACCTTTGCAGCGTCTGCAATGGATCATGTACCCAATTCCCCTTTTAGTTTGGAATTCCAATAATAATTAGGTGAACAGCCAAGGACAGATCTCCTGACGCTCCAAACCTAACCACTCCTTCTACTCTTGATGTAGTAACAGATTTTAAAATAACATTTACATTTTGTCCTGCTGGAGTATTTCCAATATTAACTGCAGTAGCAGATGCTATTGGTGCATATTTAAAATCAGATGGGAAGTCATATGAAAATGTCTTTTCGTTTCCTGCGCTAACTGTTGAGTTATTTGCTACTTCAACATACCCACCAACTACTCTAGCCTCTGATGTTTTTACACTCTGCTTACCTGCAGAAACAGTATCTACAGTAGTATAGTTGTAGGTTGCAGATGAAACCTGCGTAGAAATATCATTAATTGTATCTGCCAACTGATAAATGTATGTAACATCTAACGGTTGACCTCGTTCTGGTAGTGGTACTTTTGCCATTATCTCTCCATTATATCATTAAACAGTCTCATTGAGCAGTCTATAAACTTTTAAAAATGGTGTTCCTGGAGCGCCATCTGCTCTTTCAATTGGTTCTCCTTTTAAATAAATCTCAACACTCATTCTATTTGGCGTGGTTGGTTGCACAACTCCATTAATTGTCCATGTATTTGGAATTGGTAAAGCAAGAGATGTTGTATCAATTCTTTCTTTATATAGCCAATCACCATTTCCACCACCACGATCCCATCTTACCCAAATATCATATTCATGTGTTTTAGTTATTGAATAAGTATTTCCACCATCAACTTTGGTTACTTCTACAGCATCCCAAACAATAGTAGCAATTGATCCTGCTTTATTAAATACAATATTTCCAGGCACAAATGTATAACCTGGTTGTATTAAATAGACAGGAGACCAATGAGATGTTCTGTTTCTATCTGAAGAAATAATCCTATATCTTACAGAATATCCCTCTGTATTAGAGTCAATGGCTGGTAAATTATTTGGAGAAGTTTTAAACTTTTTAATTGTTTCAGAAGTAGCCATTATGTTACTCCAACTGAAAATCTAAATTCAATATAATTACTTGTATTGGGAGACTTGACAACTGTTTCTGCATTAGTAGTTTTGATAACTGAATAACCAGTAAGACCATATAATGGATTTGTAGTAGCAATATTTTCTAGTCTCATTGCATCAAGTGCAACATAATAATCATCAGACGGAACATCTGAAACTAAAACACATGCATATATTTTTACAACTGTTACAGCATTCCACGTAAATCCTTGTGTCTGATATAGTTCTTGTAGTTGTTTTGTTATTACAAAATAGCGGTTAGTAGAAAAATCATATGTTCCTCCAGTACCGCTTCCATTATCAAGTTCAGCCTCAAATCTAGCAAATTCTCCAGAACCTTCTGCATCTGTACTTGCAAAATCTACAAGAATGCGAACGGTGTCAGGAACTGCAGAAGAATCTCCATCCTTACTTACAAGAGAAAATGCAAGACGCAATTCGTCAATTGGAGAGTTACGTGTAAAATTAACATCAGCACCAGTTAAATGTATATGATTTGATCCAGCCTCAACAACAAAATGTCCTTCAGCACTACCTGTTGATGAGTCAATAGTTAGGTCTGAATCATTTCCACGAATTAAAATAATATTATTTAAAAATCTACAACGCTCATATCTTTCTGGGCGTGGTGATTTATAAAATATAGAGTTATCTGCATTTGTTTGAAATACTGGGTCTGTAGTAGCAATTACGTTATCGTCTAGCGGATCATCCAACGGAGTTGTAATAGTTGGAATAGATGTTGCAGCAGATGCTGTATGATATTGCCAGTTTTCACCTTGAGTAAAAGCAAACACAGTTTTGCTATCATAGGCTCCAGCAGAAGGATTTGATCCTGCAGAGTACAAGCCAATCTCTGAAATTTCATATCTTTCTTCTGTTGGTAGTTCTGCTGTTAATACAATTTTTTCTGTACCAGCATCATTAACAAAGCCCCTAGATGAAATAGGCACTCTGAACATTTCAAAATCTAGGTTGTCTTTAGTTGAGTAGTCTCCATATGGATCAGTAGTATCTAGTGGCTGTGCTCCACATCCTATGGCAATATAAGAAGCATAGGCTGGTGCCTGACCAAGAAGATACTTACCAATGATAGATTTTCCAGTGTTTGTAATCATAATTCCGCCTCATATATTGTACCACCTGTGGTAATTTCTACCTCTATCTGCTCATCTAGTTCTAAATTTACAGCCTCTACTACCAGTTCTCCAGTTTCTGGGTCTATATATACATGCGATCCATCTGGACCTGTTCCTTCTGTTGGAACTTTATTATCAAATCTAATAGAAAAATTTTGAAAATATTTATCGGAAGTAGCCTGTAAACTAACAATATTATTAGCGTTATATTGTTGTTGAATCTGTGTCAAATTTTTAATAGGCTGATAAATAATTTGTTGACCATTAACCGTATCATTTCTAGCAATATTAATTAACTCTTGTCCACCAATATTTTCAAAAATAAGGTCAGACATAATTTGAATTGGAACGGCGTCTTCGTCAAATAAAATAGTGTCAATTGGAGCAGTTTTTACTGGTGGTGGCGGCGGCGCTTGTGTAACTGGGCTTATGTTAGACGGGGTAGAAGAGAGAGTAGAGGGTGTTAAAGGAATAGGGTTTGGAGAAGACTGTTGGTTAGATCCACTACCATTATTTGGTGATTGAGAACTTGCTTGAACAACACTCTGCGTTGTTGGTATGACTATTTGATTATTTTTATCATATTCTGCTGCTTTTGCTGCTGATGCAGCATTAATTGCAGCACCTAAGTCTGTTCCTCTTCCTCCTGCTGCTTTTGCTGCATTAAGAGTATCAAAATATTCTTTATCTGTTAAAGTTTTTCCAGGTGTATAAGAATCTCCGTAGTACCCTGCCTTATTAACTCCACCACGTAGATCATAGTATTGTTCTGGTGTTGGTCTTTCAAAAGTTTTTGTTTCAGGGTTAAATACACTATATCCAGCAGCGTTTGCCTGTATAACTCTTTTTGTTGTTGCATCTAATTGTTCAAATGGAATTTTATTAAATGATTGATCGTCAGCCATTTTATACCTCGCTTAAATAAATAGTCATTTGTGGACCATTATTTCCTCTAGAATAGTCTATATTATACACAACAAACCTATCTGTATCTTCTGTAACTAAATCTAAATTTTCATTATTTTTATAATTAATTGTAACAATATCGCCTAGTTGTAACGTAGGAATGGAATATACATTAAGACCAATTACCTTTTTAGGAATCATGACTTTATTAATAATCCAACCCATTAAAGCATCTGCATCATCTTGAGTTTGTATATATGGGGTATCTAGGCTAAACTCATTTTTTCCATAAATAAGTCTGCTTAGTTTAATGTCATCATATTTTGCTTTTTCTACCAAAGGAGAATAGATTAGTGCACTACCACTAAATGGTGGGTCGGACAGGTTGCTCTTTTTGCTAAAGTATTCATCTACTGTTAATTCATATGTTGTGTCTTGTGTAAAAGCAACACCCTGTATTCTTAAATAGTTACCACTTGTTTCATCCAAAACAAGAGCCTTATCTGAAGCATTAAATATTAAGAATTCAGCACCATACGAGTCTGCTTGGAATCCAGATACTGAGTAGCCCTTGATACGATTAAATGTAGGAGAAAGTTGTGAATATAGTGCTGGATATGCACGATCATATCTAATATCAAAATAGGCACATTCACGCATAATTGTTCCAAACTCATCAAAATACATATTATATTTTGGTGGTTGCTCTGAACTAATACCAGTTAAATAGGTACCTTGAATAATGCCATTCATTGCATATTTTCTAAATGATTCATTTGCGTCAATTTGTTTATCACCAAATACTGCAGACAATGTTTCACCTGTTGTAAATACTGTATTTTGAGAATAGTTTTCAGACAAAGCATATACATGTTCAAACATACAACGAGATGATCCACGAATAAACAAAGCCATATTATTATATATTGGAAGCGGATCTGGGTCATCAACAATTTTAATTAACTTATTATTAATATATAAATAAAATCTACGAGTCTTACCAATGTCTTGATATTCTACGGATAGATCATATACGGTAGGCTTGTCTTCTCCAGCCATTCTATATTGACCAGTAAAACGACCATCGTCAACAATAACATTTGTTATACCGCCCCATAATTTAATTGGAATAGCATTATCATTAGCAGATTCTTTTTTAACTTTATAAAAAACAACATTATTAATGTTTACCGCAGCCTGTCCATTTTTATCTAATTTAAGATATGATTCTACATTAGTTTCAGTTAGTGCAACAATCTCAAAATAGTATCCATTATTTGTTTCTGGATTAAGTAATACCGCTATACCGCCAGATCCTCCACCTATGCTAACATTTTGATTTGGCTGAACATTATTAACTTGATAGTATGCACTAGATCCAATTGGAGTTTGTCCACGGGTTTCATTATTTTCAATTTTACCAATAATACGAATACGTGTACCAAAATTTTTATAAGCGCCATTTAAGTTTTTATAAACATATGAAACAAAGTTAAGTGGTGTTTCTGTAGTTTTAAATGACGGTCCATTCATAACTAGAGCAGAAGATTGAACAGTTCCTGTTTGTGTAGATTTTAAGTTATTGATAGCAGTTTCAGTTAAATAGTTTGCAGACATGAAGTTTTTAATAATACCATTACGAGTTGTTTGACGAGCCAAAGTATTATTTACTCCAGCAGCGCCTACAGTGGTTGCTGGTCTTGTTACATCTTCATCTAGTGTTGTAGTAAATAAATATTGAGTTTGCATATTGCAGCCACGAACATAAGTATTATCTGCCCAGTAGTCGCTGATCCCTGCAGTATGAGTAGTTACAGGTGTTCCAAATTGTCCTCTACCATGTTCATATACGGCACCTGGCTGCAATCTTGCTATACCATCAACTGTTTCATAAAAAGGCACTGAAAAAATTCTAACAAGACCTGTTGGATATATTTTTCCATTAAACGGAATAGACGCAAAGTATCTTTGATATTCTTGATTGCTGCTAATCCAAACATTACCAGTGCCAGTTACGTTAAACTCTGCAGCATCATATTTAATAATTTCACCATTTGAATATAAAAATCCTTGATATCTTGTAAGCCAGTAAATATTTTCTCCAAGATCTAGCGTATTATTTACAACAACTCCGTTAACTACAGTTGGCAAATCTGCTGAAAGCGTTGCATTTAAAGGCATTGCACCTAAAACATAGTTACCCTGTTTTGCTGCTACTTCATTAATAGTTTTTGTTGCTTCATCTCCTGCAACTTCCCACAAAAGAACAGGTTTATAAATCCATGTTTTATCACGATCAACCATGCTTGCTTCTCTAATACTTCCATATGAACGCTGAATATATCTAGTTGTATAATTAATTTTTCCATCATTATAAACACGCTTGTCTTCAGACGCAATAGATATAATATTAGGTAGGTTACCAGAGGATTGGTTTTCAATAACGCCTTCATCTGTTTGATTATTATTTCCCAATAGAACAAAATCTGTTGTTCTAGTATCTGCATCTGGCATTAAATAGTTTTTACTCATTACAATAAAATTATTGTATTCATCAAAAAACATTGCGCTTTGTGTTGATATTGCAAGTTGATTAAGTATTTCTGCAACATTTTGATCTGGTGCAACAAAGAAATACGGAATGATTGGGTCTGACTCTCCATCTATTCTTCTGAAAGAATAGTTTGTAAAACCAATATAATCAAGAATAGTACTTATAGCCATGCTTAAAGATGTTTGAGTCATCAATAATCTTGGAGCAGGCATTGATTCGAAAAAGAAATAAAAATCTCTTAGATTAATAGAGATTGTTCCAGCGGTAACGTCTGCTTGCGGAAAACCTTCTGAATATAAAGTTTTAAGAGGAATAAAATAGTCAAACCCATCAACATCAATAATTGTTTCATAAAAATTAAATTTAATATTTTTTCTTGTATATCCTGCAATAATACTATTTGTATTATTAGGATTAAAAGCCTGATCATCATCAAAAATATTAATCTGACCCGTAGATGCAAGAAGTTGACCTACTGGTAAAGATGTAATTCCAACATCAGATAAAATTTTAGTAACCTTATAATCAATTACTTTATCAGAAATATCTCCGACTAGCCTTGGAGAAATCTCAATTAAATCAAAAGTAGTATCAAACTTATTCATTGTTTCTACTACTACTCTTAATCCTTGAATATATGCAAACTCTCTATATTCTGTACCGCCATTAATTTCGTCAGTAAATTGCTCTGGGTTTGTAAAATCAGTAACAAAACTTGTATTATTATCTATTTCTTCTGAACCTAAAGTCCATCCATATGTTGGAGAAAATGTTTCATAATCACTTCCAGTCCAAATATAAAATGTTCCACGGCTTCCTTCGTTTGCAATTACTAAATATGCATAGCCAGTTACAGATGTGTCTGGCAATAAAGTTGATGAAGAAAGTGTTTCTGCAAATATAAAAATATCTCTGTAGGCTTCTGGAACTATAAGTCCATAGTGAATTTCAACATATCCATCAGTGCCAATAATTGGAGTTCCGTCTGCTCTTGTTGTATTTTCATTAAATGAAATTGCATTAGACCAATTATTATTATAAAGATATTGTATCTTCCATCTTGCTGGAGTTGTCTTATTTGCAGTTCCGTATAGCGGATCTGGTATAGACCCAGACGCTGTTGTAAAGGGTCCAAGATCTACAGAGCCAACATTAGTTTGCATTTTAACAATAATTCTATTTGTTGGAACTTGATTTTTATATACAACAAAAGGAACTGCATCATCTATATAATTTAGTCCATTAGATAATTTATTTGATACGCCATATTCAACATTATCTTCTGTTCTATAAGAAGTCCAATATCTAAACTCATCATATCGTGATGGCATATAATATCTTGGTCGTTCTGCTATTGATGCACCAGAATTTGCTAAATATCGTCCGCCAAAATATAAAGGTTTATTAATTCCTGATCTTGGTCTAAATGGTTTTAAACAATCTTCTAAAGAATAAATCATCTTCATTTTGTCTTTTTGTAAAGTAAATTGTTGAGGGATGCCAGAATCAGTAAACCCATTATCAATAACTACGTCTGCATCTGTAGCACCTGTATAATAATTTCCAGCATCTAAATTATCAAATGTATTTGGCAAAGTATAATATGTAGAGCCTGGGGTACTTGGACGATATCTATAGTTTCCTACTAAAAAAATATTATCTGGCATATTCATATTCCATTCAGCAAGAACTAGTGACTTTAACTGAACTGTTGCCGATGTTTCTAAATGAGTCTTTAATGCTTCACTAACAAACACTTTAGACCTCTTCCAGGCTTACCGATATATTCCAAAGGTCAAAATTATTGCCACCACGTTTTACAACAGAATAATTAAAGTCAGCAAAGTAAACTTCAACAATTTGGTTATACTGTGCTAGATGACCAAATGCAGCATTATCTGTACCAAAATTAGAATATTTGTCATATGCTAAATACATCCAAAATGGACCTGTATGATTTTGATACCAATCTAAAATTTCTACACCTCCAGCACCACCGTCTGCTGTAAACTCTTGTGTATTATTTTGATATGGAGAAATTCCAGTATCTGGATCAAATTCTGCATTTTGATAAAATGCTCTTGATGGAAGTAAATTCCAAGACCAAGTAAAAATTAACTTGTCAGCAATGTGGTACGATCTCATTCTTCCATTAATTGTTCTTTGACGCTGTTCTATTCTCTGTGGTGTAATAGAAATATCTCCACGATTATGGTCAGACAGAATTAAAAATTGATCAATTAAACTGGAATCAGTTCCTTCAGGAACATCTGCTCCAACTTCATAACCATTAGGAACATATAGCCCATTGCTCAGTGTTCCAGCATTATCGGACCATAAGACTGCTTGAGGACGCTGATATCTTTTTCTACCAGTTATATAACCAGACGTAGCCATTATGCTCTCTGACTCCTAATTCTTTGTGAATCAATATATTTAATTTCATTTATTACTGCTCTTGCAATTCCATTTGGATTAGAGTTTGTACCGCCAACTGTAATACCAACATTATAATTATACACTGTGCTTGAGTTATCTGATACAGGGGCAACTACTGTGGCGGTAGGCATAGAAGAAATATTTACAGGATTAGAAACTGCATAAACTGGCTGATTCATTTTATCCTTAATCATTGATGGATAAACAGCATCATTAATTGACCTTAAAAATGGACGAAAAGCCTTTGCACTATTTTTATTAACTACAAATTCTCCAGGAGTAAGCATTGCTGGGACTGTATCTGAACCTTTTGCTACAAAACCTCCATTAGGGAAATATCTAGGAACCATTCCACCAGAACTTAAATATCCTAGTATTTGCTTTCTAGCAGCAACTACCTGTGTAGAACTTAATTGAGTACCAGGTATTTTTGGATTTGCATCAACAGTTTGTTTTGCTGCTAAATCTTTCATTGCTTGAACCGCAATTGCTTCAGATCCTCCAGAACCCATTACGTTGCCTTTTGCTGCTTGCGTTGATGCCTTACTTGCTGCTGTATTTATAATAGATTGTTGCTGTGTACTGAATGAACCAGTTACGTTTCCACCACCGCCACCACCTCCGCCTCCTCCGCCCCCTGTAGAAGCAAGAGCAGCGGCAAGTTGCATAGCAGCCTGAATAGCAGCCTGAATCTTAGAAATAATAGTATCAATTTTTCCAGCAGTACCAACTAATAAATCATTTGTCATTGTAATCACATCATTAAATTCACCCTGTTTAATTTTTTCTAAATCAAGGGCACGTTGTGCATCTGACCAAGCCTCACGCTGAACTCTAATCTTTTCCATTTCAGCAGCCTTCTGGTCGTTAATTTTTTGAAGATTAGCCTCATGTACAAGTTTTTGTTGTTCAAGATTATAAATTTGATTATTTTGAATATTATATATTAAATCTTCTGTATTTCTAATACTCAAAAGTCTTGCTTCACGCTGCTCTTCAAGAGCATAAATTTGATCTTCTTTAATGCGTATTTCTTCCTGCTTTAATGCCCTGGCTTGCTCTAATTGATAAATTTGATCTTGCTTAATAAGCATTCTTGCTTGTACCGCTTCACGCTGCTCTTCTAGGGCAAAAACTTGTTGACTAATCTGGAACTGTCTTGCTTCTACTTGTTCTCTTGTCAGACCACCTGCTGTACGTAATCCGCCTAGTTCTGCTTGACGTGCTGCATCTAATACTCCACTAGCACGTTGTGAAGCAGCCTCTGCTGACTGTGCCCTCATTTCTTGTGCAGCCTGTGCTGCTGCAGAAATATCACCTTGTGTTAAAGCATCTGCAAGACCAATTTGTTGTTTTTGTTGTGCAATAATTTGCTGATTAATTTCAGATACTTTATTAAGTGCCTCAGCCTGAGCATCATACTTTTGATTAATTCCTTCAGCAACCTTATCCATCAAGGTCATTTCATTAGCAAGATCTGAAGACTCTTCTTGAAGTGCTGCTATAGGACGTTCAAAATCAACTTCAATTCCACGCTGTAGGTCATCAATTGTCTTTTGAATATCTTCAATTGGACGAGTAAATTGCATTTCAATTTCTCTTGCAGCATCATTAACTTCTTCTTGCAATGCTTCAATTGGTCTTGTTAGTTCTAACTCAATTGATCTTTGTGCTAAATCAATGCTACGTTGATATCCATCAATTTCTTTTTGTGCTGCTTGAATTGAACGCTCAATACCATTAATTGCTGTTTCTTCAACACGAATAGCATCTTCATATCTATCATTAATTTCTTCTTCAAGAATACTAAAATACTGTTCAGCCTTGTTTTGAAGATTATCAAAGAAATCACGTCTGCCTTCAGGGGTAGCCATTTGAATTTGAATCTTAATAGCCTTTTCTTGTCTAAATGAATCAAGAAGTTTCTTTACCTTTTCAGCATCTACCTTACCATCTTTAAGACCTTCTGTTAAGTATGTCATTAAGTCAGGATTGTCTAGGATAGTATTAATATCTTCTATTTTTGCACCCATGGCTGTTAATTGTGGTATTGCTTTTGCAAAACTTTCATTTAGTTTATTTTCAGTATTGATCTTTGTAAAGAACTCTGTAATGGCTGCAGCCTTAGATTTCTTTTCAATCTGCTCCATAAGTTTTGTAAGTTTTTCTAGGTTCTCTGGTTTAATATTTCCAGTAGCAATTCCAAGCGCAACAGTTGAATCGCTTGCATACTTTAGTGCTGTGGCTGCATCAAATCCTGCTTTTTTAAGAATATTAAATGCTTTTGCTTGTGCCCAAAGTTCTTCGTTTTGTCCTTGTAGTGCTTCAAGAGCCTTTTGGAATGGAGATTTTTCACCAGTGCCAGTGCCCTGTCCTTCTTTGTTTTTCTTTTCTGCTTCTGTTACTTTATTAACTGATTCAAAATATTTATCATATAATTTAGTTAATTGTAAAATACCTCTAGATCTAGTTTTAGAATCATTAGAAGATAAAGCCTTTAATATTCCACTTTCTTTATCTAATAAACCAGCGCTAATGAGTGCTAGAGCCATCATCTGTTGTTTAGCAGAATAAAGATTCTTTAAAAATGCTCCTGCATCAACATTTAACTCTTTAAAGACTTTAGTCAAAATAAGTTGTCTTTGTGCTGCATCAAGACTATAAATTCTTTGATTTACTGAACTTAACATATTTTGATACTGTTCTCCAGTAATAATTCCAGATTCAAACATAGTTGCTGCAGACTTGCTTGTAGTTGCTATAAATGATGATAGGTTTGCCGTTTGTCTTTCTAATTCTTTTGTAGGAACTAGTTTTTCTACTAATTCTATGCCACCTGATGCAGATGGGGCATATGTAAATACTTTATCAAATCCCTTTTTATATTTATCCTGAAATACTTTTAGGTTGGCATCTAAAGCAGTGCCCATTTCCTTAAGTCCAGCCTCATCAAACTTAAGAGATTTAACATCAATCTTTATATCAGTTTGACCAGACTCTTCACGTAGAGCATCGATAATTGTTTGAACTTGTTCTTTTGCAAATCCCCTAGACTGTAAATCTATAGCAAGAGACTGAAATGCAAGTTTTGCTTCTTCATTGCTTGCAGTTCTAAATGATTCAATTTGAGTTTTAAACTCTTTTTGGAATCCTTCATCCTGTCTTAATCTATCACGCTCAGATCTAGTTTGTGCTCCTACAACTTCACGATTACGTAAATCTGCACGAGATTCAAAGGCAGACCTTCCAGCAACTACTCCAAAGAAATCTCCAAGAGTTTTTGCCTGTTCTGCAGTAACACGCATAGCCTCAGAAAGACCATATGTTGCTAATCTTTCCTTTTCTTTTTCAGCATTAAGTTTCTTTACAATAGCATATAAACCAGTAACTACTGTAATTCCTATACCTATTGGACCTAAGAATCTTGCAATAATACCGCCAAATCTTAATAGGTTAGGAATAATTTTTTTAAGTCCACCAGCAAATAATCCTGGAACCATACTAAACTTCTTTGTACTAATATTTTGAACAAGAAGACCTGCTGTTGCTGCTCTAGTAGCAGCCAATTCTAATATTTTTTGCTGTGTTAGTAGTTGGGTTACAGACATTAATGCAAATAGTAGACCAGAGTATTTAAATACTGCTTGAGATAATTCTCCAAGTTTACCGCCAGCCATTGATCCAGCACCTGCAAGACTTGTTAGAGCAAATGTTCCAGTCATAAGAACTCTATTCATTGAGTCCATACGCTGTTGCATTGTTTTACGTGCTGCTATTTCCCCTTCAATTGCCTTCTTTGTTTCTTGATTAATAGCAGAACCTTGCGTTACGTTAGATATTGGGGCACTTGGTGTAACTGGTACACGAAGTGGTTTGCCTCCTGGACCCAAGAGACCAGTGTCTCTCATTTGTGTAACTGCACCCTGTGTAACTGCTCCTGCAGCCATTGCAACATCGTCAGCCTGATTCATCATTCCAACAGAAAGACCACGAGCAATATCTTCTCCAATTGGAATAGTTCTCTTAGATGGAGATTGTGTTTGTGCAGCCTGCGCTGTTGCCATTACTGTTTGATTTACAATATCTTGCGCTGCTGCTGTAACTGGAGCAAATGACTGCTGACCTCTAAATCTTGCCTGTGTAAGCGTTTGTCTAGCAGTTTGTCTTTGCTGTTCTGTTCTATATCCAACACCAGCCTGTTGTGCAGGATTTTGCATTAAATAATCTGTAGCAGCAATGGCTCCCTTTGCCTGTGGAATAAATGATGTAGATAGTTTTGCCATTGAGTCTGTTGATGAAAGCATACGCTCAAGGACTTGTTTTTGAACCATTAATTCTTGTTCAGTTAAAGCGATATTATTAGTAATTTTTTCTCTAATAGATTTAACAATTGTTTCATCAGCATTTATCTCTTCAAGATTTTTTAAATATTCATTGCGAGTAGATGTTGAAGAATCTAGAATATTGCTTACTTGATTTAAAGTTGATGATTGTGCAATCCAAGCATTTGGATCCCATGCTTCATCAAACATTTTATCAATATTATCTTGCATTTCAATAACATGTGCTCTATGAACTTCTCCAGACTGAGCAATAGCATTTAAAACATTTTGTGTTTTCTTATCTGTTTTTGTTAAATCTATACCAAGTTCTGTATAGTATTCACGAATTGCTTCTTGTGCTACACGGCTAGATTCTTTTGCTCTAACTAATTCTTCTTCTAGAGCAGCATTTCCTGCTACTTGCTGCTCCATTGTGCCAACATTAGTTTGTCCAGCACTAAACTTTCTTTCTCCTCTGCCAGCAGCAAGAAATACTTCTTTTGGAATAACAGATCCAGTTAATTCTTTTGTAACAAGGTCTAGTTCTCTGGTAAATGATCCAATACTAATCTTAGTATCATTTGCCATTCTTGATAAAGTTTCTTGAACAATTTCTAATGCATTTTCAATACCCATACCCTCTGCAAGCATTGCATCAATAAGTTTTTGTGCTTTAGCAGCAGTATCTCGTCTAGCAAAGTCTAATCCTGTTGAACTTCCACCAACACTAACAGTACCTGCCATAAATCCTGGAATATTTCCAGCAATCATTCCTTGAATTAGTGGTGCATATTGTTTTGCTCTATCTTTTGGAATAATTGCTTCTCCAGGAGTAAGCATTGCGGGAACTGTATCCCTATTGCCACTTCCAGGAACTACTGTTATACCATTATTATATTTCCTTGGTGGTATCATCATTCCAGGATTTTGCATTGCAAACTGTGCCCCAGCATTTGCAGCAGCACGATAAGCCTGGATTAATTGATTAATTGCTCCAACTTCAGCGGTAAATGTTTGTGTTAGTCTTGCGTGTGACTGATCAAGGGAGTGTGAAGCAGCAGCAGCGTTAACCTGCTCCATTGTCAAATAATCTGTTTGTTCTCCAAGTATTTGTGTTTGACCAGTTAATCTTAAATATCCATTACGAAGAATCATTGCACCCTTGACAATGTTTGCAAGTCCGTTTGCAAGCAAACCAAATGTCATAAGTGCAACTGGACCAATAGCACCAATAGCAACTGTTAGTACTACAATTGCTTTCTTTACTCCAGATGAAAGGTTGTTAAACTTCTCTAATATGCCACCAATAAATTCTACAATTGGTGTGACTGCTTCTAAAAATGTTTGACCAACTGGAATCAAAGACATTTTTAAGTCTTCTACAGACTTACGGAATTTATTCATAGCAGAGTCAGCAGTCATTCCTAATTCTGACTCAGATAGTGCAGCAAGATCTTCAATTGATGTACCTGCTAAATCAAGTACACGAGCAGCCTGACCAGTCTGATTTGTAACATTATCAAACAAAGTAGATAGACGAGCAAACTGGAATTTACCAAATAACTGTTCAATAGCACGAGCACGAGTTAATGGATCAAGTGTGTCTAGAGCCTGTGCAAAAGCAATTACTGTTCCTTTAAGATCTCCCTTATTTGCCTCAACAATTTTTTTAATATTAATACCCATACTTGCAAGCATTTCTGCTGCTTTTTCAGTTGGATTAATAAGAGATGCAAGACCAGACTTGAGTGCGTTTGCACCTTCTGATGCATTAACACCGCCTTCTTTCATGGCTGCCATAAAGAATGCTAAATCTTTTACATCTCCGCCAAGTTGTTGAATAACTGGAGCAACTTTAGGAATAGCAGTTGTAATATCATCAAGAGATACGACTGTTTGGTTTTCTACTGCGTTAAGAAAGTCAATGGATCCAGCAAGATCTTCAGACGACATTTTAAATGCATTTTGCAAAGAAATTGTAGTCTCAAGAGCCTTCTGGTTTTCAATTTGACCAAGAACAGAAAGTCGTGTTGCTTGTGTAGTCTGTCGCTGTAAATCTATACCCTGGAAACCTGCTGCTGCTGCTTCTGCTGCTAAACCAACAGTATCAGATACAGCAATTCCATATTTTGTAAACATTTCCCCAAGGGCAGTAATATCAGCAAGCGCTTGTTGTGTTTCTGCTTTTGGTGTAAATAAATCTCCATATACTTTTCTAAACTTAAGTGCTGCTGCTTCCATTTCCATAAATGTTCTTGCAGCAGTTGTTCCCAAAGTAGCAAGAGGTAAAGTAAAACCAACCATCAACTGGCGACCAGCCCATTGCGTATTCTTACCAAAGTTTAGAAGATTTGTAGATCCTTGTCTGACTAACTGATTAAATAAAGCCTGTCTTTGTGCTGCAATTTGGGTCTGTGTAGACCAATTCTTCATATCTAATTCGTTTGGAATTACTGCGATAGCCTTCATCGCACCAGTAGTATCACGACCTAGTTTAATGTATTGTGTTTGTAGTTTCTTAACACGATCTTCGGCTACCTTGCCGATTGTGTCAAATTCAGACCTGAATAATTTGCCAAATGTTTTTGTTGCGCCTCCCGCATAGCGGAAGTATTCACGCATTGAAAACTTATTTTTTTCTAATGAATCAGTAAATGACTCCGAAGTAGTTTTAACAGTACGGAGTTCTGCAGAGAAGGCACCAAGAGAATTTACACTATTGATGAAGTTTCTCTGCAGATCCCGCTGTGCTAATGCAGCAGTTTCACTGCTTTTTGCAATAGAACTGTGAAATTGAGATATCTGACGTTGTAACGACTTAAGTTGCGCTAATGCTTGCGTCGTATCAATATTAACGCCAATATTAGCATTAACGTCAGCCATTTATTTACACCTCGTTCTTAAGTTTTATTCTGTTGCTGAAAGAGCGTCAGCGACTGTAGCAAGTGTTACACCTGATGCAGCCTCTACGATCTTATAGACAGTTGGCAAATCTAGAACCTCTTCTAGTTTTGCAGTATCTGCCAATTCTGGCTTATACTGTTCCATAGCGATTTTTACACATTCAATAAGAAGAGTCATTGACTTTTCATTATCATCCGCCACTGCCGCAACACCCTCAAACTTCTTCATAAAAGGACGAAGAAGAGAGATTTTTAAAGGACGAACTTCGATTTTTGTACCATCCATCAGTACTAGTTCTTGAGTTTCGTGCTTAGTCGTTGCCATTTTACCTCCTAATTAGGTTATGTTAATTATATCAGATAAGGGCTTATTACGTTAAATTTTCGTAATCTAATCCCATACCAATTCCAAAACCATATTTTTTTGCATTTTGTCCTTGTAAGGCTAATACATCATTACTATCACTTGTAGCACCCTTACTAAATACCCTGGCTTTCATGTCTTCCCACTCTTTTTGACCACGTTGTGGGTCAGATGCTCCATCTAAATCTATGCCCTGAATTGCTGCTAAAAATTTTCTTTCCTCATAGTCTAGTTCTCTTTTACTTCCAAGAGTAGCCATAAGTTCTGGCATAGATAATGAAGACTCTAGTTCCTGATAATCTTTCCAAATACCCAGCACAAATACTTCAGCCTCTAACTTTGCTAAATCTAACTCTTGCCAGGTAGATCCTTTTTGTATGGCTTGATCTTTAACAGAATCATCAACTTCTTTATTTATTTTAATACCAGCAGCAATATCAATAATTTTATAAACAGTAGGAAGATCTAAATAGTCATCTGCATTTTTTGCTATTTCAGGATAGTATTGTTTCATACAAATACAGGCACACTTAGTTAAGACTTCTATAGCCTCATCATCATTTGTTGCATTTTTCATTGACTGAAACTCTAACATAAATTCTCTTAGATATTTAATCTTAAGAGGAATTATTTCTAACTCTCTACCGTCAATCAAAAATATATTATCTTTACCATATACTTCTGTAGCCATTTTATCTATTCTATCACAACAACAAAGCCCACCGCATGGGTGGGCTTGTCGTTAATCTAATTTAAGATTATTATGATGCTGGGGTCCAAGTACGATCTACGATCTTACCGTATGACGCTGAAGCATCTTCAGGAAGAAGACGGAAGGAAACTTCGAACATCGAAGGTTCATCACGCTTTGCGGATACTGTTACATTCTCAATTGAGAGTGCACGATATGCTGCGTAAACACGCTCTACATATGCAGAGTCAGCGCAGTCTCCAGTTCCAGGTCCAACAGCAACAATTCCACGCTCAACTGGACATTCTCCAATGTCACCTGCTGAGAGGTTAAGAGTTTGTCCTGCTGAAGTGGACTTTGTTCCTGATAGATCATCAGAATTGTAAGCAAGAGCCAAGAGAAGGTTCTCAAGGGTAGCCTCAGCAAAAGCAGTTGCAAGATTTACTTGCATACCCTGCTTGTACAACTTAGCAACGTCAAGAATCTGGTCAACCTGTACTTCACCGAAGTCTGGTTGGAACTGCAATTCAAGACCGTTCATGGTATAACCTACGTTTGTAAAATCTACATCATCAGCAAGGGTTTCCTTGTATGATTCAGATGATACGAATGCAGGCAATGTACCTGCTGTCAATGTTGTATCAGCAACAAAGAGAGCGGCTGCACCAACGATAATGTTGGTCGATGTACCACGAGTATATGCCATATTTTTTCACCTCTACTTTCAATAGAATCTATATGAAGTTTTTGGCGGGTTTCCTCACCATAAGTATAACAGCATTTTTAATTATAGTAGGATTGGGAAGAGTGATAATCATACTCAATAATCAGTTTATTTGAATATACCGTCCTGGCTGAGGCTAGTTCTAGGATATCTCTAGTCTCATCTGCCTGATAAACACGGCTATTGTGAAAAAATACATTTCGTCCATCTGGAAATTCGGCTGGATTGTTATTTATCCATTTATTTAAGTCCTGAGCAGAAGCGTCCTCACGATCCATGCAGTCAGTTATAATTCTATGTGCGTCAGATACTTTGCTTAAGTCTGTGCAATATAAATAATAGATTAGTTGTTCACGTTTGCGGGGATAAAAAGGACCAACCCTAAATCTTACAAGACGCTCATATTGAATAAGCAGAGGATCTCCAACTCCAGGCGCTCCGATATAATTTTTAAAAACATCCTCTATATTTGTTGGACTTGTTGGAAAAATAGGAATCATTTGTTCATATCCACTCAAGATACCGAAGTCTGTAAGTTGACCATTAATATATTTATTAACATAATATGGAGGAAACGCTGTTTGATTTACATTTGCCATAATCTTATTCTACCTCAACCTTTGCATTTGTAATCCATTTAAATCCAGTAGATACTCCAACGCTCTTACCGCCTTTTGCTCCAGCGGCAAAATTCTTTTTGTATATTCTAGGATTAGATATATAATCAATTAGACCGCTTGCTCTTAAAAATCCTTGTGTAAAATAATTTCTCATAAATTCATCAAATGTTCTTTCAAATGAACCCTGAACTTCTTCTCCTCCAGGATTACGAACATTAACTGGTCTCCGTGTAAAAACTTCTTCCCCGCCTGCTCTGAATCTTAATGCAGTTCTTTTTGGTTTAATTAAAACAGGAATACCATTTTCCATAATTGATGCCTTGTTATAAAATGGAACAGTTCCGTCTTCAGCAACAGTTCTTGATTGTCTAAATGTAGAATTAATTGATAATCCAAGATTGCTTACGGTATAGTCAATATCAAATAATCTTGCTGACGGGCTGCCAGTTTGATACCATTCATAAACATGGTGTAAAGCGCTACTATTTGCTTTTGCTTCAACATCTATATATCTACCTAAAGTATATATAACGCCTTTGCCCATATTATCTAAAAATATTTTTTTACCCTTATTAACCCCATCAAGAAAGCCAATAGAATAATTAGCAATATTTAAAATCTGTTTTTCAAAATCGTTAGTAGTCAGTGATACTCTCATTAGTCATTAACATCCTGATTATCTGATCTACGCCACATCATTTTATAATACTCAATGTCTCCAAATGGACCAATAAAAGGTTCTAGCGTTCCAACCTCATAGATAGTTCCTTTACCTGTTCTTGGACCTGCTGTTTCTTTATAAATAATAAGATCGTTAGAACTTCTAATGTTAGTAATCAGTATATTTGTTTCTGCATAAGGTTCATTAGTTGATGATACTCTAAGATCATTTTTTGTTCTAGATACTAGTTTATCTTTATATTGAATAAATATTTCAGGCTTGATTTCTTCTGTACCTGCCCCGCCAACTGGCGTAGCATTGCAGACAACAGTTCTGTCAAATACCCAATTTTTGTTAGCCTGACCGTATTGATTTTGCGTAATAATAGGATAATAAATATCAGCCTTCATTGGGTATAAAAAATCTGTTGTCTCGCAAGAGTTCATTATAAAACTCCTGGAGTGCCAAAGTTTGTTATGTATTTCTGTAGAATTTTATCTACTAATATATTTCCAGTGCCTTCTAACGCAGACTTATCAATTTGAATTTTATATTGATCAGTAGAGTAGTTAGTAATATACCTCTTATGGTATTCCATCTTACCGCACTTGATATCTTCAATTAACATTTTTGTAGCATCTTGAATTTCATATGGAACAACCTTATAGCCAGTTTCTAAATGAAATAGATAATTAAATGTTACTGGAAATGTTACTCCAGGTGCGACTGCTAAAGTTACTGTGCTATCTTCTGTATCATAAAGATAGATTGAGTCTGATTCTCCAAGTGGAACTCCTTTTGGTGTTCCTATTTGACGAATATATGATTGATCGCCCATCTGGGTCCACTCTTTAAGAATGGATGTTTTATCTTTGCTAAGTAGATAAATCCATTGGCTATCGTTTTGTGTTTGTGGGGTAGCATCATAATCCCAAACAAGTTGATTATTTTCGTATGCTTTTAAAATTGTGTATGTTCTGTCCCAAATAGGCATGTAATCTGATCCATTACCATTTGTTTCATACCAAGAGCGCTCATAATAAAATCCGCCAGGTACTATAGAGTCAATAATTGCTCTTGCTATATTTTCCCACTCTGTATAGTTTGCAATATCTGTTGCTGTTCCATCTGCATTGGTCTGAGCCAATCTAATTGGATTAACATATGGTCTAGCAATATCTAGATTGTCTTCTACTACAATTTCTGCCTGTTCCCCATCAACAATAGAATAAATTGCTAAATAGTATGACTCATCATACGAGTTAAACATATTAGAAAGAGTATAACTAATTTGAGCATTGGCATCTGATGTTATATTTTCTTCTACTTCATTAACATTTCTTGTACCCTGATTAATAATTAATAGATACTCTGTATTAGCATCTGGCACATCATATGTGATGGTCAGTGGGTATGGGGGTAAACGTAGAATCTGCATTAGATCTTACCGTAGTGTTTGGCTACCTCTGCTGGAGTTGCTTCACGAACAGATTTCTTGGTAAGCCACTTTACGGATGCCTCCTTTGTGACAATATTATATCCTTTTTCAAGGCTACCCACACCGTTCCAATAAATGTTTCCTTTTGAGAAAAGTGCTACCTTTTCTTTTGGAGTCATTGCTGCTGCTTTTCTTTCTTCTTCATCTTGTCTAGGAACAAAAGGAAGAATTGCCTCTAACAATTCCTGCTTTGTAGTTGCTCCAAGAGTATCAATTTTGTTCTTTTTTGCATATGACTTTAATTCAAGAACAGTTTTCTTTGAAAATTCTTCTACTACTTCTTTTGTTGTTGCCATAAATCCTCCACTGCTATTATATCAGAATTACTATTTTCTACTTGCTCTTAATGTTTGTGGTTTTCTTATTCCTGCTGGAGTACCAGATATTGTTATATTTTCACCAAATATAGGTGTTGGAATATTACCTAATACATTTGTTTGCATAATCATACCTTGTGGACCCATTACCATTACCCCACCAACTCCACCTACTGCAATTGCTCCATCGCCATCGTGTTGATGTGAGACTGTTGGATTTCCTGGATATGACATTTTATTTCCTTAAGTGATAAGGGAGGACAGATTTTTTGTCTGCCCTCCCTATCGGTTAGTTTTTTAAACTATTATGCGGTTGGATCAACTGCTGCATCTGCGTAAGCAACTGCATCAAGTTCTTCCCATTGAATACCAAAGCGTACAAAGACGGTATACTCAATTGTATCCTTCTTTGGCTTGTATTCACGGTTTACAGTGATATCACGCTGGAAACCCCATACACGGTTTGCAGGGAATGTCAAGTCGACATAATCTGCTGGGTAGTAAGGAACTTCCATAACATCCACTCCGAGAACACGAGTTGTACGTGCTCCACCGAATGTCTGTCCCATACCATCAAGATAGTCTTGACGGTTACGCTCTGTACCACCAGTACGTGGAGCAAATGCTTCAGCAATAGCGTCAGCGAGTGTTCCGTTGTTCTTAACAATACCTGCGAATGCATCAGTACCTGCGTAGAACTTTAGGTTCTGCTTTAGGGCACGATACTTACGTGGCATTGCAAGGATAATGTCCTGCATTACCTCTGTAGTCCAGTTGTCATCTGTAACTGTAACGGCTGCTTCGTGAGCATCTCCGTCATTTTCAACTTTGTGAACGAAACCTTCCATGATTGAAAGGAAGTCGCCAGTTGAACCATCACCGTTGATAGCGAGGTCTTCGATATCGTTAGCGAATGCGTTTGTCATCAAGCGAACTAGATGATCTTCAAGCGCACCACCTTCAATATTGTCTTCAAGTGCTTCAGTTGAAACTTCCCAATCAAGACGAATCTTCTTGGTTGTGAGTTCTACCTTAGTAAATGTAGCACCAGCGTTTGTATAATTGTTGTTTGCCTGTGCAGCAGCACGAATTACACGTTCACCCACGTTAACTTTTTCAAGTTCCATGGTGTTTGCTCGCATAGTAACTCTACGACCATCTTTGGCGAGAACTGTTGCATCCCACACATAGTCGATGAAGCGGCGAGCCTGCTCTGGAAGGAGAATACCTCCTGGTGTACCAGTTGGATTAACTGCGTTTGGACCAGAAGTTACACCCCATTCAGGAGTAGCAATGTTACCCAAGTTTGCACCAATATCAGATGTGGATGGGTTGGTTGCTGTTGCACCACCGATATCACCTGAAGCGAAAGCACCATCACCTTGGTGGTTGTGCGATACTGTTGGAGAACCTGGATAGTTCTTTACGATTTCTTGTTCCGACATATTGTTCACCTCCTAAGTGAATATACCTTAACTAAATAGGTCGGCATTTGTGAGGAAACGACCGCCCCATAGGGATTTTTGAACCTGACGTACAGGTTCCTGCACGATCTCGCCTAGATCGCCAGACTTGCGGAAAGCAGTATCTTTTTCTACAAGATCTACTCGCTTTCCAAACTCATTAAAAGTGCTCTTTACTTGGCTTACCTCACTTGCTACAGACTTTACTTCGCCTGTAACTGTTTCAAGAGACTTTGTAATTGCTTCAACATTGGCTTGCATAGCCTTTACTGTATCAGCAAGATTGCTCAAGGCATTAGTTAGAGAGTTATTAATTTCTTCCACAGACTTTGCAACTTCTGCTGTTGCATTAACAACTGCTTCTACTGCATCATCTGCTTCTTCAGCAACAGGAGCGTCTGCAACAACTGCATCTGCTTCTGCCACTGCCTCTGCTACTGGCTCTTCCGCTGCTGCTTCTTCAGCAACAACTTCAGTAGCCTCTGCTACAGCATTATCTGCTGGAGCCTCGGGAGCAACCTCAACATTTTCAACTTTTGTTGCATCTGCGACAACTAGTGTCTCTTCTGCAATAACAGTTTCTTCTGTCATAGGATTTTCCTCCTTTGTAATCTTAATTGTCCTAATGCCTTTTGCACTATCAACTAAGAACTTTACGGTATCAATATCATTCTGATCTTCAACAAAGCCAATGTTTTTCATTGACCCGCTGCATGTTGGACATGATTCATCAGATTCTTTAGAGAGTCTTACAATATCATCAGTGTTGCACCAATAAACTGTATCAACTACAGTCTTTGCAAGGAATCCACCAATTTGTCCCTTTTCAATAGAAACAACATTAGCAAATTGATTTGCAGGATTATCTACAAGAGATAATTCATGCAATTCATATTCCTTAACAATTCTTATTGCCTTTTCTAGTTCTTCATCGTAAGAGTCCATTGACTTTGTAATATTCCCTCCGATAGAAAAACCAGTTAGTGTGCCATCAAGAACTTTTTCCCAAGTATCTTGTGCACCCTTTGAAACATATGCAGAAACATAAACACCGCTATAAAAGTTTTTTGACTTTGGATCAAAATAACGATCTTCCTTAAATGAAACTACTTTGCCTACTGCTGTAGGTTGATGCATTTCACGTAAGTTACCACGGAATTTCTTAAATGCTTCAAGGCTGGCTTCTGTTGTAACAATGTCGTTTTGCTTATCAATATTATCTAGTGTCGCAAAGCCAGAAACAATTCTGCGTTCTTTGTCGACTTTTCCGATAGGCATCGAAAAGCGAACATTGTCGCCATCAGTAGTCCAGTGTGCTTTATTTATAGTCATGGCAGTATTATTATAGCAAACCTTTTGACATGTTTTCTCAATTATTGAGACGCTCTACCTTCACCTTGTGGATTTCTTCCATCAATGGTTGCAGGAGAGTCAGATACGTTATTTGCTCTTTCGGCATCTCTTTCACGGTTACCCGCTAAATTTGCACGAGCATCTGTTGCTTGTCTTGGAGTCATAGTAAATGGAGTGCTACCGTCACCGTCTGGTCTTGGTGGCAAATCTAACATTTCACGAGCCTCGTCAGGCGTAATAACCTGAGTCTTGACATATCTTTCAATAATTTGAGACTGAGCAATTTCATCCGTTAAGGTCATTTCATTAAACTTTAACTGAAGAATATCTGTTTTTTCTTTAATAATCTTATTGACCATTTTTTCAAGTTGTGCTTGTGCTGGTCTAGCAACCTGTTCTTTAAATGTTCTATCTTGAGACATTGCTGCAGCAATAGCAGCAGAATCTGAACCTCCAAGTTTAGAAATAGGAACTTGGTGTGCTACAAGAATATCATCACGGTTTTGTTTACGATATTTTTCAAACGATGCTTCTTGTACAGAAGTCTCAACTGGATCCATCTTAAACTCAACCTTATTGTTGTCAGTATCTCCAGGAAGTGGGATATATAGGGTTCTATGGTTCTGACCCTTTAGACCTGTCTGCAAGAATCTAAACATCTTATCTTCTGCGTCTGCAGAAAGTTTGGCACCTTTGACCGTAATGATATAACGTGGTGCACCCTTGTTTTGGAAATAATCAATATTATATTGAGCAGCCAAAGAGTCTCCAATAAGAGAAGAAACTGCAGAAATAATATCTGGAATTCCATAATAGGTGTTTAAAGGAGAATACTCTTTGATATGAATAATTTCATTTGGACGTGTATCTGTAGTCATTGGGTTTGGATTAGTTGCTCCAAAATTACGGAAATAAACAACCTTCTGTCCAATGATCTGAACAAATCCATCACGAAGACGGCGTACACGAATAGTTGTAGATGGAATATGTCCTACATATCCAATCTCTCCAGATACTGTTCTTCCTATTTCTAAAAAGCCATTACCTGTAGCCTGAAGATCTGTATAAATTTTTTCCATTGTATTTGTAAATGAATCATCATCATTAAGTGACTCTAGCCACTCACGAATTTCTAGTTTCATTCTTTCAATACGACGACGTGCTCTATCTACCGCTCCTGAATCACCATTAGTTTCAAAGCGAAGCATTGTGCGGTCTGTAATATCAAAACGATATCCAAGACCAACAACATTTTCTACTTTAGCATCAATGGCTGCGTGATTGGCAAAAGATGTATCATAATAACTTGCTAACTCATACATGTTGTATGGTGGTGTAATTACATCAAATAGTCCATAACCATTTCGGTATACCGTTCCAGGATTAATCTGCTTAGAACCACTACCGTCTTGTCCCATTGGAATAGCGTTAGCATTTTCCAAATAACGGGCTGTTGGTTCTACCGCATTGTATCCGTAAACCTTAGAAACATTTCTTGTAGTTCTACGTTTAAAGTTTTGATCTAGTCCAGAATATTCTTTTAATATTGACCAATCTTTTGTAAAAGGATCTTGTCCTTTAAATAAACTTTCAGGGTCTTCTTGTGTTTTAAGACTAGCCTGAATAAAATCATAATCGTATTGTTCGCTCATGAATCGTATGCTTCTCTTCCGTGAGTATCAAGTGTATCTTGTGCAGCCTTCCAAGCACCAAGATCGTTCATAGATGGAATAAGTCCACTCTTTAATCTATCCATTTGTTCTGTATATTCTTCATCAGTAATTCTATTTAGTCCTGGTACGAATACCGCTTTTCCTTGACCGTCATCTCCATAGTGAACTGCAGCAGCCTTCAACTCTGCAATCTTAGAGATATCACCCTTCATAGATGGGATGTTTAATACATTTCCTTCGCCATCTGTAAACCATTTTCCATTTGCTTTCTTATAAACATATAGTCCCCAGTCATAACTTTTAGGAATGACCTTACGGCGTACATTGCTTACAATGGGTTTACCAGTTTTTTGACTAATTAATGGATTCATGTACTAAAGTATACCAGATTATACCGCTGAACCAAGTCTAACGGTCCAAGTGGTGTCATTATAAATCTTAACCTTATCTGCATCAAACATCATGCCTTCATCATCATCAATAATAATCTTATTAGTTCCAATATAGGTCTTATAAACTTCAGACGGGCTTACTCCGTATTGGTCGGAAGCAGAAATAATAAGGACACCTTCCCAAGTAAAACTGTTAATCCAGTATTCCCAGTCAAAATTAGTAAATCCATCTGTTTTTACCTTAAGCCATGGTCTGGTTAAGTTACTTTGTACCTGCTGAAGATTATTTGCTTGATAATATGAAATATTGTTAAATACTAGAGGACCAGTTAGATTAATACCGCCAATAAATAAGTCTAGATTTAGTGCAGTAGAAAATGCTATACCTAGAACTGACCACTCTTCAATAGTTAAAACTGGTTCTCTTACAAGAGATCCATTTATAAAATATGATAATCCATTATATGCCTGACCTGTATTTAAACTTCTAGCATATATTTTTGCTCTTGTTCCATCTGGGTTATCTGCAACCATATAGAACTTAATTGTGTCTCCTTTATATACAATCTCAAATATTTCTGTGGGTGTAATCGGAAACTGTTCTTGATCATAGCGCATCCAAATTTGCATAGCACTAACACGATAGTTATCTGCAAGAGTTGAGTTAATCGGAATTGCTAAACCACGAGAAACTAGTGGGCTGAAATCACCACGAACTTCAATACCCGAAGTTCTATTCAAATAAAGATATGGAGTGCTACCTTTATAAATGCTAAATGGATTTTGTGCTTTATAATCGTAATATAAACCAGATCTGGTATATGGAAATATATTAACTCCAAATCTCGTTCCTATAGGATTAAATGCATTATCATTAAACGCTTGTGAAGCCAACTCAAGTCTACGCAATTTAATTGGTTTTCTCAAAATACCACGAATATTAAAATCTAAGTGATAAACAATTGCTAAGTCATTAAAGTCAACAGTTTTTGTAGGATAAATTAAAGTATTATCAATAACTTCAAACTTTGTTGTAAGCCAGTTAGAATACTCATCAATGTTAATAATTTTATTTTCTTTTGCTGGAACATAATTTGCAAACTCGCTAATAGGAGTATTTGCCCCTTCTGCAATATATTGAAGAGTTATATAACTTCTAACCACAGCATCTGTGGTATCGTACTCATAATATTTTTGTGATTTTTCAGCCATGTCGGTATAATTATTCCAACCAGTATATAAACTATTATCTAATTGATAATATGTTTTTTGAGTTGGATGAGAATATGCTTCTTTTAATTCATTATATGTCCAAGACCCCACTATTTCAGATTCTGCTAATTTTGTTGGTGATGGATATCCTAAATTAAACTGCAAAAAATCTAAATCGTAATAACTATTACCAACATCATTTGCTACATATTGTGCAAAATAAGATAGTGGTAGATAATCTTCCCAGTACCCAGAAACTCCAATATCTAGAAAATATGTATTATATGCTTCCGAAGGAAGTAGAGTATAACTTGCAGTATGAGCAAGAAGTGCTTTAGCATTAGCAGACTCTGCTGAACCAGTTGCTAAATAACTATCTAAAATAGCAGTTCCATTTGTTTCAAAATGATCAGATATCTCATTTGCATTATAGGCACTAGAAATACCTATAGAATAAATCTTTCCAGTAAATTGATATGTTCCAGTTTCGTCTCCTCCAACATACATTTCTAAGCCATTACGATTGCCAAAGAAAGATGCAACATTTCCTCCAAAGAATGAAACAAGAGAGGCTATCTTAATTCCTACTGCATATTTTTCATCTGCCACAATAATATCTGTAGTATAAATTTCTTCTTCTACTCCATTAAAGTATAAATAGTAATGAATTTCGTCTACATCTTTACGAATAGCAAAATAATTTCCAGTGAGCCTGTTATAGATTTTAAATAATGTTTCTTCTGAAGCCAAATCATCTGAACTAAATACTCCATAGACTGTATGAATTTCATCATTAAGAACATTAAATCTTGGAAAATTAAAATAACATTCTTCGCTACTCCAAGAACCATTAGGTCTAAAAGTTATAAAATTGCTATCTGTTGGATCTTGGATTTCTTGATTATCATCATAAAGTTCTTGCAGTGTTTTGCTGCTTAAAAAAATTTCTGGAAGCGAATATTCTGGTGTTGTTAATGCAGTATTGGTTGTTGAAAGATTATCAAATGTTCCCTGCTCCCATTGAGCAAAATCTGGATAACTATAATTTCCTGTATAGTCTGCAAAAGGATAATCTATAAAAGCCTGTGTTCCTCCGTAAGCAGAGTTAATTGCTTCTGGTGACAGCACACCTTGACCATATACCCACCTACGTTTTGCAACATTTATAGCAACAGAATATGGATAAATTGCTACACAGTCTAATTCGATTGGGGTAACATCGTTATATGAATAAAATCCTAGCCAATCTTGACTATCTCCAGCATTGTCTAATTCTGAAGGCAAAGATAAAGAATCAGTGTTTAAAGAAATATTTATGACTTCTTCTCCATTGACTAAAAGACTTGCATTATTACGAATAATTCTAAAATGAACAAGCATTGGTCTGAACCACTCACCAACAAAATGTGAGGCAAACTGATTTCCAATAACCATAGTAAGGAAGCCAGATTCTACATAAAGCCCATCGGAAGATGCAATTGGTCCAAAAATTCTTCTTGGTGTATATGCGTCAGAATTTACTCTGATCCAAAACTCAACAGTATAGTCTTTATATTTTCCAACTTCATTTAAAAATCCTTGTCCAGGAACTATTATAGATGGCTTGTTAGATTCATTTGGTGTTAATCTAGTTATTCCTGATGCGCCGTATACCATTGGAACACCGCTGTTTCTTGCTACTAAAGAATTATTGTTAACTAGATAATACCCAGATTCGCCTCCCAATCCATATGCATCTGCTTCGACTGCAGCATCTGCTGTTAAAGCAATAGTAGATGGTAAAGAAATTGGAGTAACTCCAAGAGAAACAGCATTAAATTCTTCCGACCATTGACCTGCAGTAATGCCATTAACATAAAATTGATAGTCTGATGTTGATACACCCCCAGAAGAATAAACAAATTTTATAACTGCTCTAAAAGCAGTATTTTCATTTGGTATATCAAAAGTGCCCGATACAAAACTCCAAGACCCAAATATAGAAGTATCGAAAGATTCTAGTTCTTGAACTATTTGAGATGTTGTTGTATCTGTATACTCAAAACCTATCTGAACTTGTGTTAAATAAGGGCTATTAGAATAAAAATATCCGCCAACACTAAAAGATCCAAGAGATGAATTTAAGTTAGTAAAATTTACAAGGTCTTCGCTAACACACTGAATAGTCAAAGAACTTGTAGTAGGAACGTCTCCTTCAACAAAATTTAATACGCTATTTTCAAAAGGCTGATTAACATCAATACCTGATGTACTGGCAACGCAGTTTGTAAGAGTCCAAGAATCTGATATATCTCGTTGTGCTTCTGTAATTAATGTTATATAATCAGCCTGGTCATCTAGCGACCACAAAATTTGGGGTTGCTCAGAATATACCTTTTCTGCATATAAATTGGACGGTATGGACATATCACTCCTTATCCATAATTATATCAGTTAGGATATTTTTATTTCGCAGTAATCAGTAGTACAGTATGCCTCTCCAAGAGCCTCTAGATTATCTACCCCATCATAAATGGCAGACCAGTTAATCTTCTTAATTTGACCAATATAAGACTCATACTCTTCTTTAGTTATTTGAGTATATGGCTGCTGTGGGTATACAGTATTTCCCATTGGCAAAAATGATACTGCCTTTAACTGACCTTCATACATATGTAATGCTGGAGCAACATGCTTAGACTCTGTTTCTTTATCAAATGATAAGGTTACAGATACTCCATTATCTGACCAGTATTTTTGAGCAGTTGCTGCAAGAGCAATTTTTTCAAATAATGTAACATCTTTCTCAGAACGTGGGTGACCAGAATGGACTGGGAAATAAACTACTTGTGTATTTGCTGATACTAGATCTTTTTCAATCTTATATCCTGCTGCCTTAAACAAGTGAAGCATTGGATCTGTTTCTCCAAAACGAATAGCACGAAGGAAATAATCCCCTCCTGGTGCCCAGTGAACTCCTGGAGTTGCTCCAGATAAAATAGATACAGATCCAGATGGCTTTACTGTAGTTACACGAATTGATTCACGAACACATAGCCATTCTGAATACTGATGATCATAGTGACGAATCTTTTGATATCCCTCATCCATCCATTCACGTACTGCAGGCAAACCCTTCTTGTCTGCAAATGAAGCAATGCCAGTTAATGAGGTTCCGATACGACGATTTCGTTGCATAATGCCATTTGTTTGTTGCCAATGTGTAGGAATTAATGTAACTGTTTTTCCATAAAGATAAGCAAACTTTAAAGTACGCAAGAAATCTTCTTTGCTTTCATGTCGATTTAAATGAACTTCAACAAGTGTGCAAAGTTCATACGACTCTAATGGCTGTTCTGCACATGGGTTAAATCCCATAACACGATAGTCCTTGCCATCTGGAGAGTCTTTTAGTCTTCCATAATTACGAGCAACATCTAGCCAAATAAATCCTGGCTCTCCGTTATTTACAATAAGATCAACATATTCGTCATAATTAGTTCCAACTGTTGCTGAAATAGAATTATTACTCATCCATGCCCAACCTGGATTTTCTGAATCATATGAATTTCTATCAGGAAATACTTCTGCATTTTTTAAATTAATAAAATCTTGATCTCCTGCTGCACCTAACGCAAGTGTTGCAGAACGACGAACATTTCCAGAAACAACACATGTTCCAATAAGATTTACAATATCAACAATTGCACGGCTATCTAAGGTTTCTCCAGCCCTACCGCCAATAACTTTACGAATGCGTGTATGGAGGTCAATTAGTGGCTGAGGACCGCTTGCAACGCCACCGAAGCCTTTAATCGGTGCTCCTAGAGGACGGATAAGGGTATAGTCAAATTCTTGAATATTTTGATTAGGGCGTAAAAATGAATTAAGCAATAGACGAACTGATTCTACCCATCCCTCACGAGTATCTGGGATTTCATATGTAACTACTGGCTCTGTAGGTGCATAAATAATAAAATCTTTTTCAGCACCAACTGTATCAAAGCCTACACCAATTCCAAGCATAAGGGCATCCATTACCCATGCAAATAATGCACCTGGATCATTTTTATCTAGATCTTTTGTTGATACCATTGCACAGTTTTGAAGAGCAGCAGAGTTGCGCTTTTCCATTGTCATGGGTGTACCAAAAGCCCACATACCACGTCCTGGTGGAGTCCACTTTAGATTAAACATACGATCATATGCTTCTTGTGCAGATTTTTGAGCCTTATTGTCATTCCAAGGTAGGCGATTTTCTTTTGCCCAGTTCTTTTGAACTGAGTACATACCCTCAATTACACGCTTACAAACCTCATGCCAGCGTTCTTTTGTACCGTCTTCCTTTACCCTTGAGTATGTTCTGATAAAGGTGATTTCTCCTAAAGAGTTTCCTCCAGCGTCTGCAAAACCAAAAGGAGGCTCAACATCCTTATATTTTGCAATAAAATCATCTAATAAACGGAAAGAAAAGATATCTGACATTGTATTTTGTAAACCTCTCACTAAAAAAAATTAAAGTACTTTGTTAAATTCAAAGTACTACCCAAGTATAGCATATGTTATTTATTAAAATCAAGTTCAAAATTGAACTTTAAGTGTTAAGTTAAGGTTGAGTGCTTATAAAATTTAAAAGTACTTAACTAATTACAAGACCAGACTTACCATTTTTAACATCTCCCCATGTAAGGGATGGTAAGGCTGCTGATATTGCAGTATTATTTATCTTATATGATTTACCAGAAACAAGATTCATATGTTCTGATGAGGTCCATGCATCTGTTGCATCTACCCATGTAAATGTTTTGTTTGTAGCACCTGTTAATGTAATACCGCCACCATCTACAGCAGCATCTGATGTTGCACCATAGCCAAGAACAATATTTTTGTCTTCTACTTGTAGATTTTGTGTATCAATGGTTGTTGTAGTACCAGTAACTGTTAGGTCACCATTAACTGTCACAGCACCTGAAAAAGTAGCGCCTGTTAGAAGAGCATATGCAGAAAGATCTGAAGTTAATGCAATAGTTCCAGAAGTTGTTGGTAGAGTAAATGTAGTATCTGCTACTGCTGGCTCTGCACCAAGTTGAATGTACGTTTCATAGGCATCTACTGTAGCACCTTCAAAAACAACCTTGCTTGCAGTTATAACATTTTTATCTCCATCAAGTTCTGCAACACCATTTGCTGCACCCTTTTCAGATATATCAATAGCATTGATTTCTTGTGGAGTAATACTGGCTGCTGTCTGATAATAATCTAACTCAGACCATACTGTAGATCCGTCTCCAATTTTAAATGCTGCCAGGGTTGTATTGTAGCCAATCTCTCCTGCATTTAGTGTTGGGTCTGCATTATTCCATTCGGAGGTCGTGCCCCTACGCATCTGAATTCTAACTGCCACGATTTACCTCCATGTTAGGTTCTATTATACCAAAATTTGTCATACTGCTGCCCCACCGTCTATAACTGCTGAAAATGACGTTGTAGATGGAGATCCACCATCAAAATCTTTCCAAATAAATGCTGGCAATGTTACACCATTTCCAGTGTACTGATATGTATCTTCTACAAAACCACCAGCATCGTGATCATGATCAACAACACTTTGTGTATCATCATAATTTGCTAAAGGATTCCAAGTAGAGTTATAATAATAATATATTTTTGATGTTACTGTGTCCAAATGCATAGCGCCAGTAGATGGACTTACTGGAAATGTTGATCCTACAGTTAGTGGTGAACCTGTATAGGCTGTTGTTTGTACAGAATTATCTGGAAATGTAACTCCAGTAGCAACCTTGAGTCCTTGCTTTACTACAAAGTCTTTATTTGTTGTTGCCACTGAAGTTCACTGTCCCTTCGTGGTTCACATTACGCTTCGATAAGCGTCTTGTGTACCTTTACTGATGTACCATTTGTTGATGTGACTAGCAGACGAACATCTCCGCCTGAATAATCTGCATCTGTTGTACCAAGTTGTGTATTGCTCTGAATATCTGCATATTCTGTTAGATAGACATTGTTATTTCCATCTACAGTTACAAGAACCTCAAGAACTTCAACGTCATTTCCATTTGTCATTTGAACAATATACTTTGCTGAACCAAATGATGCTGCTGACCATGAATCAACTACAGTTGCGCTTGTGCCAGAAATGCTTGTTGTAGCAGTTCCAATAAATGCATCTGCAAGAGTAATATATCCAAGTGTTGCACTAGCAAATGTTGGGCTAGATGTTGTAGCAATGCTCTGTGGTAGAGACAATGTTACTGAACCAGTTGAAGCAGTTGCTGAAATTTGATCAGCAGTTCCTGCAATGCTTGTTACGCCTACGTTTGTAATTGTTAGTACATTTGAAGTTGATGCATATGAAGCACTAATTCCTGTACCACCAGTTACTGCATTACCAAAGTTATCTACAGCAGTTTCAATATCTGATGTAAATGCAACGGTACCTGTAGCATCTTTAAATGTAATTGTATTATCCTGTGTAGGATCTGTAAATGTTAATGTGGTTTCGTGTGTATCGTTTGTACCCTCAATAACAATGTTATTGTCTGAGAGATATAGTCCTGATACTGTTGGATTTGTCAAACTTGGACTTGTTAGAGTCTTATTTGTAAGAGTTTGAGTAGAGTTTAGATCTACAGTAATTGCTGTGTCAATTGCAAATGTATTTCCAGTTAGTGTTATACCGTTGCCAGCCAAGTATGTTCCAGCACCAGAGAACTGCTCAAATACAATTGGGCTAGTTCCTACTGTAGTTACTACTTCTGTTTGTACCCATCCAGTATTGTTATAAAGTGTTCCTTCAGATACGAATGTAAAATCACCTGGAACAATTTCTGTTGGTGTATTAAAGTCTGCTGCACGAACTGCTGCTCCAGAAGACTGTACTACATAAATACCATTTTGAGAAGTCGTTGACTGTGATTTAACAAGAACACGATCACCAGCGACTAGCGTTACGCCATCTACTACATCTCCTGCTTCAAGAGCATTTGATAAATCAACATTACTTGTTGTTGCAACACGGCAAGCAGCATGAACATTTAAACCCTGTGCAACAGCATCAACATATTGCTTTGTTGCTGCTTCAAGAGCATTTACTGGATCTGCATTAAGTGTTACAGTTCCTGGGAATGTTACTGCATTTGGAAGAGAAAGAGTTACTGCTCCAGTAGATGCTGATGCAGCAATTTGGTTTGCTGTTCCAGAGATGCTTGATACTCCGCCAGAGGCGTTGAATGATAGTGAGTTTGCAGTATCATCGTAGGTAATTGTAATATTTGTTTGAGTACCATTTGCAATTGCCTGTGCTACTGCATCCTGTGCTCGTTCATCAGTAAACCACTTATTTGTTGGTGATGCATCTTCAGAAATATCATCTGTTACGAGTGTACGAGTTCCACCAAGTGAAGTCGCTGTACCATTAATTGTAATTGATGAATTCTCAAGAGAACCATTTGCAATGTTTGTAATTGTATTTGATGTACCAGAAATTGTCTTATTTGTTAGTGTCTGTGTACCAGTTTCTGTTACGTACCCTGTCAAAGATGGGATATCAGAAGTAAGAGCAATTGTTCCTGTTGCTGCAGGTAGTGTTAAAACACCTGATGCTGTATTTGCTGCAACAATTTGTGTAGTTCCTGTTGTTGCACCATTAACATTAAGACCATTTGCAACATATAGAGAAGTAATTGTAGGGCTGCTGCTAAGAACAACATTTGATCCAGATCCTACATAAGAGTTTACAGTATTTCCATTAATCTGAAGTGTATTTCCAGTTGATGCTGTATTAAAAGTTTTATTTGTAAATGTATCTGTTGTATCCTTACCAACAAGAGTTGTTGTTGCATTTGGAAGTGTTACTGTAACATCTTGTGTTGGTTCTGGTGAAAGAAGTGTTAATTCATATGCGTCAGGGGTTAAGCCTTCAAAAATAATTCTATCTGAAAATGTAGGTGTTGTAGATACTGCAGCATCAATTACACCTGTTGAGTCGTTATAAGTAAATGTAATACCTGTATAGGTACCATTTGTAAACATTGCTCCAGTTGTGTCTTGGAGAAACTCTGTGCTGGCTTCTGTCAAAACATTAGAGCCATTGACTGTAGCAGATGATCCTTCTACTACAAGCCCATTTTTAATACGAAAGGCTTTGTCGACTGTAGCCATTCTTTACTCCTTTGGGTCAAGCCTTCAAACCAGTGCGGTAGTACCTTATGGTCATCGGCGTTAGTGTTGGTGTTACCGTCATGCTAATTGTACCAGAATTTAAACTGGCAGTTATATTTCCAACATTATTTCCAGTATTAGCAACTGAGGCAAACTCTGTAACATTTTGGTTAGTTCCATCAAAAACTAAGTTAATTTCAGTACTTCTATAAGAATTTGACCCAACATGTGACAACTGAATCATATACTTTACAGTTCTCCATACAGAGGTATCAATAGTGTCAAAGACTGTTGCTGACTCTATACCATTTACTGTTACGGCGTTATTTCCATCCCCGCCTAAAGAGTCTGCTCTAAAAGATGCTGTATCAATCAAATCAGCGTAGTCTTGTCCTGTTGGTCTATCGCCAGTCTCAAATTTTGCTTTTAGTTGATTGATGGGTAGGATTGCCATATTGTGATTATATCATAAAATATAGTTATTCAAACCAACGATAGCAATGCCAATTGGAGGCACATCTATAGGGCTATAACCTGGGACTTTAATATTTGTTATTCTTATTTTAAAAGGAAGTTCATATAAAACAATAGATTCTCTATTTTTACAGGTAGGGTTAATTTCAACAACCCTTTGACTGTCTGTATTAATAACAGTGGCTGTTGCCATTAGTCAGTGATATCCTCTACCATTGTTACGGTACCCTGCAAAACTGTCCAAACTACCTCATCTAATGGTAGAGACATTTGAATATCAAACTGGTCTTCAGTTTGTAAAATCTCTGTTTCAGAAGATTCTAAAAATACTGTAAACTCACCGCTACCGTCATCTGGATCTGCTTCTGGAAATACTTCAAGAACTGGATTGCTTGTTGCGCCTTCTCTATAAAAATCCATTTTAATTGTCCAATCAGGAATTACCAAAGGATTTCCAGAGTCATCCTGTACATACATTTTAAAAGATGCCGTATCTCCTCTAACAATTGTCCATACGGATTGTGGTGGTATAGAGCCAATTTGATATGGTGACTGATTTCGATATTGTGCCATTATGCTAACCCTGCTTTCATAGATCCCCAAGTGCCATTACCTTTAAATGAACCAACTAAAATAGTTCCATTAACATTTGCTTTTGAAACAACTCCGACTACACCTGAGTTTGTTGTTGCTGTAATTGGTTGCGTTGCAGTCAGACCACCGCTTGATCCAACATATAGTGTATCTCCAGCGGTATATGTAGAAGTATCAACTCCTGTAAACACACCAGAAATAACTACTACACCATCGCTACCATTTCCAATTGATGCTTGTGCTAATCCTATTACTGGAAATGTTGTTATATCACTTGCTTGTGATTTTGTAACTTCGGGCTTACCACTTGTAGAATTATATGAAGAAATATAAACTGGATCTGCTTTATTTATTGTTACACCACTATCATTTGTAACTTCAATAGTATGATAAGGCAAACCAATAGTAGGTAAAATAACCTCTATACGCTCTGCTAATGCTTGAATATCTCCAGCAACATCTACTGGGTCAGAATTGACAGGGTAAGGAATATCATATATTGTTGTTTCACCTGATGCCATAGTTATTATATTATATCACTTCACGTAACTTGACTTGCGGGTAATATTTATGTTATACTAGTGCTATAGCACTGTTATGGTGCTATATGCATTTTAGGAGGAAAAACTTGAATAACAATAAAATGCTTGTAGGGGTAATTAGTTGCACATTTGTTTTGGTCTCTATTTTGGGGGCTATTCCAAGTAATGCTGCTAGTAATAATTTATCTAAAAAGGGAGCAGTTTCTCTTGCCACCCCAAAGGTGGCTTTTCTGCTTTCTAAGGATAAAAATAAAGAAATACTTACTAAGTATGAAAATGCGACAAGTTTGACTGACAGCCAGTTGGTTGAATTACTTAAGGCAGTAGGGTTCACTGGAAAAGGTCTAAGAACTGCTTGGGCAGTTGCTAAGGCTGAATCCAATGGTCGTCCATTTGCTTTTAATGGAAACACCAAGACTGGAGATTCCTCTTATGGTATCTTTCAGATTAACATGCTTGGAACTTTAGGTCCAGATCGTAGGGATAAACTTGATCTTGATTTAAATGCTGAACTATTTAGCCCAGTTAAAAACGCAGAAGCCGTGTTTCACATGACTAAAGGCGGAGAAGACTGGAGTTCATGGTCATCAATAAAAACTGGTGCTGCGAATAAATGGTTAAATAAATTTCCTAATAAATAATTGGAAATAAAAATACCCCCTTGGCTTTATGCCTTGGGGGTTATTTTTTTAATATTTATTGAAAATCAATCCAAGATTGTGTTACTTCATCCCAAATATAAAGACCACCATCTTCTGGATATGGAACTGGAGAAATCCAATCAAAAATTGTTGTATCTAAAATCCATGATGGAAATGGTTTTGGTGGTATAAAAGCATCATTTTTTTCGTCATACGTATAGCCAATGCCTGCATAGTTTTTTCTAAATGGTGTACCGCCTAATTTATGTTCATTGTGATATGTATTATAAGAAGTTCTTTTACAAACCTGACCACGGAATTCACCATAGTAAGTTTCCCAATCAGAAATACCTTCTACAACTTCATTTTCATCTTTTCCAGTAATTACTTCTGTAACGATGTTGTTTTCATCTAAAAATGCATAGTGTCCCATTAGAATGTCACCGAACCTGTTCCTGCTGTAAATGAATAAACTTTATATCCACTTCTTGAAGAAGTGTCTTTTGTATATGTTAATCCTGCACCAATACTTGTTATATCTGGATATGAACTTGGATAAGCAATAATTACAATTCCAGATCCACCAGAACCACCACTACCACCTGTTCCACTTCCTCCGCCTCCACCACCTGTGTTTGCAGTTCCTGAACTTGCGCCACCGCTTCCAGTTCCAGCACCGCCACCACCAGAACCACCAGCACCTCCAGAACCACCTTCAGGTCCGTAGGCTCCCCCACCTCCACCGCCACCACGAGTAACTGATGAACCAGTTATTGATGAAGAAACGCCAGCACCGCCAGCACCACCTACTTTATTTGAACCATTCCAGTCAACACCGACTGCACCTGCACCACCACCGCCACCTGGTGGATATGCATAAGCAGATGAAGCAGCAGCGCCGTGTCCTTTACCTCCAGCATAACCTTCTACTGGTGAATAACCGCCCTCATTACCAGCAGCACCTGGTGCACCTGATGGATATGATCCATTCCAAGATCCACCACCTCCAGAACCACCAGTTCCAGGAGCGCTTGATTGATTTATTCCATTACCACCACCTGTAGCAGTTAAAGTAGAAAAAACTGAATTATTTCCTTTTGTTTGTGCACCACCACCACTACCAACAGTAATAGTAAAAGAACCATTTGGAGTTGTTTGAGATGCAAAATATCTATAGCCACCAGCACCTGCTCCAGATCCAATATTTCCATTACCACCACCGCCGCCACCAGCAATAAGTAAAAGTTCAACTGTTGGGGTAATTGTTTTTGCATTTGAATTTAATCCATAAGCCTTTGCACCACCTATGAGTTCTGTTAATGGACTCATGGGACTACCTACGCAAACTTAGTTTGAGATGCTAGAACTGTATATGTAGCAGATGCTGTTTTAATGATATTAAATACATAGGAGTCAATACTTGATGTATTACCAGAAGATGGCGCTGTACCACCTTGCCACTTTGGAGTAACAGATGCTCCATCAATTTGGAAAGCAGTTTGATAGTATGCTGTTGCTCCATTAGTATTTAAAAATACAACAGTAATCGAGTCTCCAGTTGTTAAAATTGAATTAAGAGATGTTGAAGAACTACCACGAACATTTAGTGTCCAGTTACCTGTTGCATTTGATGTATAAAGCATTGTTCCTGCAGTAAGGGCATCTAGTGCTACTGTTCCAGTTGCTGCAGATGCAACAACATTTACACGCTCTTCTGGTGAAACTAAAATTCCCTGATTAATTACTGGAGTATTTAATGTTGGAGTTGTTAATGTTTTACCACTCATTGTAAGAGTGTTATTTGTAGTTGCTACTACGGCTGTATCTACCGCCAAAGAAACAGTACCAGATGTTCCGCCACCTGTTAAACCTGTTGAGGCTGTAACTCCAGTAATATCAGCATCTACTGCTGTCCATGTAGATCCAGAGTAGTATTGAATTTGGTTTATTGTGTTTCCACCAGAGTCTTGACGAACAAAAGCAAGTGTTCCCTGTACTGGAGATGTTATTGCTGCATCTCTTGCAGCAGGATTAAGAAAGTTATTAAAACCATCTCTTAAAATAACAGTAGCATCTGTTGTTACAGTATTAAAAAATGTATGTGCTCCATACCAGTCGTAACCAGAAGCGGTGTCAGATTTAGCAGCAAGTAAATACCAAACACCATCAGTAGAGGTTGCCCCCTGCTGAAACATATATCCAGGTTTACCGCTTGAGTCTATTGTTATTGCCATAGTGATATTATAGCAGAATTAACTGCATCTCCTAATCTTAGTCTGCTCGTGGAATTTCAACCCACTGTTGATTTTCTTCATCCCATTCGTATGAAGCATCATCTGTAGGTTTTGGAACTGGTGCGTACCAGCAACATTCATCTTCATCTAATATCCAGGAAGGATATGGTTTTGGTGCAATAAATGCATCACGTTCTTCATCATATGTATATCCAGCACCAGCAAAGTTTTTTCTAAATCCTGGTTGATCAGTTGGTTGCCAATCTTCTGGATTTAATTTTTTTCCTGCTCTTGCTGTGTAAGAAGTTTTTACCCATCTTCCACCCAAATTATTAATTAGCCAAGAATAACCTTCGTCACCTGCTGGATCGTTATTGTCTCCAACTGTTACACGAAGAACTACATTATTTTCATCTAATTCTGCCCAGTGAGCCATTATCCACCTACCTGTGCTTTTGTATAACGAACAATTACAAGACCAGAACCGCCAGCGCCATTACCGCCTAGTGTGTAAGATCCACCGCCACCTGCTCCAACATTTGCTGCTCCAGCATTTGCCGATGCTCTAGAAGCATTTCCGCCTCCGCCAGCACCGCCAGAATTGCCATTAAATTCACCAGATCCACCACCACCTGCTCCAAGATAACCTGAGTTACCTACAACAGATTGGAATGTTGCATCCATTCCAGTTTTAATAACATTGATCCAAGAAGAGAATGAGGTAAACCCATTTGCTCCGTTACCTCCATTATCGGAAGAACCCGCAGAACTTCCTGCTCCTGCTGGAGATGCGCCACCTCCACCAGAGCGACGTGCTCCGATACAACTGCTATTATCAGTTCCGTATCCTGTGCCACCAGTTCCAGTCTGATTAGTTTGACCTCCAGGCTGTGCTGCTTGTGCGTCAGATCCGCAACCACCACCACCGCAACCGCCAATTAGATTTGCCTGTACGTTAATACCATTATTTGCTCCACCATTACCGCCACCTTTTCCTCTAGTTAAAGTTCCAAAGATGCTATCTTGACCAGCATAAGACGTAGAAGGTACTTGTGTTGTATTATATGGTCCACCACTACCGACTGTTACAGTCCATGAAGATGAAGCAAGTGATTGGTTAGTTGCATAGAAAATACCACCACCACCGCCACCTGCCTGTGTACCAGATCCACCTCCACCAACAACAAGAACGTCAGCAGTTACTGGACCATTTGTAACTGTAAGGCTTGAATTACTTGTAAATGTTCTATAATAGTATGTTGAGTCTGAAGTTAAAATGCCACCGCTAACGGTAGGCAAACTTAAAATTGTTACTGAAGTACTTGGAGCACTTGCTGCAGAAGTTCCCGTAGAGTTTGATGCAGTAACTGTAAATGTATAAGAAGTACCACTAGTTACACCATTTACTGTAATAGTAGTTGATGTTGATGATGCAGAAATATTTCCTGGAGTTGATACTGCAGTATAAGTAGTTCCAGCATATGTTCCTGGTGTGATAGTAAGTGTTGCGCTTGTTTGTGTATTAGATGTTACAGCGCTAATAGTAGGAACAGATGGAATTGGTGTTACACCCGCAGAAAATGCATTATATTCAACACCAGAGTTAATACTTGATGCGCTAAATCTGCGGATTGTCATTATGCTATCTCCACTCCAGAAATATGGAAGTTTACTGTTGTAGCAGATGCAAGACCTGTAATTGTTGCTGCTGGATTGCTAGGTGGAATAACCTGCTTGATGCCAATAACAACAGAATCATTTGCAGCAATTGAAACTGTTTTTGCTAATACAGTTCCTGCAATATTTAATTCATATGTTGCACCAGTTGCAGCAGTATTTGTAACAACAATATCTGTAACTACTGTTGTTGTTGAGGTATTTGGTTGTGTATAAAGCGTGGTAGATGATGTTGTTGCTGCTCCACGATACAGTACCTTAGATGTTGTAGCCATTAATTACTACTCCTTTTTCTTTTAGTATGCACCCATAATATTCATGATCTCTAGTGAACTTAAATCAACTACAGCCCATGAAGATGTGGTTCCATCTGTATATAAATATTTGCCAGCGTTTCCAGATAGTGATGGTAGACCTGCGTCTTCGCCATTTACCCAAACTGTTCCGTTATATTTTAAAACCTGACTTGTTGTAGGAGATGTAATAGAAACATCTGTTAGTGAATCAAGAGATTGTGTTGTTAATCCTAATAGTGGATACCATGTATCATCGTCTTGATTGTATACATACCCTGGTTTCGGATCTGTGGTGTTGATAGTTGCCATTATTCCTCCTACATGGAATTATATCAGATTAATTGTACCACATTTCACTTGAATTCTTTGCGGCTCCACCACCATCTTTTATAGCCTTCCCACCAAACAGTATGCAACTTTTTATTTTGCATTAAAACCTGATCTATGTCAGTTTTATCGACATTCATCTGCCAAGACTCTCTTTTAAAAGGTATAACTTGAGCAATTGGAGTACCTGCTGGGATTATGCCAGTATATGTATTGTCTTTAAAAATAAATGGAAAATTAATTGGACCATGGTAAAGGTCAGTATCTACTATACCCTCTAAAATCTCAAAAGGCTGAGTATCTCTATGAACTGGATTTATAAAAAGACAGGAATATCCTTTTGGTGTTTTAATTGCAAAAGGTTGCTCAAACTTTCCTGCCCCGCCTAAACTGTCATCAAAACCAGGGTAGTCAGGCAATTGATGTGCGTCATGAGCAGTTACTGGTTTAGTAAAGTCACTACTAGAAGCATAATGCCAATATTTTACATTTCCTATTTCATTTCCAAATGGATCATATTCCATCTCATCACTAAAAGAAATATCAACCTGAGTAAACATTATATACCCAGCAGTCATTGAATCAAATACTGGCATACATTTTTTAATTGTTGGTTTGCCAACAGGACTATCTTTTACTTTTGCTTTTTTACCGCCTACATAACCTTCTGCATTTTTATACCAATCTGGAATAAATTTTGATGCAGGAACAGGCTCAATAAAAGATATGTCATCAACTGGAATAAACTTAATAATATTTTTTTTCATAACCCCACCTAATAAAAGTATACTACACTAAAAGTAGTATGTCAAACTGCTGATGGAATCCAGGATTGATTTATTTCATCCCAAGAATAGTCTTCACCATCATTTGGATATGGTGTTGGCGGATCCCATCTACAAGTCTCTTCATTAAAAATCCATGATGGGAAATCTTTTACAGGAATAAAAGCATCTCTAATTGGATCATATAAATATCCAACTCCTGCATAATTTTTTCTAAATGGTGTACCACCTAAAAGATGAACGCCACCAACTGTATTATAAGATGTTTGTCTCCAGTTAGAATGTCCACCAGACCATTCTGTTAAAAATGCAATACCTGATCCTTCTTCATTATTAGGATCAAGGGCTTCATTAGCAACAAGTTGTACTTCTAATACAATGTTGCTTTCATCTAGTTTTGCAAAATGTGCCATTAGAAAGTTATACTCCCTGCCCCTGTATATCTATAATAACGGAATCCACCACTTGTATAAGATGTTGGAGATCCAGTTGTTGATGCTGGAGTAATACTATCAGCCATTCTAACAATAACAACACCAGAGCCACCGTTACCACCAACTGTACCGCCTGGAGAAATTCCTGCTCCTCCGCCACCAGTTAATGAAGTACCAGCGCCACCTTGTGCGCTTCCTCCTCCACCAGAACCACCGCTACCATTTGTACCAGAGTTACTTGCTCCTCCGCCACCTCCAGCATAAAATCCACCTGAACCACTAGATGTAACAGTTGCCCATGTTGACCAAGTACTTAAACCACTTCCGCCATCTCCAGCCTTATTGGCATCAGCATTTCCTCCAGCGGTTCCAGCGCCTCCGCCTCCGCCACCACGACGTGCATTAGCGTTATTTGTATTTCCTCCAGGGTTACCGTATCCTGTTGCATTTCCCTCTGCGCTACTAAAGTTTGTTTGTGTTGAGTTTCCAGGTGTACCGCAGTCTTCTCCGCCACCTGCACCAGATCCACCACTAACTGTTAAGCCACCGCAACCTGCTCCTGCACCACCATATGCAGTAAAATTAGAAAAAGTTGAATTACCGCCATTAGATCCACTTGTTTTATTATATCCAGCACCTGTACCGCCAGATCCTACAGAAATTGAATATTGTGTTCCTATTGCTGCTGTGAATGTATCTGAATATACAACACCACCCGCACCGCCACCACCTGCGCCACCCATATTACCTTGACCAGCGCCACCGCCAGCAACCATAAGAACAGAAATTATTTTTCCTGATGCGCCACCATTAAATCTACCAAAACCTCTTGCAGATGCACCACCACGAGTTCCAATTAATGGCATCAGTATCTCCCCTATGCAAACTTAGATTGTGAAGCAAATGCTGTGAAAGCAGCGTTTCCTGTCTTTACAATTGTAATTGAATAAATATCTACTGAAGAAGTGTTTCCTGAAGAAGGGGCAGTTCCACCTTGCCACTTTGGAGTAACAGATGCTCCATCAACCTGGAATCCTGACTGATAATATGCTGTTGCGCCATTTGTAGTTAGCAAAGCAATTGTCAAAGACTGTCCAGTTGACATAACAGTATTAAGGCTTGTTGTAGCATCTCCACGAACATTTAATGTCCAGTTGCTTGTATTGCTTGCTGTAATATATGTAACTGCTCCATTTGTCAAAACATCATAAGTTGTTGTTGCTGTAGGAGCAGATGTTGATACAGTAACTTTTTCAAGTAACTGTTGAATATTTGTTGTACCAGTAATAGTTGGACCAGTAATAGTTGGTGATGTTAATGTCTTTGCTGACATTGTTAAAGTATTATTTGTTGTTGCAACTACTGTTGTATCTACCGCCAAAGAAACAGTACCAGATGTTCCGCCACCTGTTAAACCTGTTGAGGCTGTAACTCCTAAAATATCTCCTGGAGGAGTAATCCATTCAAGTCCACTTGTTGTTGATGAGTTAACAGAAAGAACATATCCATTAGTTGCTGCAACATTCAAAACAGAAGCAGTATCATTTGCAGTACCAACTATGATATCTCCTTTAGCATTAATTACTGATTGTGGAATAAAAGGATTATCTGTAATTGTTGCTGCATCTTTATCTACCCAAACAAGACCTGTTGTTAATCCAGATGTTGGAGCAGAGTTTGTAAAAATTGCTGTAGCAGATGTTGGTGCTCCACCAATTGTACCGTCAGAATCTACCCAGATAAAGCCGTCTGGAATTTCTGCAGGAGTAAAATCTCCTGGTACTGGCTGAGTATTATTTACTTCTCCACCTGATGATGGACGATTTTCAAGATCTGTGATATCTGCCTGAATATCATAAATAGTTTTTGCCATAGATGGCGTAACAAGATTGTTTGCAGATGTATTTGCTGGATCATATGAGTAAGATCCGTAGTGATAAGCACGTAGTGCTGCTTGAATGTCTGCTGCATCAGCATATCCTGGGATTGCTGTTGGAATTAACACTCCGATTGATTCTGTTGCCATTAGGTCACCTCTCCAAAATTATACCATAATTATGATACCGTTGGAGCCTCAACGATACTGATATGGAAATGTACAGTAACTGGCTCGTCAAGTCCTGACCAAGCACTGCTTACATATTCTATGGCTTCAAGATTAATAACTAAGTTATCTCCAGATCCTACAAGTGGTGGAATCTGCATTGCTGAAGCAACTGGATTTGTATGTGCAATGCTGTACTGAACACTAAAGTTTTCTGCAGTAAGCGGGGTACCAGTAACAGTAACAATGTCTGCAATTGGAATAACTACTTCTGCACTGCCTGACTCAAATGTAACATCATAGTTAGTTGAGTAAACAGCAGGATAAATGTCAAGAACCTCTACCCAAGAGTTTCCTCCTGGAGAAGCCTGATACTGATAAATATAACCTAGTTCTCCACCAGGTGATGTATTTATATATAAATCATTAAGGTTAGGCGTTTGTCCAATATCTATAATATTTGGATTTCCTACCCCAACAAAAAATTGGCTTCCACGAGTTCCTTGTGGTCCAATATCAACCAATACCTCAACAATTGGTGGTGGACCAAGAACTGTAATATCGTCGTTAGAAAGTAATACCTCTGGCATTATGCAGCACCTGTGACTTGTTCTGTTACCGTAATTGTGCCAGTGATTAAAGTGTAAATAACAGAAGGTCCAGATGTAATTTCAACGTCATAAACGTATGTGCCAGCATCTAAAGTAGATCCAACACCTGGCAGAATTGTACAAGTAACAATATCGTTTGTAGAATCTACAACAGCCTGTGCTTCAACACTGTATGTAGGATTATCACCACGGCTAGTTGCAATAAAAAAATCTGCGCTAAACCCTGTTAGATCAAAAGCAGATCCATCAGAATTTTTTGGGCGGATAACAAATTCATTTGTATCGCCTTTATAGTAACTAAAATTATATGTACCTGGAAATGCCATTATGCTCTCACCTTATAAACCTTATTGTCGACTTTAATTAAAGGTGGAAGTTCTGGACGTGGGCTACTAACCTTAATGACTGGCGGTAGATTTGTCATAGACTTCCTCCTGGAGTTACATTACCTAATACACATATTGTACCAATAACTGGTGTCCAAATTATATCTTCTGCAGTTACTCCACTAACAGTTTCATTTGGAATTGTTACTTGTAAATCAAATGGTAATTCGGCAACAATATTTTTATATCCTGTTCCCCAATTTTCTGTAATACAACCATCAACGCTAATTGTTACAGATCCTGTTGTAGCCTCTACTGGCAAGTTGTCTAAGACATTACCTAGCGGATCATATGAAGTTGCCTTATAGGTCCAGCCAGACGTGTCAAAAGAGGTAGTTTCATCAATCTCTAAAAAGTCAATTGTTAAACTTCCATTACTTCCACGTACAACTTTCCACTGAACATTAACTGGTTCAGCACCGAATTGTTCAAGAGATGTAGCGCAGGAAGAACATGCCATAATGTTTGATTATATCACAAAATAAGGCTGAACACCCTAGGGGCAGTGGGGGTGGGTAGAGAGCAACCTAGGGTGCCAGCAATTTGAATTATAACATTATTTGTGCTAGAATTTACTAAGGGGGTAATATGAAAGAAATTATTTTTTATCCAAGTTCTAAACTTGTAGAAGAAGTTGTTCCTGCACCTAAAAAAGTAGAGATTCCAGACTGGTATAAAAAAATTCCTAGTTACGAAGATATTTCTGGTGTGCCTAAAGGTACTATGATTGTAGAAAATAATGATATTAATACAACGGCAAAAACATGTATGCCATTTTTAGATTCTTTTACAAGTGGGTATACTTTTAATCTTTGGGCAGATATACAAATTAGACAAGTAAATGGCGGTCCAAGAATTACTTGGCTTCATAAAGAAGAAGAGTTAAGACAAGTCGAAAGTAGAAGCGTTCCAAGCCATATGCCTGTTCCTGTTGGATTTGAACCATTAATTTTTAGTTGGTGGAGTCATTGGGGAATTAAGACACCCAAAGGATATAGTTGTTTATTTACGCACCCGCTTAATCGCTCAGATCTTCCTTTTATAACAACAAGCGGAATTATGGATACTGATGAGTGGGGCATTTGGGGAAATCAGCCATTCTATCTACAAAAAGGTTTTGAAGGTGTAATCCCCGCTGGAACTCCAATTATCCACGTATTACCGTTTAAGCGTGATGACTGGCGTGGAGTACAAGATAAAACTGGAAAACTTATGGAATGGGCTAATTACGAAAAGACCAGGCAAAATTCTAAATTCAGAGGTTACTACAAAAATAAGTATTGGAAAAAGAAAAATTACCAGTGATATTAAAAGTTATCAAAAAGTTATAAAGAAAACCAGGAATTGACTTGACAAGCCAGGATATTAAGTGTATAATTTAAATATATAAAGAAAAAAGAAATATCTTAATAAATTAAATATCTTTATATATTATATATATAGTAAATAGTAATTATTTGCTAGGGTGATCTTTAAGATGGTCAATCATTAAATCAAACACTTTATCCATTTTATCTTCAAGCCGTGTAACCTGATCTTTTAAACTTGATCCAGAATTTGGCTTAAGTTCGGACAAAATCTCTTCGACGTATTTTTTCACAATCCACCTCGCACCTACTCCGACAATGCCAATTATGGACAAAACCGTTAAAATCATTCCAGCCCAATCTTGTGCAGTCATGAAATGAATTATATCATTATTTGAGATAAAATTCGGCGGGTATAAACCGAAGCCGAAAATAGAGTTACAAACCTTCCTATAGACAAACAATGTATGCAAGCATACACTATGTCTAGAAAGTTGTGTTTATCTCTGGCATAGGCTATAATTAAAGGATGTGGGAGTTTTTGTTAGAAATGAGCATTGCTCTGATAATTAGTATTGGCATATGGAGTATTATTAAAAATGTCTTCAGACAATAAGGATGTTACACCTTGGGATTTAATTAATGGTTCTCCAAGATCGCCAGAAGAATTGGCTGCATACCGCCTTGAAATATGCAGAGGTTGTGAACATTTTTCTAAATTATCCCAGAGATGTAAAAAGTGTGGATGTTTTATGAAATTAAAAACACAATTAGAAAAAGCATATTGTCCTATAGGGAAATGGTAGTTATCCCCAGGACTGTTGTTGTAGATATGCCATGTAGTTTAAAAATATAAAAATTGCTAGTAATAATACCGCCGCAAATTTCAAATAGACCACCAGCCCTGTAATGTGGCTTTTCCAGATGCGATCCATTCTCTATGTAACTCTGCTTGATATGCCCAATCTAGTTTATGTGTATACCCGCCACAAATAGGGCAAATCTCTTCTTCCATTTCTTGATATACATGTTTGCAAAAGGTCATGTTTTTATTATAGCAAAAATCTGAAAATTTTTCTAAGATGTATGATGCATGATTTATAAAAATAAAAATAAAAAAAATAGTGAGCACACCACAAGGATCAGCGCAAAGGCGCTGTACCCTGTAGGTATCCGTCAATTCCTAAAATATCACATGTAATTTTTACACGTTGATTTTTCTTTAGTGACTTTTTGTATAAGTCAATAAAATAAAATACATTTTCTTTAGTTGGCAATTCCATTGTGCTGGTGTTGCCTGCCATGCTTGTTATTGTTAGTTTCATTTCTTTCCTTTTCTAATTTATCTTTGTACCATTGGGGGTAATGTGAGCGGTCATAGTTTTCTATGGTACCCCCTGCTTCTAGGTGTGCTCTGCGTCTATCTCTTTCAGATATCACGCAACACACTCGCAAGGCTCTATTGAGTAATCATAGTTATCGCCAAAGAACACCATGCCTTTGCCGTTACATGTTGAGCATTCTGCTACATAAACTGAGTTTATCATTTTAGTTATCCTTTCTTACTGACTTACTGAGGTGATAGTAAGAGTAGCGTCTTTATCTAATTTCTGTATCTCTTTTAGAAACTCTAGGGCTTCCTCTGATGATGAGAATGATGGCACTGCCAATACTCGTGTTTTCTTACCATTCCAAATTGCTGTTTCGATTTTCATTTTATTTCCTATTCTTTCTTTCTGTTTATAGTTCTATCTTATACTAGGGGGCTGACATTTTGGCTACTTATTTGCTAAGGCTCATTGTGATTTGTATCACACTTATTTGCTTAGGCTCATTAGCCTTGTGTCCTTTATTTAGTTTTGATACTGAGTATCCTATCAGACATACCGCCAAAAGTCAAGACGACACGCCGTAGGCGTTGTGTGGTGTTAGTCACACTCTCCACATGGGCATTGTGGGAATTCTCGCTCTTGCTTAATTCTATTAGCAAGGCGCATAACCTTAGCGTATGTAGTAACACTAGCACCTCTAAAGGATACTAGTTCGCCATTGGCTACCTTTTCTGCAGCGATAGCGATTTTATCATTGAGTGTTAATGTAGTCATTTGAGACCACCTTTCTTTTTTTTAATTCTAGTGGCAGGGATTTCGCCTATTTACTATTTCTACCCTTATTTAATTTTCTATAGTAGAATACTAGCACACTACCCTCCAAAAGTCAAGTCCTAGCACGGCGTGTCGCATGTGATTTACACCACACGGGTCGGGCGCTGTGGTCTACATCACATGTGTCTTACATCACAATGTCCACAATGTCCGTTTTATACCCCTCAAAATGTCAGTGGTAGGTGTTAGGATACTAGTATCAAATAAAGAAAGGTTAGGTCTAAAAATGACTAACACTAAAGTAAATAAATGTAGAGTAAATGATTGCTCACACTCTAAAAAATTCGTTGAACGCTACGATGTAGTAGACGGAAAGGTTATCAAAAAAGATAACCACAAATGGCACTTCTGCCTAACTTGTGATAAGGTAGTCCATAAAGATTGGATAAACTATCACGAAATGCGTTGCAGTAGTTTCCATGAACTAAGAAAAAATTGCATAGAAAAAAATCATACACATAGCGAACATGTCGCTTGTAATCTCTAAGAAAGGATAACTAAATGTCAATAGAAATTTTCCGCATGAATAATGAGGGTGCAGGGTGGGTAGACATTGAAGATGCTACCACTGCAGAATTGCTAGACCTTGAATTAGCAATCGTAACTAAAGCACCTATGCAAATGCTTTGCTTCAAGTGCCACACACCAATTCCAAAAGGTAATGTGTGTGTAAATCATAAAAATGTGAAAGGGGGAATTTACCTTGACTAAGAAAAATGTTTTAATTAGTTTTGTAACTGATGCTGAAACTGATATTGATGCAGTGTTTAGTTTAAACAAAATTTTGCATAAACTTTCTGATGAAGAATTAGAAAAGTTTGATGCATTTACAGTTTTAGATGTAGAGTAATTTCTACACTAAAACGCCCGATCCTAAAGGTCGGGGCGTGTGATACGAATCACATTTCGAAATGTCCGTTTTGTACGCATACTCGTCAGTAGAATGTCAGTGGTCTATGTTAGGATAGATACTATCAAGATGAGATAAAGGTTATCTCAAAGAAAGGAGTCAAAATGACTCACTATACAATAAACACTTTACCTGCTTCATACGCTAATAAAATCGTATGTTGCTTCTGCTCACAATACGCTAATGAAAATTTCTGCGTATCTTGTAATGAATACAAGGGTCTAATGACTCTTGCTGAATTCATGACTACCTATGAAATCTCTGAATGGGTTTCAGATGAAGCAGATGAACTATCTGCTAAGTTAGACTCTCTAATTGCGAAAGGAGTGTATGCCTAATGTTATCTCAAAATACACTAGATAAAATCGTATATGAATATCAGCATGGTGGTGTAAAAAACTATCACCCTGAAATTTCTATGTCTGAGCGTAAGGCTTTGCTAAAGTACTTATTCTCTCTACCTACCCATTGTTCATGCTGCGTGAAAGGATAAATAAATGAAAAAAGATTTCTATGATGACTACTATGACTATCAGAATGATAATCTACTTGCAGTAGGTTGCTATTGCAAAATTAATTTTGTTTGCTCAGAATGTAAAAGGAGTTACAATTGAAAACGCTACAAGAAAAATTAGATCTCGCTGCAAAAGAATTAGAACCAATTCTTTTGGAATTGCTAGATGAGATTGATGAATAAAAATTCATAGCACTGCATAAAAATGCCCCGACGCATTCGGGCGTGTCGCACCTTACGTAAGATGTGATAAATCTCTCATTTTTTCAAAATGTCCGTTTTGATAGCATTTTGGATTTGATTTTGTCGCTGATAAATGCTAAACTTACAGAGTAAGAAAATGAAAGTCTCTTGAAAGGGGAACTAAATGTCCGCAAATGTCTATTCAATAGAAAATCTACTTGTAGGAAAAACTTATCGCTCTCGCTCAGTAGTGGGAGAAATTGTAAATGCTGAAAAGCACCCTCACGCTGTATGGTATGAGAATTGCGAAAGTTATCTTGTAGAAATTCGCCCTACTAATTCTCTGCGTAATACTTATCGCACTCTCGCTGTAAAAGTTTCAGACTAAGAAAGGAAAACTAACAATGAACTATCCTGTAAAAATTGAAACCTTCAATGGTTCAGTAAAAACTATCACACTTCCCTCTAAAGGCGCAGTAGCACAATTTATTTCTACTTACCCTGAACAATTACCACAAGGTATCTCTGTAAAAATTTCTTGCGACCTACTTGGCGTAAGAGGAACTCTGAAAGGAAAACTAAAATAATGAACACAACTTATACAGACTATCCATTCACTACTAATGGCGTGAAATTTATTTCTCGCATACATAATGATTCACCATTCGCAGGCAGAATTGCTATGCTACCCGTTCAGGTTATCAACGACATGAACATTCAAGCAGTTACAGAAATCATAGGTAACGCTTCTAAATTTACTCGTAACGAATTACTCGCAGAATTAGAGCGTGTAAATGATGGTGGCACTCATGCTTTCATTCTATTAGATGAGGAGAATAACTAATGATGACTAGAAAAGACTATGTAAAAACTTCAGACATTCTGCGTGGATTTTCAGAGGAAATTCACCCAGCAGTTTTTGAAGATTTAGTAGAGGAATTCGCACAATATTTTGCTTCTGATAATGAGCGATTTGATAAAGCACGATTTGAAAAAGCGTGTGGCATTGATGAGTTAGGATTAATTCCAGCATGAGTAGATTTCTAACAACTATCGTTCAGTTATCTTTGCTAACTGTAACAATTTATCTTGTGCGATTAATGATTCAAGATATAAAAGAAAACGGATTGTAGTTTTCAGATCCTAAGCATGATTTAAAACTGCTTGAAATTTCAACTAAATGCCCCGACCCTGTGGATATGTGGATAACTTTAAGGGGAATGTGATTATAATCACGAAAATATTTTCTCAGATTTTGAGATTTTACGGCGTGTCGATTTGAAAATGTCAGTAGAAAATGATAGGCTGGAAGCCTGAAAATAAAGAAAGGAAAAAACAATGAGAGGTTATTCTATTGTTGATTTACTAGTAGACCAATACTATGCGCCTACTTCACTACGCCGCCGTTTCAATGGTGGCATAATAAACTTCGCTGAAAAGCGTGAGGACACTTATCCACCTGAAGGGTGGGAACACTTTGCTATTCGCTATCGCCCAACAGGCTCACTAAAAGATGAGTGGGCTACAGTTGCCGTAAGAGTTTCAGACTACTAAGAAAGAAGGAAAATAAATGGGACTAGATATGTATCTCCACGCTAGAAAGTATGTGGAAAAAATTGACTGGAATAAACTTGATCGTGATAACGATATAAGTATGGACAGCCCTGAAGTGATTAATCCACTTTGGAATGATATTGTAGATACTGCTGGAATGGCAGGTGTTGCTACTGATATCTATGGCGTTCATGTAGATGTAACTTGTGCTTATTGGCGCAAGGCTAATCAGATACACAAATGGTTTGTAGATAATGTACAACAGGGTGAAGATGACTGCGGTGATTACTATGTATCCCATGAGAAATTGAAAGAATTATTGACTACCTGCCAACAGGCTCTATTCAATAAAGACCCTAATCTATTGCCACCACAGCCAGGATTTTTCTTTGGCTCATATGATATCGATGAATGGTATTGGGCAGATATCAAGGACACTATCAAGAAACTGAAGCGTGTGCTTGAATTGCCTGAAATGTCCAAATTGTCCTTTTACTACACTTCTTCATGGTAAAAGGCGTGGGGGATTTGATTTTGTCAGTCCCCCATGATAGGATTTATTTATAAAGAAAGGAAATAAACTAATGACAGAAAAACTTGAATTGGCTCTACGCCTAATAAAGAGTTGCCATATTTGTAATGGCACAGGTTATCACTACTACGGAAATGGAGAGGACTACTTTGACGCTGAAAGTTGTGAGTGTAATCTCTATGATATTATCTTAGACCAAGACGGAGACGTTATTTGGGACAACGGCTTGCTAACTGAGCCTGAACTTGCTATATTTGGAACTATGGAGGCTAACTAAAATGGGAAGTAATTTTGCTACTGAAATGGCAGACGGAACACTAGAGGATTTAGGTATTCACCTAGATTTAGAAACTCAGATAGGTATTCACTTATCTGCTAATCACTATCCACCCGTACCTAAGTCAATGGTTCAACCTTGTATTGAGGCTATTGACGCCGTAAATGATTTAGGACTATGGGACTTAGAAATTCCCCTGCCTGAAGGCGTATCTTGGAGAGGTTTGACTAGCGCACCTGCCCATGCTATTATTTCTAATCACCACTTAGACGCTTGGATTATTGAAAGAGAGGACTACTAAAATGGAATATAACTATTCTCTAACTATCTCCTATGACGGAGAACTTGTATCAACAACACGCACCGCAGATTTACTAGAAATTGTAAATGCTTGGAATAAATGCGTAGACTTTGGCGATGCTAAAGAATATGCTACTTACAACCTATCAGACCCTATTGGTAAAATGTATACCAAAACTTTTTATAGAAATGGGTGGGTATCTATAAAATGACTGCTACAATGACAAACATGGAACTACGCTTCGCTGATTATCTTTTTCCTAATCAATTAATGGAAGAAGATCTAATTGAGGTAGAGGATAATTTATTGACAGTCGTTTCAATTAATGAAACAAAAGAAGGATATCAATTAATTTTATCTGATGACTTTGGTGATGAAACAGAATTGTTTTTAACTGAAGATGATAAAGTTAAATGGTATGTTTTTGTAGAGACTGAATAAAAACCCCCCGACCCGTCCGTTTTGTCCGTTTTGTGAATTAAGTACGATTTGATTTTTTCCCCTAAAAATGTTAAACTAGATTATGTTTAAAAAGAGTAGTGAAGACCTAAGACGCTTAATGGAATTAAGGCGATCTAATGCTGCTTCCCCAAAATTAAATAAGAAAAAATACACTAGACAAAGTAGCAAAAAAATGTTAGAATTAGAAAAGAAAGAAAGGCGCTCATGAAACTAAAAAGAAGCATGGACAGAAAGGTAACTAATGCTGTATCGAAAAATGGAAAGACCCCAACAATTGCCAACACTTTTGGATTGCCTAGTGGAAAGGCTTACTCATGCCCTGGTGAAACCTCTGTATGTAGCAAAGTCTGCTACGCAGGAAAACTTGAAAGGGTATATAAAGGAGTAAGAGAAGTATTACTTCATAACTGGGAATTACTAAAAGACGCAGACCATGACACTATGGAAGCATTGCTCACAGATATGATTAATGATTTCAGAAAAGATTGTGAAAAGAAAGACGCACCTATGCTATTCCGTATCCATTGGGATGGCGATTTCTTTTCAGATGAATATGCATTCGCATGGAAGCATGTCATTCTAAATAATCCTGATATAAAGTTTTGGGTATATACCCGTGTGGCTGCCGCTGCAGATATGCTAAAGGGTATCGAAAACCTATCTCTCTATTTTTCTACTGATAGTGAGAATAAAGAAATTGCTATTAATCTTAATAAAGATAAAGGAATTAAATTAGCATACCTTGCAGATACTTTTGCAATAGGACAGTCAGACATGAAAGAGATGATTGGTAAAGTAGGCGCTAAATGCCCTGAGAATAAAAAGGCTATTCCGCTTATTTCTACCGCTGGCTCTGCGTGTGTATCGTGTGGATTGTGTATTGAAAATAAAGCAAATATAGTTTTCTCTGCTAAGAAAAAGTAGGGGATCTAGGGGGACTTGCCAAATACCCCTAAAAATGCTACAATGGCAAAAACAGAAAGGAAAGCATGGAAGTATTAATAATAACACTATTAGTCTTAGCCTTGTTTTTCGCAGGCATGGGACATAGAAAGTGATTTACCTCACATATCTCACATTTTGAGATTTTAGGGGGAAATAACTTGACAAGCCCAAAAATAAATGAAATAATAAATACATCAACCTAACAAAAGGAGAAAAACAAATGGCAGTAAATACAGCACTATACAAAGTAGGAGATACCTACACAAGCCAAAAGTCAAAGCAGACAGGCGTTATCAAGGAAATCGTGCCACAGGCAAATGGTAATGTTCGTGTTCGCTTAGATGTTGAGGGTGCTACACGCTGGACTACTTGGACACCTAAATCCAACTAATTTAGCAAACGCTAACGCCACCTGAGCAAGTGGAGGCTAAACTGCTCACTTGATTTCTTTACTAGAAAATGCTAGTATAGGATAAGCCCAAACACCAAACAGAAAGGAAAACAATGTCAAGAGGCAAAGCCATAAATGTCAAGATTGCTACGACCAAAGTAATCAAGGCACTTGAAACTAAACTAGCCCAACTCCAAAAGGATAAGGCTAATCAGAAAGTCAATGAGGAAAAGTTCTCAAAGGCACAAGAAAAGTATAACAAAGAGATTGCTAAGTTAGCACTTGGTCAAATCTCTAAGGCAGAGGACTTGTCTGCTCACACTCGCTACAATGGCGAAATAAATGTATCGTTCTCCTTGCCAAAGGGAACTATTGAACTTCCAAAAGAACCTGAAAAGGATTTTGAGAGTTTCCACGATTGGCAATACAAGGAAATGGTAGAGGAAATTGAAAACGCTATCCGTATTCTGAAAATGACAGATGAGGAAGTAGTTTCAACTTCTACTTACAACGCTATTGCTCGTTATCTATAACGAGATAATCGTTCTCGCATAACGCAAATTGCGAAACACCTGAGCAAGTGTTATAAACTGCTCACCACACACAACTACTAACAAAGGTAAAAAAAATGAAAAATCGTTATCGTGTAGAAATCTATGACGCTAATAAAAATCACGATGTTACTTTATTTACAAATGAAAAAGTTGATCGAGAATATCTTGCGGAACTTGTAATTAGTAATATCAAAAATTTTCAAGGCGCAGTAAAAGCGTTTGCGTTTGATAATATCAAAAAGAAAAAAATATCTGCGGTTTTATATGATGAAAGCGTAGTTGATTTTCTACAAAAAAGCGCAGCCAAAGCAACAAAAATAAAATTTGAATTAACTTAAGCTGGGCCCGCAATATTGGGGGGTTTTCCACAGGCTTACGGCAACCTGTGGATAACTCCTGAAAATTTGTGAGATTGATCACAGCGTACAATTCGGACAAATGACTAACAAGTCTTGTAAATGTCAGTGGCGTTTGCTATAATCAGTGTTCAAATAACTACTGAAAGGAAAAAAATGGCTACAAATCTCGCTCATAAAGCAGAAGTCGAAAATGGCGATGTCTCATTCGCTCTTGTAGATTCCCGCTCAAATCCTGCATGGCACTCATTCGCTAACAAAGTGTTTGACGCTGATTCAGGCGATGTAACAATCTCTCAAATTATGGAGGGTGCTAAACTCTCGAATTGGAATGTGCGTCTTGAAGATGTCGCACCTGCGTTTCCAAATCATAATTTCATTACTGATTCTCACCTTGTTGTTCGTGATAATCCTTACACCGCTGGCGCTACTGATGTGCTCTCTGTTGTAGGTTCTCGTTACAAGGTTGTGCAAAATGAGGAATTATTCTCATTCGCTGAAAACTTACACGACGGCAATCCTGATGTGAAAGTTGATTCCGCTGGCTCTCTAAAGCAGGGTCGCATTGTTTATGGTTCTTGGACTCTTCCAAATGAACTAATCATTGACCCGCAGGGTGCTAACGATAAGACAAAACTTTATCTTATCGTATGGACATCACACGACGGCTCTGTTGCTGTTCAAGCAGCGGTTACACCTGTTCGTGTGCGTTGCCAAAACACTCTCAATCTTGCGATGAAGTCTGCAAAGCAATCTTTCAAGATTCGCCACACTCAGACCGCTGAGGGCAAGATTCTCGCTGCTCGTGAGGCTCTTGGTCTCTCTGTTGCTTATTTCGATTCATTCTCTAAGCAAGCGAATGAATTGTATCAAGCGTCAATTACTGATAAGCAATTCTCTGACCTTATCCGTAATCTTTATCCAAAGCCTGAAAAGGACGCTAAGGGTGCGTTGAAGAAGTGGGAAAATAAAGTTGTTCTTATTGACGAACTTTATCACAATTCACCAACTAACTCTGCAATCAAGGGAACAAAGTGGGGTGCGCTAAATGCACTAACTGAACGCCTTGATTATTTCCGTTCTGCTCGTAAGGGTAATACTGAATCACTTTCTGCTTCTGCAAGTGGTTTTGACCCTGTTATCACCGCTGAGAAAAATAAAATTCTCAAAGCGGTTGTTGCATTGTAAAATGCACACGGGGGCCCGCAAGGGCCCCCTTTTTATTTTCATGATCTAAAGCTGCGTGTTTATAATATGAGATGCAATTTCAAAATGTGAGACGCCCGCATACTTGAGGGTGTGATTTAAATCATACGGCCACGATCATTAAAACCCTGAAAAAGCTTGACACTTGTCAGTGGGGCCCTGTATAATTCTCGGCATGCAAATAACCTGGACTAAGTACACATATGTGTGTGACCCTGATGAATGTGATTCATTAGTCGAATATACATGTGGAGATACATTTGGATTCCCGTCTGGAGATGTGAGGAATTTCACATGTCCTTGTGGCAGGAATATGCAATTAGTGTCAGTAGAACCTGCTACAATACCACCAACAACAACGAAAGAGGGACAAATGGAAACAACAACAAACTATGATGCAAACATCCTCGTTACATACAAAGATATTGTCGACGGTGTCGCAACATATCCAACACTTAAAGTTAATGAACTTGAGTGGAAGTTAGAACGAATTAAGAGACTGGAACAACAGTTAGAAATTTCTAACGGACAAATTCGTCAGATTATTGATAACCTGTCTGAGGACGGTTGGTATAATCCTAATTATGAAAAGGAAGAAGTTCTTAACGACCTTTGCGAAATCCTTGACTACGAACCAAAGAAAGAAATTTCTTTTGAGGGCAGAGTTTATTTCTCAGGTCGTGTTGATATTAAACTTTCAGAACTCGAAGACTTTGACCTCGAAGATATGTTGTCTGAACTAAGCCTTGACGTGTACAACGGCGACGTTGTTATCGATGACTATTCAGTCGAAGATGTTCGTGAGTGCTAATGTATATTGAGTTAACTGCAAAAGATGAACGTTCCCTCCGTCTCTCATTTTGGGAGGCGGAGGTAATGGGACTCGACCCTCAATATACAAGCCAAGCATTGACTTTCGGAATAGGAACTGGTAGTATTGAGAAAGTGAGCAGCATTAGAGATAAGTATAATCTAACAGAAACTTATTGGTCTGATGCAGAGCCAACTGGATATGTAAGGAGATAGACATGGACTACAGAGACGGATTTGAAGACGGCGTGAAGTTTACTCGTGAAGTTATCATTGCAAACATTCGTGCATGGGCACTTGATTGCATTGATGGCAGCGAGGGACAAATCATGGACGACATCGCAGACAAAATCGAATTTGGGACATTAGACAATGACCTTTGAACCGATCACCTGTGACAAATGCGGACCTGCAGTTATGGCTAACTACTTAATCAAACTTATGGCTGGTGAGCTGTCCTTTTGCGGGCATCATTACCGTAAGTATGCTGAGACACTTGACACCGTCTCATATGAAGTGATAGAATTAAATAAGGCCGAAGAGGCACCTCAACTAGTAGAAATGGCGGAATAAAATGGGAGACAGAGCAAACTTTGGATTTAGGGACCGTAATGAGAATATCATTTTCTTGTACGGGCACTGGGCTGGTTATCGCATGCTTGAGCAATTAGGCAATGCATTGGTGCAGGCTAAGCCACGTTGGAATGATGAATCTTATGCAACACGTATATGTGTATCTCAATTGGTGAATGCGGAGTGGGACCGTGAAACTGGATGGGGCTTAAGTGTTAATCAAATTCTAGATAACGAGCACAAAATTCCAGTAGTCGATTGGGCCAAGCAAACTGTAACGTTATATGAAGAGGACCTGCAGACCGCTGTCTTCTCCATGGGGCTCCAGGAATTCTCTGACAAGTATTCCAGTCAACTGACTATGGTATAATAGTACCAGGACCCTTGGTCCTGGTTTTAAATGAAAAGATATATGGTGCAGCTGCTGAGCTATTAATAGCGAGTTGCTAAGTAAAGCGGACTTTTCCTTTCGTTTGTCCAGGCAGCCATATTTATCCCCCAGTTGTAGCGATGCTCCTGGGGGATCTTCTTTGCCCACAAAAAACATGAGGGTAGCATAAACTGTTTACGACTGTCAACTAAAAACCCTGAAAATTCCACATATTGGGATCATGTGGTGTGAATCACACCAATACCCTATTCCAAATGTCAGTGGTCTTATATATAATAATCACATGAATGCAGAAATATATGAAATAGATTATTCAGTCTCACCAGGCGGTATCAATATGTGGGCATTAGATATAAGAGATTCATTAGGACATAGTTCTTATGCTGAATTTAGAAATGCCTCCCAAGCTTTAAAATGGATTATGAATAGATATCCAGATAAAGAGTTAAATATATCTGTTAGATCTATTGAATGGTTTAACAAGCAAAATGTGTGATGCACATCATATAGACAATTGTCAGTGGTCTAATATATAATTGAGCCATATCAACGAAAGGATACAAAATGCCAAATTGGGTATATAACACATTAACAATACAAGGACCTAAGTCTGAGATAGATATGATTAAAGATAGATTGAATCGTCCATTTACATTAGCACAAGAGACTTTTGGTATGGGTGATATTAGTTCTTCAGGATTCCCCACCAAAATTCAACAGGTTACTTATTCTAATCCTGTCTTTGCTTTCTTTAATATCCACTCATATAAGGATGACGGTATTACTGATGAGGAATATGCATGCCAACCTGACCGTGGCGGTATAGATTTAAATGACCCTGATTGGTTCCGCAAATCTGTTGAGTTTGCTAAAACCCAAAAGGATTGGTATTCATGGAATAACTCTAACTGGGGAACTAAATGGGATGTAGCCGTCCGTGACGGTGATGAATATCCAAATACAGAACTGCTTGAATATAAGTCAGAGGGTGAAGACAACTGGGTTGTATATAAGTATGAGACTGCATGGTCTCCTGCTGTAACAATCTTAACTAAACTAAGCAATCTTGTTCCTAACAGCCTGCTTACATTAGAGTATGAAGAAGAAACAGGTTGGGGTGGAGAATATGAGATTCTCCGTGGTGAAGTAAAAGAGATTCTAGAATATGAGAATCGTTGTTATGCTTGCCAATCTTTTGATACATTGTCATATTGCGAAGATGACTGCGGTGAATTCTGCTCTGAATGCAATCAAGGTTCTTGGCAGGATGAAGAGGCAATGGCAAAATGTCAGACCCATAGTGTATTATTGGAATCTACAGAAAAGGCGGAAGTGTAATGGAAATGTTCACAGACAATATGAACGAAATGTTGCTTGGTGCAATTCAAGTAGATATTGAACAACATCTATTTGAACAATGGAATAATTCCAATCTTGATGAGGGTGAGGAATATGCTGAATTCAAGTTTATTGAATTTGCACCTGACAATGTCAAACAATCTTATAATGAATTCTACGGATATAAAGAGGGAGATGAGTATTTCCAATGTTAGGATATACAGAAGAAGATTTAAATAGAATGATTAATGCTGTTCATGATGCTAAGTTATTCTATCTTAGGTCCCCGTCCGATTTAATAGATAAGGCACCATTAAAGAAAGACCTTGAAGATGCAGTTAGTTTTATGCAAGGATTGTGGGCAGAAGGGTATTTCGACTAATGAATGCTATTCAAATGGTTATGTTGAGAACTCAAATAAAAGAAGCAGTTGCAACTACCGCTATGGAAAACGGGTGGGATGATAAAAAGCGTGATAAATATTTTTCTATGATGTTAAAGGAATATGGTATATCAAATGTCTAATCAATTAATAGAGTACATGAAGATACATCTAATTAGTTTAGAACAAGATTCTGAAAAGATTGAAGAAGAGATGTCTCAGTTTGAATACAATATGGATTCAGATGAGTTTAAAACATTAGAGATTCAGGATATTAGTGTAAATGGGCAAATCATTGCTACCGCCCATTTATTGTCAGTGGCTAATGATATACTTGCCAAAACAAAGGAGAACTAATGGAAGAGCAAGGAATATTCACAGAGAAGTTGGACCCACATCTACAGCGCATGGTAGACGCTGGAGTTAGCGGCCTTGATATCATGCATGGGCACCTAAAAATTCTTATGCTGGAGGCTGAAGCACAATACGCAGAAGCACAGCGTGTTGAAGAGGAAGACGACTACTCAGACGCAATGCAGTCCATGGAGCGGAAGTACTGGGAGGGTATGTCAGACGCATATACTCATCTATACAAGTTAACATATGACCTGTCATTTGCAATTGCAGGTTTAAGAAAGGATAGCAATGGAGAATGAATTAGATCTGCAGGAACAAACACGTAGGGACGATGTCTACAATGATTTAAATAAGATTGTCGACCAATTGACAGCCTTGCCTGTCTTCCCGTCACTGTTGTGGGTATGGACCTTTGATGTGCTCCGTAACATCTTTGAAGACAATAAAGAGATTGCCGAATACAATGACTATGTCATTTCAGAGGGCACCACACTCAAGGATATCTTTGATAAGTTCTGGAATGATGTAGACAATCTGGGAATCAATATGGACCTAGGTGGTGAAATCATTGAAGAAACTATCAGAGATTGGATGATTGACAACGATTTTCTGGTTTCCCTGGATGATGACGGGTGGCTAGACGATGGAGAAGAATGATCAAATAGACTTTCAACTGGGCCTGGCCAAGGCCTGGTTGGAAAATGGGCGAGAAGATATGGCAAGGAACATCATTAGTAAAATAATTAATGATGGTCTAGATGAGCAGCAAAACAATTAAATATGAGGGCCAAAAAAATTGGTTACGATACCTATTTACAAACTCCTGAAAATAGGATATAATTAATAAAAATAACTGTCTAGAAAGGACAAATCAAATGACAACAAAGCGTGAATATCTAAAGTCTAA
>Ga0255144_1000016_pt1 | contig 112242 bp, 194 predicted proteins | sample Atl_Cont_RepA_8h_FD_183633 | JGI IMG/M metagenome (GOLD analysis project Ga0255144, IMG submission 183633) | Freshwater microbial communities from Altamaha River, Georgia, United States - Atl_Cont_RepA_8h | ecosystem: Environmental > Aquatic > Freshwater > River | place: USA: Georgia...
AAAAAAAGACCCCTTGCAGGGTCTGGGGACAGTTTATGGAGTGTCTCACTGGGGCATTGGTTTTCCAGGAGTTCTACTTCTAGCAACTTGAGAATTATATCTCCTTCTTTCATCTCCAGTTGGACCTGCACCTTGTCTTGGTTGCATACCACCTACACCACGGTCAATATGAGTATCACCTTGTTTAATTTTCTCCCTCTGACCTGGAGTTGTAGTTGTAAATGTCCCAGGAACTGGTTTATTTGGACCTACTCCAATATCAGTTCCAGGAATACTTAATGATGGTCTAACTTTCACTGAACCAGGAACTCCACCTTTCATAGCAATAACTTCTGCTTCGATAATTGTTTGTCTCCACTCTTCACTCATATTTGCCATAATGACTAATGCATTTTCATTAGTATCTGCATATCCTTCTGCAACCAGATACTCAAGAATAACATCAAACAAATCTGGTTCATATGAATTAGCAAGATTCTTTTTACCTTGTGCAATTACCTGGTCTTTAGTCATACCAGTTGCTTTCATCTTTGCGGCACCACCACCAGCAGCAAAATCATCCATTGGTTTTTTTGGTGTAGATTGCTGTTGAGCAGGTTTGTTTATTCTATTTGAGAAATCTTGTTGTGCTTTTGCTTGCTTTGCTTTTTGTCCTGCATAAAGAACATCACTTACACTGCTTCCCTTTTTCAGTGCTGCTTGTCCACCACCTGCTTTGAGTCCTGCATATCCACCTCTATCAGAAAATTGCTTTGAACCAATCTGATTTGAAGCATATGCATTTCTTTGGGCACTTGTAGTGAAACGACTATTTGGATTTATTGCCATTTCATCAATCTCATAATCATAGTCTTGCTTCAAGACATTACCAAGAGTTTCCTTTGCCTTATCATACATTCCCTGTGCTTGATTTCTTCCCCTTCTTCCACCTTCATTCTTAATAACATCACCAATAATAGGAACATTTGCACCAGGGACACTCTTTGCTTTTTCTCTGCCAATTACCTCACCAACTCTGCCTGCAGTATCTCTAGCAGCTTTATCTAATGAACCAAGGAGTCCACCAGCAGGTTTTGGTGCTTGTGCTACTGGTCCTGTTGGTCTTGGAGTTGTTACTGGACCACCAGGAGTTCTTACAGGTCCACCAGGAGTTCTAACTTGTCCACTGCCAGTAGTTGTTGGTTTTCTATCAAATCTTGGATCAAACCCACCTCTTGCACTTACATCTCTACTTCTTATATCTTCTTCAATTTCTTCACCTTCTGGTTCATAAGCAGCATTTTGCAGTGTTGATTTGGGAGTATATACCTTCTCTCCCTTTGGAATCATTTTTTGCAATTGATTCTTTGCATCACGGTCAGATGCACTCTTTAGAGGAACACCAATCTGCTGCTCATAAACATTAGTATATGCTTCGTAGAGATTGCGTAAGTCTTGGGAATCCATATTTATAGTTTTTTATTTATTTAGGTTTAGTCCATCCTTTATGTTGTTTTTGTTTTCCACATAAAACTCTACGAATACAACTATAATTTAAATTATTTTCAATACAAAATTTAGTAAGATTAACTTCTTCTACTATATTTCCATCTGGACTAATAATTTTAAATTTCTTCCAAAAATGTGGTTTGGATTTTCCTTTATGTAAATCACTTAACTTTTTTCTAGTTTCTTCAGTAAAAACTTGATTTGCTCTCTTTTCTTTTATTTTTCGTTTTGCTTCTTCGGTATGCTTTATTCCAGTTCTTCCTTTTTTTATTTTTTCTATAACTTCTGGGGGTCTCTTTTTACCTATTAATGCTTTACTTATTTTCAATTTTGTTTCATCAGTAAATTTTTGAAGTGCTCTTTTTTCTTTAATTTTTTGTTTAGTTTCTTCACTCATATTACAGACACCATCACCACCATTAGTTTTGTTCTGTAAAATTCCCATTCCCAAATCTTTCCTTCCATAAACAGAAATCATATAAATCTCGTGCTTATAGGCATTTTCTGCTGTAATATTCTTTTTAAGAAAAATTATTCTAGATTTATCTTTCGGGGGCTTAATATCTGTTGCTTTTCTTTTATGTATTCTATTCCCACTACCTTTACCTATGTAGTAAGGTGTTCTATCTTCACGCAAATATGCATAGGTATAAAATCGGTTAGGATTTACCATTTCTACTCTTAAATTGGTTCGCAATAGTATTTATACAAGAAAAGGAGCATTTCTGCTCCTCCTCTACCTTAAAGATGCGAACCAATTAAGGCATTACTATTTATCAACTGCTCCAGTCATTAGTCCCGTTTTGTTGCTCTTATCACTGCTTCTCTTGCCAAACACTTTCTTATAAAGTTTTGCTCTCTTTGCTACTCCAGTCTTTTGATCTTCACCAGACATCACTGCTGTTGGTTTTCCAACTACAGTCTCACCTTTCTTTGCACCTGCTCTCTTGAGATGCTTTGGAGTATCTTTTAGTGCTTGAATAAAGTTTCTACCTCTTTCCATTTGATTATCTGGGTCACCTTTTCCGACATCACTATCACGGTGCATAATATCTACAGTATGAACTGGACCTCTCTTATTAGCACCTGATTTAGAGATTTGCTTTTTCAAATCCTTTACTCTTCTTACACTTTCACTTGAAGGTGCAGTTTTCAATCTAGTCATTCCAGTTGGAGTTTTTCCTGCTGTTTTGAACTTACGGATTAACTGTTCTCCCTTTGCTGCTTTTCTTGCTGATGCGTGAGTACGAATGTAATGATCCTGCTCGGTGCTGCCATAATCATCTTCAGTATCTTCACTATCATAAGTTGTGTAGTCTTTTGCTTTGGTTCTCAAATCTTTGGTGGAATACTTACCAGTTCCTTTGAGTCCTGCTTTCTTTGCAATCGCAGCAGTAGATCTTTCTTGCCTTGTCATATCAGCACCACGACCACGAGCAAGAGTTACCTTGCCTCGTGTTCTTCTACCACTTCTTTCACCAGTTGAACTCTCTTCAAGTTCTTCAATATCTTCTTTCACACAACGATTATAAGTCTTCCCAAAGAGTTTTTGTGTCCCTTTCTTCTTATAACCAGGCCAGCACTTTTTTGCTTCAGAAATAAATTCCTGATATGTCTTCATTGTCCACCACCCATTGAACGTGATCTTTGTGCTCTCTTCAATGCAACTTTATATTCTGGGGATGGACCTGAACCAATAGGTCTTTCTCCTTTTTCTCTCTTTGCTCTTTCTATTTTTTGTTGTTCCAACTTACCAACACCTCTCTTTCTTCCAGGTGCTTCTGCACCACTTCCACCACCTCCATGTGCATGTCTCTTATAAGTTCCAAGAACTTCATAACGAGAAGCATAGGGATTAGTTGCAGTGTCAATCATCCCTTGTTTAGTTCTACCTAATGATGCTTCACGAGATACAGTTTTCTTTTCTGACTTTTTTAATTTCCACTTTGTATCACTACCTTCAGGTTGTCTTTCAACTCTAGCAGACTTTACAGTTGTATAAAGAGGAGTCTTTTTCTTTCCAGCAACTTTATCTTCTTTACGCATTTCGTAAAGATGTGCTTCTTCTAGAAACTCTTTAAAGGTCTTCATCTTTTTATAACTTTTATTTTTATTTATCTAGGATTTTGCTTTTGCTTTTTTCTTTTGTCTTCTCACTGCTGCAGAAAGAAGTTCTTTATGAGGAATTGAACCAGAAACAATATCTTTTGTTTTTGATTCTATTTCATGTGCTCCACCCTTTCTATGATAAATTCCAGGTTTATCTGAAGGATCAGTAGATCTCTTAGCACCCATTATATTTCTTGGATGATGTCCATGATAAACCCCTTGCGAAGCATCTTTTTTTACTCGTTCTTTCCACTCTGCATCACTCATAGATGACTTCAATTTTGAAGAATAATGTAGTGGAGTAATATGATGTGCTTCTAATCCTTTAGACTTCAATTTTCTTATTTTAGTATCTGCAGTTCTTCTTTCTTCACTCGAACTTAAATTTTCAATTCTTTCTTTTCTTCTTCCTCTTTCACCTACACCTCCAGATTTAGGTTTAAGTCTCCATTTTGGATTTTCAGTGCTGCCAGCATTATTAGCATAATAACCTGATGGAATCCCACCATGATGTTTTTCTAATTCAGATCTACTTGAAAAATATCTCTGTGCTTCAATTAAATATACTTCTTCAAAAAACTCTTTAAATGTTTTTTTCTTATTTCCCCAATTCTTTGCTCCTACTTTTCTACACTTAACTAATGCTCCAGAAGCATAAGCACTTGGCCATACACTATAACGAGATTTTACTTTATGATAACATGCATCTTTTTCTTCAGTTGCAACCATTTTTGCTTTCCCTCTCTTATTTGGGTCTGGATCTTGACGATTCTTACGTTCAAAAGCTTTCTGCTCTTCTTCATCAGAAAGTGCTGCTTTCATCTTGCTAGAACCACACTTCGGTTTTGTAGTTTGTCCTGGTTGTTTTGCACAAGGTTTTCCTGCATATCTTCCACCCAACTGAACCCAACCAGGTTTACCATCTGATGACTTACTTTTAGTAAACCAATCATGAAGAGAATAATCTCCAGATTTTCTACCTTCATAGATATTATCAAAATCTAAAAAAAACTCTCTAAAACCTTTCATATTCTAATATCTTTTAAAATATTTAGTAATTTGTAGGTTTTTCTTGATTTGAATAATCTCCTTTTCCAACAAGGGACTGGACAAATAATTCAGTAAATTTTTCCATTTTATCTGGATGTACTGATGCTGGATTGTATGAAATTGCATCCTTAAGTGCTACAAGTTCTTCCCAATCGTTGTTTTTCATTTTTGTCAGGGTTTCAAAACATTCCTACTATATTTAGAACAAAATCATAGAAATTGCAAGGGTTTTAGAGGGGTTTAACAATCTCTAAAGATTTTAAAAATCATTCAAAATTGATAATTTCTTGATTCTGATAAAATTCCCATAATGCATTATGTAAATTTGAGAGATCCATAATCCAAAATCCTTGGGGATAAATTCCTAATTCTTTCTGCAATTGTCTATGTGAACAACCAGATTTCTCTGCTTCACATGCGATTTCAATTACTGCTTGAACTGCAGAAAACCTATCCTCATCTGATAGATTTTTATACCACTCTAAAGATTTTTCCCTACGTTCTTTTATCAAATTTTGCAAATTTTCTAGGTTTTTTTCAACCTTCTCTATAACTTCAACTTTAGATTCAGAGTCCATCATTAGAAAATTCCTCCAAAGAAATCCTTTCCATCTTTGCTACTAAATTTTTCTTCAACTTTATCCATAAATTTATCAGTTTTAATCAAAGAATCGATTCTATAAATAAGATCCGAAATTTCTCTGGAAACAAAAGGTTTTTCTTGCCTTGCAGCATATGCTAATGCATTTCTTAGACATTGTTCTGCTTCCTTTAGTGATCCTTCTACTGATTGGGAAAGTGCCATTATTCCATTCTCCGATAATGATTTTGCAATACTTCAATTAATCTAGCAGTAATTTCTTTATTTAACAAGATTTCTGAAAATGCTCCAGAATTATAACTAGATCTTTTACCTAAAATATAGTTAAAAGCATACTTTAACCTATTCCAAAACCCAACATCAGACAAATGAACTTCTACATATAGATCATTATAATCTTCATCATCATCGAAAGAAGTAATAATAAATTGATGATCTACACTACCACAAGAACATACAAACAATTCTTGTTTCATGATTCTTTAATCCAAAATCCATCAGCAGTCATTGTCCAACCTTCTGCAATCATTTCATCATAAGTTTTATATTTTTCAGGTTGATTATTATCTACTTTTTGAAGTTTGAATGATCCATCTCGATTATCAATCCACTCTAGAGTATCACCCTCTTTCCAACCAATTTCATTCAATAGACTCTCGGGAAGAATAAGATTATAGTCATCGTCAATCGTCACTTTCCATTTTTTTGTTATATTTCTGCGATAATCTTTTGGTGGAAACATTTTATCAAATTCATCATTATTTACATTTTTCCAACCAAAATGTATTTGATGTGGAGGTAATGGACTCTTAGATGCATAATCTAGTTCTACTCTTTTATTATAATATTCTGCTTCACGTAGATTATATTCTCTACATTGTTCTTTTTCTTCATCGGATGCTGCTTTATCGCACATTGCATCCAATTCTTCTTCAGTATATTGCGAGTTTGCTTTATTTAAATTGTTATTATTTTCAATAAAAGATTGTCCAGTTAGAATATCAATTCGAGTTTCTAGTGAATTTTCCAAACGATATAGTTCATTTGTCGTTGATAGGTTTTCTTCTTCAAGTACATTTACTCGATCATATAATTCCCTATTCTTATGCTCTAGACTAGAAATCCTAGTCATCAATTGATCAATAAAATCCGACAAATTGGTCTTCTGACCAGTGATCATATCATTTATATTAACTTGATAATCTTCAATTGTATTTTCTTTTGTAAGATTTTTAATAATATTCATAATATACGATTAGATTTTTTTACTTTAATGTTAATTAGTTAAAAAGTCAAGATTTTTTTACAGGAGTAACACATTCACTACAATAAGTATCTTCCAATAACTCAACTTCATCTGATGAAACTACTGTCCATTCTCCTGATTTATCGCAAAAATGTTCCCAAATTGGAATATTTTCCGATTCCATACGACGATATTGCTTTCCTCTATAGGGTTTAAAATAATCCCCAGTAAAATGTCTAGAAACTTCTAATTTTTGAATTTGCATAGATTCTACTATTCTTTGAAGTTCTACTATTTGTTTTTGAATTTCTTCGATAGTCATAATAGTTCTTATGTGTGGTTAATACTATTTAATCTTATTAAATTTTTTATATAAATTGTACATTTCTAGAAAGTGTTATTCTTTTACATGATTTATCATCTTTAATAATTTCTACAAGATCTGCAAAGTAATCTTCAACCTCAGATAATCCAGAGGAACAACCATATTCCCATGCTTTTTCAAATAATTTATTTGCTTTTGGATGATGAGTAATTTCATACTTTTTAATAAGATCACAACAAAATTCATCTTGTAATCTTTTGTTTTCTCTATGATAATGTTCCAAGTGTGTTTGATATGAAACTTCGTCTAAAACTTTTTCTTCTACACAGTTTTTTGGTGATTCAAAGTCTTCATCAAATTGTCTTTTCATTGCTACCATTACCCCCTTTCGGTAATAATAGATGGTCATATATTTGTCTTTTGTTGGAACCGAAACTGTATTATTTTGATAACATGAATAAGGTCTCATAAAATATTCATTTGTTTTTTCGATAGGTTAGTTCAAGATCGATTGGTCAATCTTGAAAAAACTATAAGATATAAAGATTATAGTGTCTATACCTTTTTTTGGAAATATTGCAGCATAAATGACGCATTATAAGAGAGTCTTATTGTTCCAAACACCTATTCAATCTTCCAAATAGTAAATATTTTCCTTTGGTCTATTTTGTTGTTTTTTAATGAATTTAGTTGCACTTTCAAGTGAATAAAATTCTATTCTTTTTGGAGGAAAGTCAAAATCCCAAAAATCCCACCACATAAAATATTTTTTATATTGTGGATAGAAAACTAAATCTCCAGAAAAATTTGATCGTTCTACAATTCGAAATTTCATTTTTTTAATTCAGGTACTTCTTTTTGATAATCTACATCATTCCAATGCCGAATTACTCCAGCTACAATAAAACAATTTGTAATCAAATATGTTGCAAATATAACGGTTCTTACAATAGAAATAATATCTGCTTCCCTATCATCTTTTCCGTGTTTTTCACCCAAAGAATAACTCCACAATCTCCAAATCGTTTTTCTTTGCTTTTTCATTGATAATTATTCTTCTAATTTCTTTGGTTCAGTATCATAGACATCAAATGATCCTTTTTTTAAGTTATGTCTAGATATGTATTTTTTTAAATGATCTTCGCAAACGAAATAACAGTATTTTTTATCTTTTCCTTCTTTATAAAATAATGTTATTGGAAAAAATTCATGAAAAGGTGGGACCTGCATATCTATACTAGAAGCAGTCCCACCTGTTTTTATTATTTTAGACTTCGATTTCCTTTTCATAAGTCTAATCCAAAGTAAGATTGAAAGAGAATGTCATTCTCATATTATCTTTGTGATAATCATATGATGTGACAGAGTGTTCAAAATATGGAGGAAACAATAAAACATCACCATCTTCTACGGATGGTGAAAAATCGGAATAGTAAAAATCATGCAATTCACAATCTTCATAACCAGGAAATAACTGGGTACTATACATTTTATTTGGTCTATAAAACTTAGTAGGTGAAGCATTTTTATTGTAATATACTCCAGACCAATAGATAGCCTTATGCCCAGGGACGGCTAAATGATTATGAGTTTCCTGTCCTTGATTGTCATGATATATGTTATACCAGAAATCAGAAAAATAATAATTCAATGGGCATTTTAATTGAATGAGAACTTCATCAATATCTTTAGTTAGATCTAAAATCATTTGTTCCCTGACTTCAGAAGGAACAAGAAGATCATCATCAGGAATATTCGGGAAAGTAGAGTTCAATGGAACTATCCATCCCTTTGGTAGGTTTACCTGTTTTTCAATGTCATTGAAAAAATATTTGTGATGTTCTTTAAATCTAAATTTAATAATTGGAATAGGAAATAAAGCTAAAACATTAAAATCTATCATTTAAGTTTAGAAAGTTCACGAATTTTGTAATAGTTTAACAGATCTTCTATAAATTCCAAAGAAACATTATAATATTCTGAGATCATTTCATTAGTCCAATTGGAAGAATTGACGAATTGTGCTAATTGTAATGGATCATAAGATTCAAAGGTCGTACTCTTTGTTCTTTTTCTGGTTTTTTTCGTGGAAGTTTTAAGTTTCATTGTGTGTGCTCTCTGTAAATAATGATTTGAAATACTGATTATAACGAAAAAATCGTGAAAGACTTGGGGTAACACCAAGACTCTCACAACATCTTATATATGAGACAAATTCATACCAAGGTGCAGTCTCATCAGTATCAGTCATAGTTTTCCACCAACTACTCCTTCATATTTAACAGTATTTTCAGACCACCCTTCTTGAATACCTTTTAGATAAAAACGAGTTGCATTTATACATTGTTCTTCAGTCAATGAAGTTACAATACATTTGCCTTCCTTATTATAAGAGTCCCAGGTTCCCCACTTCTTTTGTTCTACACGAAAACAATCATCAATCCAAGTATACTCTTCCATTAAATTACAACTCCATATTTTTCACGTAAGATCTTTTTATAAGGTAAACCTTCCTTTTTCAAATCTCTTACTAGTTTAAGTTTTTGATATAGTTGAACATTTCCTCCAACTCCAAGTGCATAAAGAATTGTATCCAATTCTTTATCATCAATAGGTAAATCCATAAAATTCAATCTTCAGAATCCAATCCTTCAATCATACTAACTGGAACTTCATTTCCTGCAATAGAGTAATAATGCTCACCTTCACGAATTCCAAGATATTGAAGATCGGAAAAAGTATGCTCTCTAAGGAGTGCCTGAAGTTGTAGATGCATTAATTCATTTTTGCTTGGCACTTTCACTATTTTGTTTCTCTTGGTTTTGAATAAATTTTTTAAGTTCGGGAGTTTCTTCCCAAATCCAAACCGTTCCGTTTTTTTGTTCAAATGTTTTAGTTGCCATTAGACATAATCTCCTACAATAAATTCTTCTTCAGTTACTTTACCATTTTCTATAAGATTTTCAATCATTTCCCAATAAATCAGTGCTTGATCTTCATCTCCTTCAAACAATGCCTCTTTACGAAGTTCAATCAATTTGAGATAATCACTCATCCTCTAATTTAAGAAAACAGACACTATTAAATTTACCATTCACTCCTTTTAAAGTCAATTTTGTATGATAAGAATGAACTTCAATTTTTTCTACAATATAAGTATTATTTTTAATTAGAATCCCATTTGGGTCATCATTATTTCCCCAATTAATTTGTTCCTTTAAACATCCAATAAAGACTACAATATCTCCCTCAATAATCTTCTTCATCTATAATTTCCCATTCTAAATCATAGTTAATTGCTTCAATATATTCTCTTACTGCTTCAATTGGATTTTCCATATAAATTCCAGATCCAATATCACTTATATGCTCAGCAACATCAGAAAGATTTACTAAAGCATAGCATACTGCTGGACCATATTCGTCAGGTTCAAATCTAGTTTGCCTATGTGTCAAAACCATGTCTTCGACAATTGCCTTTACATAAGCAGTCTCATAATTTTCAAGACTTACTTCAAGAATTTCTACGTTAGACATAAACTCACATTACAATTTTTGTAGTCTCACCTGGACAAACATCTGGTGTTTCTAGATTCTGAAACATTAAATGTGGTCCATGATAATAAATGTAAACATCACTTAAATCTTCCATGGTAAGATTAGGATATTTCTTCAAAACATCCTTCTGACTTAATCCTGAATTTGCAAGATTTGCTATAGTTTTTACTAAAACTTCAGTTCCACGAATGCATGGTTTTCCACCACAACGATTTTTTTGAATCGTGATCCGAGGACACAAATAGGATACAGGATACTCTTTAGTAAATTCAAATTCCATTTTCATCTTCACTCAAATCTTCATTGTAAAATTCCTTGGTATAAAATTCACATCCATCGTAGAAAGATTTTTCACAATATCCAACTGCTAGTACATATGACTTAAAAAGATTAAACAATTGCCAAATAGTCATGTCATCATCATTGGATGTAATTGTTACATTCTGATCACGCAGACTTCCCTCATAAATTTTAAGTGGAGGGTTATCATTCTTATAAATGTAAGAAAATGTGTGTGTAACTGATGTATCGAAATTCATAGATCTCCTTTTATCTATAACCATTATACGACGTTATGGGTGACATCTCAAGTCACTTTGTGCCAGAGTCTGGATCGTCCACCTTACCATAAGACATCATTTTAAGATGCTTTTGATATGAAATTTTTTTGTATCTTTTCGCAATAGGATCAGGAATCCAATGGACTTCAACATAATCTGCACGTTGAAGTTTCATGAATTCTTCTAAAGTTGAATGAAAAAATCCAAGTTGAACATTTCCATCATGAGTTATCAATGTAGTTTCACTGGTGCGAACAACATATAAAGTCAATCTTCAAATTCCTTTCTCAGTTGCTTTGCAATTTTAGCATATTCCCACCTTTTGATCAAATTTGTAATGGGGTTTTTAGGATGAAATCTTATCATCCAGTAAAATCTTTTTGTATTTACTTCTAAAAGTTTATACAACAAAATTACATACTTTGCAACACTTTCATCTGTTGCTATAAAGTATGCAATTACAGAAAATATTGACAACCATACGTAATATGTGGTCATATTATTTTTTTAAATTGTCTATTATATATTGAAATTTTTTTGCCTTTGATTTATGATCAGAAGCAAATTCATTTAAGATATCTAATATATCGTCTAAAACAACTTCTGGAGAAATCTCGTCGTCAAAATACTTTTGTATTGCTTCAGACAAGTAACGTTTTCTACTCCATTCTATTGTATAAGGTTTGTAGTCCATTCTAAAAAGTCATATAGTTCAAACTATAGAATATCTATTTTTCGTTGTCAAGTTCTTTTAAATAATCCGTCCACCATTTTGGATCTTTCTGACACTTCCAGTTGGGAACTTCCTTTCCCATCTCAAAATACCATTCCCATATTGCTTGATCAATAATATCTGCGACTTCAATCTTCCTCATCCTCTTTATCAACATCTGCATATGCTCCCTCCACGTAAGGTCCGTGTTCTCGTTTGGCATCTTCTCTGACATAATTGATCTCCGAAGCACTAGAGGACAACCATAAAGATACTTTCATAATCACATAAATGATTGCAAGGGGGAGAAAACATAGTGAAAGGATGATAGTATTTTTCATTGATTTTTTCTGTCATATTGATGCCATTTACACCAACCATCTGGTGAGATTTTACCACTTACTGCAGTGCAAGCATTTGGAGGTCTCCACATGTTACAATTGGAACATTTTTCATTTCCTTTTGGTTCATTTTGATATTTTGCAATCGATTTAGATGCTTTTTCTTCCTCGAAAAGAAATTCTTTAAATGTTTTCATTCATCAATTTCCCAACATTTTTCGAATTTATATCTTAGTTCGTTAAGTTTCATTTCTTCCCAATACTTTAACAGATGTTGATTTATTTCCTTCTCCTGCTCACTAAACTCTAATCGATATTTATGTTTAATATTTATTAAATGTGCCATATCATCCAAAAAAGTAGTTGGCATATCCAAAAACTCTTCATAATCCATCTTTAATCTCTTTGACGCCAATCATCGGGTTTATCTTCCGTCCACCAATCTATCATATCATCAATATCATCAAATCCTCTTTTTCCAAATCTTTCGTGCCCTAATCCACCAATATCAAGTTGATTCAAAAAATCATCCATATCACCTTCTTGCATATCAGGATTTTCTGCCTTTCTCCTAGCCTGACGAAGTATAGTAGAAGCAGAACGATTTGATTTTGCAAGTTTTTCGGCCCAAATCATGTCCTCTAAACTTACTTCTTGATGTAAAGCAATCTTTTTACAAATTGCTTCAAGACGAAGACGATATTGTGTAGATAGCATAAATTACTCCAGATATAGGGTTATTTAGATTATCAAACAAATTTACGAATAGTTTTCAAATAGTCTAAAACATTTTCCCTAATTTCCATAAATTCATTATAACATTTTTGATCATGTGAACATTGACGAAGTTCCTGATCTGGTTTTAATACAGATTCCACAAAGAGATCCAAACCTCTGTTCCATTTTATGTCTTTAGATTCTTCACTATAACTTAATTGTTGATTGTTCATCTTTTTTCAATCCTAATGGGACAAGATGGAATAGTTTTCTTTACTTCCAAAACAATTTCATTTTTTTGTTGTTCGGTAAGACCTACTATTTTTTGCAACCTATTGATAATACTAAGTGCCTGAGTACAGGAAATCACGGTTGTAGAAATTAATACAACCATAACTTTCGATATATACTGTTAATATTTAACAATGTCACCAACTATCCTTTTCTTTTTTTCTAAGTGATTTTAATTCTTGATATAAAGACTTAACCTGTTGATGTGCATCTTCTGGACTTAATTTTCCAGAAATTTCGAGTCCTGCTATAATAGCAACACGATCGCCAAAATTTGCAAGTGCTATTTCATATGGGGAAAGTTCTTTATACATTTTTAAAATCCTTTTTTTGTTGATTTATCGTGAACAGTGATAATATCTAAAAAATCTGGAATTCTGCAATTTTCAAACCAAAAATTTCTTACATCTTCATAATAATCAAACTTCTTTGTTGTATTATTTTTTAATAATACTTTATAATAATGTCTATCATAAAGACCATCCGAAGTTTGAGAAAACAAACTTGGTAAATTAACCATTATGCAACCAAAAGCAAATCATCAGACCAAACTGGAATAAACGAATTCCAATCCAATTCTTTATCTTCAAGATAATAGCACAGTTCATCCTCATCTTCAGGAAGTTGTTCAGAATTCAAAAGAAAGAAGTCTGAAATTCCCAATGTTTGTTTCCCATCTTCATCTTCAATGGTAGCAACCACTTCTACATGATTTTTAATTTGACGAACAGTTTCAATAAGATTCACGTAAATCATTTTTTAGTTTTCCTCTGTTGTTTGGCAATAAAGTTTTTTGCAGATTGTAGATTATTAGCTGTATGGACTTGATATCCATTATTAATAATCACATATTTAGTGTTACCATATGGAATTGCAGCCCACATTCCATCTCTAGTTACATAAGAAGAATAAGGTTCTGGTTCTTCCAAAGGTCTAAATGCAACAATGGTCATCGAGAGTAATCATCGAAATCAAGATCAAAGTATAGTTCTTCCAAGTCTTCGGTGTCAATTCCCAAATAACTTGCAAATTCATCCAGATCCTTGTTTTTAATTTCGGTTAAAATTTCTTGCTCTAACTGGTTGTTCATGAGACATTTTCTCCATTAGTATCCATATCTGGAGATCATATCATCCATTCGATCATTATCACGATATTCATCTTCGAAGTCTTCAAGATCTTCACTGCTTTCATTTACGAAAAGTTCTTCGTAAATTGTATCTGAATCTTTTTCTAGATAGATTTTTGAAGTCATAAGAAGAAAGAAGGGTACAAGTTTATATAGTAGACACAATCACAGTTTTATGGTTGTGTCTTAATATCTTAACGATTGTATTCTCATATGTCAAGATAAAAACCAAGATACCCCCCGTATGAAAAAATTAAAATAGTATATCAATATTTTATTGCCTTATCACTCTGCAGCAGGCCAAATGTCCTCAGCAAGTTTTGCTTCGCCAGTTGTAATTGCAGATTGTAGATCTGAAATATCTTCTCCAGAATTAACAATTTCTTCATCAGAAACAACAAGTTTCAGATGCCCAACATTACGTTCAATATTAGATTTTAATTCTTTAGAAGGTGTTTTTCCCCCATCTAATTTTGCAATAGTATCTTCAATCACCCAAACACTATCTCTAGCTGCAGTAATTGTTCGTAAAATTTGTTCTTGAGTTCTTTCCATTTTAAGATCCTATAAAGTTACTAGACTCTTCTGAGTCTTGATTGTTTATATTTATATTTATATTAACTTCACTATTTTTATCTAATTCAAGATCTCTCCAAAATTCAAGACCTTTACATCTTGATAAAATACTTTCCGAGAGTACTTCTTCTGGAGGTAAAGAAGTTTTTTTCAATTCTTTTCTGACTTGATGCATATCACTCAAACCATAAGTAGCAGCATCATTCTCATTATTGATATTAATGAGATTATTGAATTCGTGTTCATAATATTCTTCATCGAGAAACTCATAAATTTCTTTCATCGTTTCTTCTGGAGAATTAACAAGATTATCGTATTCAACAAAATGTAAATATTTTTCTTGTCCTTTCATTAATACATTTCTAATTCCCAAATAACTTTGTCCAAGAATTCCAGATTCACTAACAAGAAATTCACATCGATTATCATCTGTTAATGGAATATTAGATTTAATCAACATCTCATCAATAAAATTTATTTTTCCATTTACTTCATATGGATTGCGATGATGTATCGAAATAAAAGATGCTAAAATTTCATCAATATTTCTAACGGGGCAAATAATCTTTGGTGTAATTCCTAAGTAACCTTCGATATAATGAATTCGATTGACCCAAGATCTATTTTTATCAAAAATTACTGGTTTTTCTACATCATAATAATACTGTTGAATGATATTAGAAATAATCATCGATGCTTGTTCTGGTTTTGGATATGCCAAAAACAATTCATCCTGAGACAATTGTTGTTCTAGCATAGCCATTAACCCAGTTACAGGAGAACTGGGTCCAGAATAAAATCTTGGATTTTGATTTAAAATACTAGATAAAATTGTGCTTCCCGAACGAGGAAGTCCTGCCATAAAATAATATGTTTTTTGCATGGGTTCTGTCATGGTGTTAATTTACTGAGCATCAACGGATTTAACAATTTCATGGAAATCGAATAGTTCTATCCCTTCTTCGTAGGGATACTCAACTTCATTACCATTAAAATCAAAATCAAAAAGATAACTTCCTGGCAATTTAAAATCATATGGTACTGTTGTGCAGATATTGTGGTGAATATCATATCCAAATACTTTTGGACTAGTCCCATTCCACAAAACTGTCGATGATTTATTTAGGGCAGCAGATGCATGTTGCACACAGGAATCAATTAAGATTCTTTTTTTTGCATGGAGGACAATACTAAAATACTCCATTAAACTTAATGAGTTTTCTGGTGTTGCAAAAATATGTTCTGCACCCTCTAACTTTGGAGAATTAATTTTTGTAAGTTGAATAATATGATATTCTGATTTGTAATAATCCGCAAGTCTTTCTGCGAGATCAAATGGCATATCTCTTGTCCAGGAATATGGTTTTGCATCGGCAGTCATGAGTCCACCATTAGTGTGGATAATCATGACTGGTTTTTCTCTCTGCCAAAATTCCTTTGATATACTATGTTGAAGTTTATTAAATCTTATTTCTGGTTTTTCTCCAGAATATTTGATGCCATACAAATCACACCAATTCTCGATTAAACGTTTGCGTTTGTGAATATGGTTAGTTGTATAATATGGTTCATTATGGAATAAAATAGAATCTTTATCTTGAATATATTCTTGATAAAAATATTGCGTCGATCCTAGAGTATAAACTCTATGAACATACGGAAGATTTATAAAAATATCCGCATATGCACAGACTACAACTAGTTTTCTATCTGGATGGTTTGCTTTAATTGCTTTTGCTACTGCAGTTGCTGCAATGTGCTTACCAATGCCACCTTGAACATGAAAAATACTATACTTTGATTTCATACCGAATAATCAATTTATCTAAACTATGTATAACGATATTATGATCGATTAAATTAAAGCATCTCTCTTTAAAATTGTTAATCCATTATTGTTTGTTTTATACTTATAAAATTTCCAATGAGGATTCATCATTACAAACTCAATAACTGCAGACAATAATCCTCTATTGTCCTTTCCATCTTCTCCTTTGAGACCAAATGTATGTGTATCATGAAATGCAATATACTTTTGTGCCTTGTTTCCGTGAAGATTTAATTCTTGTTTGAGTTGATTGTATACGTGGAAAGTATCGATAAACAATAAATCAACCTCTTCAATTTCTATATCAAGAACATCTGCTTGAATATATTCAACAGATTTTCCTTGTTGTTTAGCAATATCAAAAAGTTTTTTGACATTTGAATCCAACACAATATCAAAAGAAAGGAGTTTGACATCTGTATTCAAAAATGCCCTAGTACTAACTCCTGTTCTTACTCCCATTTCTACTACAGTCTTACATTCATTTGCTAATTCATAAAGTTCATGAACGTTTTCGTTGATATCACTTGTTATTTTTCTTGCTCTTTGATATTCTAAATCAAATATATCAGTCTTTACACTTTTATTTTTACGTTGTTGTGCATAAAAATTTATCATATTATGCGGGATGTCCCAGTTTTTTCCGTTGATAAAATGATCATATGATATCAAATTCTTTGAATCTAATTCAATCCGTTTTGAAATATCACTATCGGGATCGTTAAACTTTGTAAGAGTTTCTGAAATAGTCCCTTTGATTTTATTTGAATTGATTGCGTAAATATTTTTTGCAGACTGTGCAAAGAAATCATCACCATACCAGACTTGATATAAAGATGGTATTATTTTATATGATTCTCTTAGCATAAACATACAAATTCCAAATGCCCACGACTGAGATCCAATAGGTCTTTTGGGATCATAATTTAATTTTACAATCTCTTCCTTTGTATCAATATAGTCATCAATTTTATAATTATTTTGCCTTCCCTGTAAATTTACACCAATTAAGTCTCCATCCGAAAGATTAAAATCAATAATCATATCAAATACTTCAGAAGATACTTCAATATCGTCGTTTAATATACCTATAATTTTAGATTTTGATCTATAATATCCTTCATTCCAAGCAGGATTTACGAAAATATTTTTGCCATATGAAATGATATCAATTTTTGGGTGATTTAAAATCTCGTATGATGGTCTTTTTGATTGGTTGTTATCAATAATAATAATTTTATTAATTGATTTGTGGTCGGCATAAATTTGCAGAGATTCTTTGAAGTTATTTGCAAACCACATAGTTGGAATAATAATATCAATCATAGATTATAACTCTTTTCAAAATTTCCTTTATACATTTTATTACCAATATGAGATACTGTGTGCTTTGGGTTTAACCAAATATCGTATCCCAACTCAGTTATTTTTTTAGTTAATGCAATATCTTCTCCAACAAAACTTCCGTTTTCAAAGGTATACTCACAAATATTTTTTAAAGGCTTGTTGCGAAACAGTAATTCTGTGTTTGTATTCCACAAATCAACAATAACTTTACGAGTCAATTTGAGAAATCCTGTCCCGCATTTTTTAATTTTGATGTATCCATCAACATCTTTTTGTATATCATCATTTAACCACACGTTATATTCAATTTTTTTATCTCCCTTATTTACGACAGGGACCGTTATAACATCTTTTTCTGATTGGATAATTTCAATTAATGCTCTTTCATCCCAATATTCATCATCATCGATGAATACCATTACATCATAATTTTCGTCATAAGCAAGTTTAAAAAGTTCATTCCTAGCCATCGGAAGAATACTTTCATTTGCTAGAAAAACACATTTAATATCTAAATTGTTTTTAAGTCCTAATTTAATAGATTCACATAAACTATGGACGAAATAAGCATCAACTTTTTGATCAAGACACGGTGTAGCAATTAAAACTTTTTTCATATAGTCTCATACATCATATACTATGTATGAGACTATAATATCAAGAGTTTTCTAGTAAATCTAATCTAGTTTTTAATATATCAACTTCTTCTGATAATTCCTTCACTGCATTTACAAGAACTGGAATCATATGATCTGATGTCAGTTTTAGATTTTCTGGATCTTTTGAATCCACAATAACAGGATTTTCTCCTTCTGCTTCTAAAACATTCTGAGCACTGAATCCATATCTGCGTTTTCCTTCATCATCTTTTAATTCACCAGTTTCACGGTTTTTGAATGCATATTCAATAGGAGTAATATTTTGAAGGAATCCTCTACCGTGAGGAACAGGTCCAAAAATACACTTATCACGACAGTCAGAAACTACTGTCCAAGCAACTTGAATAAGAGCATTTGTATGAGCATTATTTCCCATAATAATGTGATTGTTTTGTGTTGTGACATTACACAATCCACCCACTCCAACTCCAGAACTACATCCAAAGAAGATATTATTGGATCCAGTGGTGTTGTTGCGACCAGCAGCAGTTCCAAAGAAGTTGTTGTAGCATCCAGTGGTGTTGCAGCAACCAGCATTAAATCCAAAGAAGTTGTTGTTGGATCCAGTGGTGTTGGAGTAACCAGCATATCTTCCAATAAAGGTGTTGTAGCATCCAGTGGTGTTTCTGAAACCAGCACTTTCTCCAAAGAAGTTGTTGCAGGATCCATTGGCGTTGCAGTAACCAGCACTACTTCCAAAGAAGTTGTTGTTGCATCCAGAGGTGTTAAATCGACCAGCATTACATCCAAAGAAGGTGTTGTTGGATCCAGAGGTGTTGGAGAAACCAGCACTTTGTCCAAAGAAGTTGTTGTGGCATCCAGTGGTGTTGCAGTAACCAGCACTATTTCCAATAAAGGTGTTGTAACGTCCAGTGGTGTTGTATCGACCAGCACTACTTCCAATGAAGGTGTTATTGGATCCAGTGGTGTTGGAGAAACCAGCACATCTTCCAATAAAGGTGTTAGCGACTCCAAGGGTGTTGCATCGACCAGCACTCTCTCCAAAGAAGTTGTTGAAGTTTCCAGTGGTGTTGCTGGATCCAGCAAATGGTCCAAAGAAGTTGTTGTTGATTCCAGTGGTGTTGGAGAAACCAGCACTATTTCCAAAGAAGTTGTTATTGTCTCCAAAGGTGTTGCATCGACCAGCATATCTTCCAATAAAGGTGTTGCTGTTTCCAGAGGTGTTGGAGCAACCAGCACTTAATCCAAAGAAGGTGTTATTGGCTCCAGCGGTGTTGGAGCAACCAGCACTTCTTCCAATAAAGGTGTTGTGGCATCCAGTGGTGTTGTTGCGACCAGCATTACATCCAAAGAAGTTGTTGTAGGATCCAGTGGTGTTGTATCGACCAGCATTACGTCCAATAAAGGTGTTGTTGGATCCAGTGGTGTTGCATCGACCAGTATAACATCCAAAGAAGGTGTTGTAGGATCCAGTAGTGTTGTATCGACCAGCACCATATCCAATAAAGGTGTTGTTAGTTCCAGTGGTGTTGCAGTAACCAGCACTAGCTCCAATAAAGGTGTTGTTGGATCCAGTGGTGTTGTATCGACCAGCAAAAGGTCCAAAGAAGTTGTTGTTAAATCCCGTGGTGTTGGAGTAACCAGCATATCTTCCAATAAAGGTGTTGTAGACTCCAGTGGTGTTGCAGTAACCAGCACTTATTCCAAAGAAGTTGTTGTCACGTCCAGTGGTGTTTCTGAAACCAGCACTTTCTCCAAAGAAGTTGTTGCAGGATCCAGTGGTGGTGCAGTAACCAGCACATCTTCCAAAGAAGTTGTTGTTAAATCCAGTGGTGTTGTATCGACCAGCTTTGGATCCAATAAAGGTGTTGTGGCATCCAGTGGTGTTTCTGCAACCAGTATATTGTCCAAAGAAGTTGTTGTTGGATCCATCGGTATTGCACTGACCAGCACAATAACCAGCAAAGAAGTTGTGTAATCCATAGCCACCACCATTTCCTGCTTCTGAACTATAGATGGTTCCACAAGAACCACTTAAAGTGAATTCTCCACTAAATGCAGATCCATTAATAAAAAGACCATTATCATTAACCTTTAGTCTTTCACAAGTACCAGCAGCAAGAACTACAGTATTTGTAAGTCCATAAGTTCCAGTATAAGTACCAATTATGAGGTTATTAGATCCTATTACTACGGAGCAACCAGCATTACATCCAAAGAAGGTGTTGTTGGATCCAGAGGTGTTGGAGAAACCAGCACTTTGTCCAAAGAAGTTGTTGTGGCATCCAGTGGTGTTGAAGCCACCAGCACTAAGTCCAAAGAAGTTGTTGTAGCATCCAGTGGTGTTGAAGAAACCAGCAGCATTTCCAAAGAAGGTGTTGTTGGATCCAGTGGTGTTTAAGGCACCAGCACTTTGTCCAATAAAGGTGTTGTAGGATCCAGTGGTGTTGGAGGAACCAGCACCTTGTCCAAAGAAGTTGTTGTTGCATCCAATGGTGTTGGAGCAACCAGCAGAAGGTCCAAAGAAGTTGTTGTTGAATCCAGAGGTGTTTTGGTTACCAGCCCAGCCTCCAAAGAAGTTGTTATTGGTTCCAGTGGTGTTGTTTTCACCAGCAGCACGTCCAATAAAGGTGTTGTAGGATCCAGTGGTGTTGCATCGACCAGCACAATAACCAGCAAAGAAGTTGCTGCCTCCATAACCACCATTTCCTGCTTGTGAACTATGAATGGTTCCACAAGAACCACTTAAAGTGAATTCTCCACCACCACCACCAGTAAATGCAGATCCATTAATAAAAAGACCACTATCATTAACCTTAAGTCTTTGGCAACTACCAGCAGCAAGAACTACAGTATTTGTAAGTCCATAAGTTCCACAATAAGAACCAATTATGAGGTTATTAGATCCTGTTACTACGGAGCAACCAGCATTACATCCAAAGAAGGTGTTGTTGGATCCAGAGGTGTTGGAGAAACCAGCACTTTGTCCAAAGAAGTTGTTGTGGCATCCAGTGGTGTTGTATCGACCAGCATTACATCCAAAGAAGGTGTTGTAGGATCCAGAGGTGTTGGAGAAACCAGCAGCATTTCCAAAGAAGGTGTTGTTGGATCCAGTGGTGTTTAAGGCACCAGCACTTTGTCCAATAAAGTTGTTGTAGGATCCAGTGGTGTTGGAGTAACCAGCAAAAGGTCCAAAGAAGTTGTTGCTGCCTCCACTGGTGTTGGAGTAACCAGCATTATATCCAAAGAAGGTGTTGTTGGATCCAGTGGTGTTGAAGAAACCAGCATTACATCCAAAGAAGGTGTTGTAGGATCCAGAGGTGTTGGAGAAACCAGCATAATATCCAAAGAAGTTGTTGTAGTATCCAGTGGTGTTGTTTTCACCAGCACCACGTCCAAAGAAGTTGTTATGCCTTCCAGAGGTGTTTTTGTAACCAGCACCATCTCCAAAGAAGTTGTTGTTCGATCCAGAGGTGGTGCAGTAACCAGCACATCTTCCAAAGAAGTTGTTGTTCGATCCCCAGGTGTTGTAGAAACCAGTATATTGTCCAAAGAAGTTGTTGTTGGATCCATCGGTATTGCACTGACCAGCACAATAACCAGCAAAGAAGTTGTGTAATCCATAGCCACCAGTTCCTGCTTCTGAACTATAGATGGTTCCACAAGAACCACTTAAAGTGAATTCTCCACCTGCACTAAATGCAGATGTAGTAACTCCAGTAACAAGACCCTTTGCGTTAACAGTAATGCTTGGAATTGAAGTTGAAGAACCAAAAGTTCCTACATCAGTATTAACAGTTGCAAGAGTAGTAGTAGTATTAACTGAAGTAACATCGCCAGTTAAATTAGGAATATTTGTTGTACTAGTAGCAGTACCAGTAAGACTTCCTACAAATCCACCTGAAGAAGTAATGATGCCACTAAAGTTTCCTGATGTTGCAGTGATAATACCAACAGAAATATCAGGAGTTCCAGTAAGTCCTTGAGCATTAGTAGCAATACCTGCAGTAGTTGCATAGGTTGCTATTCCTGCTGAAGATGCATAAGTTATTGCCACATATGGCAAATTAGTCCAAGAAGTTGTTCCAGTTCCTATTTTAAATTTATTAGTATCAAGCTCAAGTCCCAATTCTCCTTCTGCAAGAACTGGGTTTATATTGGTCCATTCTGTAGAAGATCCTCTTCTAAATTGAATTTGAGTTGCCATTATTTTTAAACTCCTCCTCCGTTTATTGAAGTAATGCCACCATATACCGAACTTGGAACACCACCATCAAGATTTATATAAGGATCTATTAAAATATTTGCCACAGATGACGATGAAGAAGAAACAGATACTCCAGTACCAACAAAATTAATAGTAGTAAATCCTAATCCAACCAATACATAATTATCACGAATTGCTATTCCATTAAAACTATTTATTAAACCACCAGGTCCATAAAAAGAAGAAGCAGTAACTGATCCAGTGACATTAGTATTTCCATTAACAATCAGAGCAGTAGATCCAGATCCAACAATAATGCTACCCGACTGTGCTCCATAACCTAATGTAGAAATTCCACTTACATTTAAATTATTAAAATTATTTGGAGCAATTTCAATCGCAGACTCAATCGTTGCTAATGTAGTAGAATCTAAAGAAGTAATATTTTTGAGTTGGAAATTACTACTAATAACTTCAGTAGATCCAATACTTAAACTTCCTAGGGTTCCAATTCCCAGATAACTTAAATTTGTACCAGATAGATTAGTAACAATTCCAATGTTACCATTTAAAGAAGTAAATCTACCTGTACTATAAGTTAATGTAGTTCCACTAATAGATGATACATCTGCACTCGAAGTAACAGTTAAATTAGATACAGATGCAATCCCACCAATTACATTAGTTGCAGTGGTTATAGTACCAACAATTGTCGGTACTGTTAAAGTTCCAGTAAAAAACCCATCCCCAACGACATGTAATTCTACCGTTGGAGATGAAGTTTTAATACCTATTTTGTCTACATCAATGACCATTCTCTGGTCATTGATGATTGGTAAACCTAGTATTTCTAGTGCCATTTATTTCCCACTAGACAGTGTGCTACTACTATTTAGCAGTAGCACACATTCGTCTATTATCAACCTAGTTTTGCTTTCAGTTCAGCAACTTCTGCAGAAAGTTCCTTAACAGATTCGATAAGAAGACCAATCAGACCGTTATAGTTAACAGTCTTAGTTTCCCCATCACTTACCAGTTCAGGAAGAACTACTTCTACGTCTTGTGCAATAACACCACCAGATGATTCACCATTCTCTTTCCATGTGAAGGTTACACCGTTAATTTGTGCAACTTTAGCAAGAGGTTCTGCAATAACAGTGATATTATCCTTGAGTCTTCTATCAGAAGTTGAGTTGAAGTCTCCTGCAGTTATGATTCCAGTAACACTAACGTCACTGTTAACAGTAACTTGCTGACTAAATGTTGCAATTCCTGCAACGGCCAACCAACCACCAACGTTCAGGTTCTTCTCAATTCCTACACCACCCTCAACAACAAGAGCACCAGTGTCTTTATCAGTTGACTGAGTAGTAGTACTGATTCCGACTTCCTTAACAAAAGTTGAAATTCCAGAAACTGTGATATCATCAAAGTTATTTGGTGATATCTGCAGTGCTGCTTCCAGAGTTGCCTTGGTTGTTGCGTCAATGGTAGCAATATTTTGAAGTTCCTTAGTAGAACTTACAATCTGACTTCCAGCAATACTTAAGGAATTAGCAGATACAGATCCAGTAATTCTTGCGTTACCTTGTACATTGAGAGTCTCAGTGAGGGAAGTAGTATTGATACCCAATCTATTAGTAGATGGATTAAATCTAATTCCTTCATCAACTCTTAAAGTTTCAGACAGAGTTGAAGATGAATTCTCTACAAATGAGAGGTAGTATGAAGCATCTGTAGAAGTTGCAGTTGTGTCAATTAAAGTAGCACGAGTTGCAGTAGATGCTGTACCAGTAACTGTACCACTAAAAGAACCAGAGAATGTGGTAGCAGTGATAACACCAGTAGAATAAATATTACCGGAATTTACAATACCAAGAGTAGTAACACCACTTACATTCAGATTTGTAGCATTAACAGTAACTGCAGTTACAATACCAGTTGAATTGACATTACCAACATCAAGTTTGCCAAGAGTGCCAACAGATGTCAGTGAAGAATTAACAACTCCTGATCCAAGAGTAGTTGCAGAAAGTACGGAAGTTCCGTTAATTTCATAAGATTTTCCAGTTGCAAGACTTAAATTCTCACTTGAAGTCCAAGCATCAGTTGTATCAGACCAAGTAAATGTCTTATCAGTTGTACCGTATAGTAAAAGACCACCACCATCGGCAGTAATATCAGATGGAGAACTGGTAGATCCAATACCAATTACTTTGTCTGCAATGTCTACCTGAGTAGAATTAACGATAGTTTGAGTACCATCAACAATCAGGTCACCCTTAATTCTAACTGCACCAGTATTGTCACCAACTGCTGAAGGATCAAGATAGAGTACAGATGGACCACTAATGGTATTAGAGTTAACTCTAATTGCAGATCCTGAAGCACCAGTGTGGAATTCAGTAGCAGTTACTATACCTGTACTGTTTAAACTGGTTGCAGTAATATTTCCTGCACTTAATGTTCCTACTGTGGATAGTCCAGAAACATTAAGTTGAGTGACATCTGCTCTACCACCGATTACATTAGTAGCAGTAGTAGCAGCTGCCACTGCTGCGTTAATTTGAATGCCGTCTAAATTCAGATATCTACCATCACCATAATAGGTAACAACACCAGTAGTTGCGGTAACAATACCTGATGCTACTTTCAGGGTCCCTAAGGTGGAAACCCCTGCTACGTTCAGATTCTGAATGTTTAAAATATTCCTGCTATCATCAATAACAGGCGTCCCTAAAACCTTATATGCCATGGAAATTTTTATGTATATTTCTTTTTATATTTATAATTATAATTTTAAATTGCCGAAATTGAAATCCCTTCAAAACTAACCCCAGAAATAGTAGTAGTACTATCAAATGCATAGGGATTAAAAAGTACTCTACTCGTAGAACCTCTTAAATTACCATTACCTCTAAGGTTGTATGAGTCACCAGCAGAATCAGGATAATCCGTTAGTGCATTATAAGTCTGTGACCAATAACCAACTTCATTTGGATCAGGATATGGATCTGACATGTTTATGTCTCTACTTCCATATAATTCTAACCAATCGTGAACATCACTTTGACTTGCACTTCTATTTTGTTGCAGATACAATGCTATAACTGAGCAAGCATTTGGACCAGCTGAACTTGTTCCATTGAACCAAGTATCATAAAAACTTGTATTATCTTGTCTTACAAAATCTTCATAAGTAGAAGTATAACCAGCAGCCATAGTCATTTCTGCAGGTGCCCAAACATTAATCATTGGACCATTTGCAGAATAACAAACTTTTCTGACAGAATAAGGAGCAGATCCTTGTCTAGAACCTACAGGTTCTACACCACAATCTAAAGCACCAACTCGAATTGTTCCTTGCTTTCGAGTCTCAACATTTGCACCACCTTTTTGAACTCCACCAACTCGATTAATATAATTAGTACTAGTGGAATACCAATTATTATAATCTATATCATTAACATCCGAAAGTTTTTGATTGGTATTTCCAGCAGAAGAAACTACTATACATCCTGCAGCAATTGCATTTTCTGCTCCAGCATTATCAGCACCAGCAGGTGAAAGAGGAGAATACTGTCCAGTTCCAGAATAAGCAGTAGTGCTAGTAGTAACTCCCGTGTTATAAGTAAAATACTTATGATTCCTACATGCTCCAGAGTTTGCTGGTGGATTTAATAGACTCGCATTTCCTACATAAGTTAATGTAGAACCCCTATATCCATGAGTATAAGTAGTGCCACTATTATTACCTGTAGATGAAGTCCACCCATAACTATTATTAATTAATGTTGGATCTGGATCTCCATTTTGAGATATTTTTTTTGCATTGTGGAACATAGCACAAATATTTAATGCTATCGATGCATCAATAATTCCCCCAACACCACCTAAAGCAATTCTGAATCCCCATACATTACATTCATATGCCAATCCAAAAGATTTTCCTCCAATTTGAGAAGCACATGCAGTTCCATGCCCATCTACAAGTTGATTTCCATTGGAATTTGGTGTTTTAGTTGAAGTATGAGCTAAAGTATATAAAGAACTAAATGTGGCATACCCAATACCACTAAATTGTGGAGATCTATTGGATGGATTTGACCACCAACTATGTGCAGCAGTAGTTGCAATTCCAACTCCCAAATTTACTCCATCTACGATTTTTGTATAAGTTAATCCTCTAGAATTAAAATATTCAGGATCTACTTTGTAAGGACCATCTAATATAACATCTTTAACTCTAGTAGATCCATCAGCATTTCTAAATTCTGGATGTAAAGGAGTTACACCAGAATCTATAATTACACAATCAACATTAGCACCAGTAACTGTATAGTCTATGTCAGTGTCTACTCGTGTTGTAGATGCAATACCAACACCACGAAAAGGTTCACTGGAAGGATTATTTACAAAAAGATGTCCCCAATTTGATCTTACACCATTTGTATGAGTTACTGTATGAAATCTATTTGTTGCCATGAAGGGGGCAGCAGTAAATCCTGGTTTATTAAAAGCTACATCTTTACCATACCTTCTTAATACAAAAAGTGATTTAGGTTGAGGATATATGGATGGATCTAAAACTACACTTTCAACTTTAGGATGAGTCCTGAGGATTTCAGCCTCTTCAGGACTCATAGTATAAACAGAGGTTCTCAATGAATATTCTTCAATATTTTCACATTCAATTTTTCGATTAGGAATACCATCAATTTCATTTTCATTCACAATGTAATTATGAATTTCTTCCCAATCATTCTCATCCTTAACTATTACTTTATATGAATCAATTTCATTTGGAGTATATTCTATTGGAACAGTATCTGGAGAAATCTCTATGATACGTTCACGTTCTAATTGGTTTTCACTAAGAGATATATTTTGCATTTATTGAGTACTAATAAAAATTATAGTTGACGAGAACTATTTGGTTTTAATTGTGCAACTTCAGATTCAGAAATTTCGGAAATAGTTGGATCATCATCTGTTTTTTCAGGTTCTATAATGACTTTTCCATTTTCATCTGTCCAATCTGTATCAATCATATGTTTATCTTTTCTTTCTCCAATAACAATCCATGAAATGTTATCTATAGAATTTGGATTCTGACATTCAATAGTTAAAATATTTCCATTTACTGCACCTCTCACTTGATCCCATCCACTTTCATTTGTAGTAAAGCACTGAACATCTCTACATAAAGCCGAGAAAGTTCCTTCAGTCATTCCAGAAACTTCATCAATATTTACAGAAGCAGTTCCATTTACAAGATTAACTTTCCCCCTGTAAATAAGATCAGCTTTAGGTCCTTCTATAAATGAATGAACCAAATAATGTGTATCCTTCTTATCCTCTAATGGGTGATCAATTTTAAATGATCCTGATCCTTTTGATAAAGCTCCAGTTACGTACAAACTATCCCATATAGTGGTACTAAAAGAACCTCCAGCGGAAACTTTTGCTTGGAAATGTCCATAAAAAGAACCATTTCTTCTCAAATACATTGTATTAGTAGAAACCCCGGCAAGAGATATTCCAGTACTATCAGATGCTTGCATCCAAGAGTCTCCACCATACATTATAATATTCTGATCTGTAAGTATAGCCATTACAGATCTATTAGTAGAAACTCCAGTAGTAGTTTCAAAAGTTGTTATAATTGCCTCACTTTCATTAACTTTAAATACTAAATCAAGGGCATTTCCAAAAGTATCTGGAGTTGTAGGATAAATTGCAAGTCTATTTGTTCCAGATTTATCAGTTATGTAGAACAAAGTTTCATAATCTGTTCCAGGTGTTAGAAAATCAAATATAGAAATACCAGGTGTTGATATTTGAGGAAGTACTGTAGATCCAATTCCAACGGTCAGTAATTCATTTTGTTTACTATAACGGTACCAATCACCAACGGTTACACCAGATGAAGGAATTTTAATTTGATTTCCTGCATCAGAATAAACAACACTTGAAACATCATAATAAAGAACACTAGGAGTATCTTCAGTTATTAAAATTTCAGTGTATTTTGGAATATTAGATACTGTAACACCATTAGTATATTCTTCTGTTCTTGCTTCATCGATATAGAATTTTATTCTACCTAATGAAAAAGCACTGCTATCAGATTCATTAAAACGATAGGTTTTTCCTGGTAAAAATGTTAAATATGGAGCCTCTACACCATCAAAAACATATGATTTATTTTTTCCTACTCCAGATGGATATCTATGGTTACTAGTTTTATTAGCTACAGTAACTATAATTTCTATCGGATTTCCATTATTAACAGAATGAGGCTCTGCATAATATCCACCACTTAAAGGTCCAGAACTTATAATTCTACTGGAAGAAACATTAGTTGCAGTAAGAATTCCAGTAAAGTTTGCATCACCAGAAGAATTAACTAATTCATTAGATCCTACACTAATTCTACCAGCATCTGCATCTATACTAAGTTGAGAACCAATATTAATTTGATTACTCGTTGGATCTAAAGTAATAGTAGCAGTACCAATTGAAAGAATTCCAGTGATTCTAGCATTACCATTTACAAGTAAATCAGTTCCTGCTGTACCAATTACAACATTCCCTACAGTGACTATTCCAACTACGTTTGATAGATCAGATTTTGCTAATTCATGTCCACCAGCATTTACACCATCATGAACACGAAGAGAATTATTGTCAGTATTTACTGAAATTTCCCCAGAACCACCTGTAAAATTGTTATTCTGGGATTCATCCCCTCTTCTAAATTGTACTTGTGTAGGCATCTTTCTTATCTTTTTAAGTATTTAGTATAATTTATAAAACCCCGAAATCAAATGAGGGTAAAAATCCTGCAGGATCTGTTAAACAATCAAAGACACTAATGATAGAAATTCCAAAAGCATCATAATTAGAAGATAAATTACCATAATCACCTAATGGTAATGATGAAGTATGAATTCCAGAAACTTTATTTGCTCTCACTGTATTTTGGTTGCCATCAATAATTACACTTGACTGACCTACTGTTAAAATTCCAGTAACTCTAGCATTACCATTAACCATTAATGTGGTTCCAGATGCACCTACTGCACCAACTTCCAAAGCAAATCTTGCATTTGTAGTTCCTATACCAACTCCAGAACTGTTAATTCTTACATACTCTTGAGTTTCTGATTTATCGGTAAAAATAATATCTTCAGATCCAATAGTAATATTAGAACCTGTTGAGATTCCATTATAATCTGTGACAATTTTTAAATCACCATTTGAAGTAAAGATTCTTGCTACTCCTCCAGTACCAGGAATTCCCCCAAAATTATCATAAATGAAACCAAGATGATCTTCACCACTTCCATCAATATTTTGACCTAAAGTAAAAGTAGCAGGTAAACCAGAAGCAGAAGATGTAATAGAAATAGTAGGAAGAGTGAACGTCTGTGGGAACAGAGAATTTAATGAAATTACACCAGAATTCAGTATAAATGTGTCAACATCAGTTTGAAAATATCCTCCAGGAGTATTGATTGCAATATTAGGAGCATAAACACTTAAAAGAGGTGTAGAAATATCTACAATTGATGTGCCAATTCCAACTGAGGTAAATGTATTGCCGTCATTACAATCAAAATTTACTGTTCCTAAAACATCTAATTGTGATATTGGGTCTGTGGTTCCAATACCAATGTTTCCACTAAAAATAGAAACATCAGAAACACTTAAAGTTTCAAGAGAAGTATCACCTTTTACTGTAAGAGCACTTGTTGGATTTGTGGTTCCAACACCAACATTAGATAATGTGTGGATTCCTGATGCTGTTGTGACCCACTGAGAAGAAATAGGTAACTGCGAATTACCCCAAATACCAGTAGAAGAATCATAAATTAAAACGTCATTATCTGATAATGTTGTAGTATCAATCCCAACATCATGAAGATCATTTAAAAAGAATCCAAATGTAGGTCTAACTAAAATAATCCCAGCATTCTGATGAGATCTAAGAACTGCTGCAATTTGAATAGAGTGATTTGGTGCAGATGGCTGCACATTTGTCATAACACCTACATTATTTGGATCAGCATAAAGAATATCACCTACATTCCATTCTTCAGTATTAAGATCTCCGACTTTACCAAAACTAGTAACATATCCAAAATCATTAGTTGCAAAATCTTGAGTTGCAACACCCATAATGTAAGTATCTCTGAATCCCACTGATTGTAAATCTGATGGGGTTATGAGTGCATGATCCCCCTGGACTCCCGCAAACATTATAAGTTGACCATTAGTTATTGGTGCTACAGCTTTAGCATAAAAATATTGCTCTTGCCCCACTTGAAGTGTGACATCATTCAATAATCCAATATCTAAAGTTCCTTCAGAACTATTCCAAGAAAGATCTCCCGCACTTATAGTTGCTACAGTATCTGTTTTAAATCCAATGGAAGTAAATTCCGATATCACTGTAGATAAACCTACAGTTGAAATACCAGAATTATAAGATATTGAAAAATTATTATCAAAATTAAATGTAGTAGTAGCACCCACTACAGCATTATTACTTTCTAATGCAACAGAAGATGCATTATAATTTACAGTCAACGATGTTGAATATCCCACCCACTGTTTCCCATTCCAAATAAAAGAATTTTCACCACTAGTAAAAATTTGATATAGTGTTGGTGAACCTGGGAAATTTATTGCCATTTTTACCCTTTCTAATTATTTATTATAAACTCCACGAGGGAATACTTGACCTTGTGAAGGTCTTCTTCCTGTCAAGTATCCAGGTCTAGTATCTGTTAAGACATTAAAATTAGATCCACTTATATTTCCCAAAGAAACAGATCCATTTGTTACTTCAATAAAACCTGTTCTACTATTTACAAGAATTTCATTGGAACTTAAAGTTTTATTTTTATATGCACGAATTAGTGCTATCCTTCCATTAAATGTATCATTATACTGTAGTTTATCTCCATTAAATGCAGCGATTCCAATATTTTTACTCGTAGAATAAATTGTAGGAACAGAATAACTAACATCCAAATTACCATTAATATAAAATGAAAGTATAGAACTACCATAAGTTACTACAACATGATTCCAAACATCTTGAGTGATTGATGTACTTGAGGATTTACCGACAGCAGTTGCTCTTGTAGATCCTGTTTGATATATAAAATCCAACTTATTAGTAGATTCATTAACTCTAAACTGCCAATTTAATGGATCAGTATCTCCAGTATCTGCAGTAAATATTTGTGAATTAGCTCCATCTCCAGAATCACTATCGTAGTAAATCCAAGCCTCAATTGAAAATTGAGAACTATTAGTTAAATTCAAACTATCAGATTCAGGTATTGTTCCCTTAGAAGTAGATGATCCATTGAAAACAAGGGAAGAAAAATTAACAGTTGCAGTGTTAAATGATATATTTGTTAAAAATGCATTGTTATTTTGTCCACTTATATCAGTCCAAGTATTTCCATTTCCAGGATAAGATGTTATTTTGTTGGTATTTAAATTTAAAACCAAACCGTCAGTAATTTCAGGTGGTTGAAAAAAAATATTTGAATAATTAAAATGTACTGAAGTATTTAATCCAGAAACAGCAGTTGTTAAAGTTGGAAAACTATAATCTGCCATTAGACTGTCCTCGCACAGAAGAGAATACCACGAGTTCTTGTAGTTTGATTGTAAGAACCAGTAATTACAGTATAAACTTCAGATCCACTAATTGTGATTGTATCACCCTGTTGGATATTTGCAGATGGAGTTGCATAATCAAAATCAATTAATACAAAATCATCAGGAATGTAATAAGGAACGGGAACTAACAAAGCATTAATTGGAATACCTTTAATTACAGCATTAAAGTTTGATGCTGATGGTAAGGTTTCACTGAAATTGTCTCCACCGGATCCACGACTTGTAATATTTCTTACATAAATGTTAGAATCAGTAGCTGTATATGATTGTGAATGAGATGTTGAACGATAAGTATTAGATTTATATGGTTGTGAATGTAAATTAGCACTATCAAATTGAGTATATCCAAATTCAGCAGCACGTTTTGATGGAACTGTTGAACTGTATGCAGAGTATTCCCCTGCAGTATATGTTCTAAATTCTAAACCTGGATAATAATCATTTGAAATAGGTATAATCATTGTCATTCCACCCAGGAAAACATAATCATAATCCCATAAAGTGGATGTATGATTATGAAGTATGAATGTAAGGTATGTATTATCTCTCAATTTAGTAGAAGATAGTGTTGGATGCCTATAGGATAAAACAGAAAATTTTGGATCTATTCCAGATTTGAAAATATTCAAATCTAATTGATAAGAAGTAGAATTTGCAATTGTTTCTCCACCATTATTTGCTGCAGTATAATATCCAAACTGATCAGATGCCCTATCAAAATATGCACCACTTATAACTGGGGTATAAGGCATATCAAAATATGAGTTCCCAGCAAAACGATTTGGATATCCTTTCCCTCTATTTACATATACATTTGAAATATCTGAAGGATGAAATCCAGATCCAACGTGAAATTCTAAAGAAGTATCACTCATCATTTGGAATCCTCTGTAGGTATCTCCAAATTTCTTATTTGATTGAATTGTATGTCTCAATACTCCCCAAGGATATGTCCCCCCTGCGGTTACATCCTTATCGTAAAAAGCATTTGTTGCTCCATAACTAACGGGAGTTACACCACCATCAACTAAAACAGTAATACCAATCGCAACAGCTCCATTTGCAGCACCACCAATATCCGCTGGTGATAATGTTACATACTCGCCATTCGTATATCCAACACCAGGACGATTGACATAAATGTTTTGAACCGTTCCACCAGATCTATCAACATAAAAACTTGCTCCAGTTCCAATTCCAGTTGTAGTTGCAGTAAATACATCATAGTGATCTGTACTTGATGATCCTACAGTTCCACCACCACTATAAGCACTAATACCAGTTACAATTCCAGTTTGAGTTGCCCCGTGCCAACCTAACCAAGTAAATGCACTTTCTAATTGCTCTATAACATTAGTTCTTGCCCAACCAGGATTAATTGAAATTGTTGTCGTTGTAATTGCCATTAGTCTTTATGCCTCCAGTTGAAGAATGGTTAGATTTGCTGTAATTGCTTGTGTAGAACCAGAAAGGTTTGTGATTGCTGCATATATTGTAGTGTCAGTGGGATTATCAAGATTACCACCCATCACAAAAGGAGAAATAATTTGAGTAGTTGAAATGCCAGTAGTAATCACTTCAGCAATCACTCCACTTCCAGGTGTTGGATCAATTCCAACACTTCTAGAAGCATCAGCAGCACGAGATGCACTATCTGTATATAGTCTTAACCAACCTGCAGTGGAAAGACCGACTCTCATTAAAGCATAAGACTTAAATCCTGTAATATTTGTATTACCAATTCCATTATTTGCAATTGATGTTGTTACACCAGTTACAGTAGTTCTTGATTGTAGTGAACCACCAGATGCTGTAATTGTTGCAATACCAGAAGTAGAATAATCAACATCAAGTCCAGTTCCAAAGTTAATTGTTCGTGCAGAACCAACATTTACATTATCGTCTAAAACAACAATACCAGATCCAGTTGCATTAACATTGAGAAGTGCAGAACCATCAATCGCAGGTAGTGATCCAGTTAATTGACCTGCAGGGAGACTGGTTATGTTTGCACCAGAACCATAGAAAGAAGTAGCAGTAATTACACCAGTTGCATTTATATGCCCAGAATTTGATAATGTAATTGCAGATCCAACTTTAACATTTCCAATAAAAGTGTTATCCGAATTTCCATTAGATGTTAATGATCCATCTATTGAAAGATTTCCAGTATCAGAGTATAAAGTTGCTATCTCAGATTTGTTTAAGAAAGATTCCTTTCTGTAGAATACAATATTTCCTCTATCACCATTTGTAAATCCATTTGCAGCAATTTGCAGTTCCTTACTGCTAGCATTAATATTTCCAGAAACACTACCTGCTGGATCCCTACCAATAATTATGGCATTATTAAGGTCTGAGTAACTACCTGCTCTTAAATAATCAACAGTGGTAATACCTGCGTAAATATTTGGAGTTCCTGCAAGACTATAAGCAGTTGTTGCTTCTGATACTGAACTTGCACCAGAGACAGTGGCAATACCAGACCCAAATGAAACATTTAAGTTTGTTCCAAAATCAATTGTCCCTGCAGTTCCCACTGGTGTTCCATCTTCTCTAATTTCAACTCCAGCACCTGTAGCAACAACTCCAGTCAATGCAGAACCGTCAATGGCAGGAAGTGCTCCTGTAAGTTGCCCAGCATTGAGTGTTCCATAGAAACTTGTAGCAGATACAACACCAGAAACTGTGAGTGCTTCTGTAGCTACTGTAGTCTTAATACCAACATTACCACTTGAGTTAATATATTGTCTGATGTTTCCTTCACCATCAGCAATGACTACATTATTTGATGATGTGCGAATATCTAATCCAGTCTGTCCATCATAACCACCAAGAATTACGTTATAAGAACCAGTTGTAATTTTTTGCCCTGCTCTTACACCAACACCAATATTGTATTGTCCAGTGGTTGTGTCATAATAAGACAGTTCACCGATACCAATGTTTCTACCCTGACCACCGTTTAAAGTAACAAGAACCTGATCACCAATCGCAATATTTCTACCACTTCCAGATCCAGAAGGCAAATTACCAAATCTTAAGTTTGATGATGCATCTGCTTGAATTCTTCCCTGAGAAATTGTTGTTACACCAGATACATTCAGTTGCGAAGCATTTGCATAACCACCTGTTAAGTTTGTTGCATCAGTTATAGAACCAACAAGATTTCCATAGAAAGTTGTAGCACTAATAATTCCAGTAGAGGAATACATTGTGATGCCACTACCCACAAAAGTATTACCACTAAAAGTAGAAATACCGGAAGCATTTAATTGCCCTGTAACGGTTGTTCCTGTGATTGTTACACCAGTATTAGTGGTTGCTAACTTTTTAGATCCATTATAATAAAGATCTACAGATCCATCTGCAGTACAATCAAGCATGAACTCAGCATCTGCTTTATTTTTTAATATAATTCTATCAGATGTTATCCTAAAAGTTGTGTTGCTGTATATTCTAGATCCAGTAACACCATTATATTGAAGATAATATTGATTAGAATCTCCAAGATTGATATTAGAATTAGTAGAAAGATTTATATTATTTTTAAAAGTAGAAACACCAGTCACATAAAGTTGAGATGTTGATGTTCCACTACCAACAACGGTAAGAGCACTTGTTGGATTTGTGGTTCCTATACCAACATTCGAAAGTGTATGAATTCCTACTAATGAAGATAACCAGTAAGACTCTCCAGAACCCCCTGTTGTATTAAGTCCTGCAGATGCTGGAGAAAAATCTACCCATTGTGAAGAACTTCCATCATTATAATATATAAATCCTCTTCCTAAAGTACTATCATACCATAAATTTCCACTAATAGGAGAGACAGGTTCAGTATCAGAAATGGTTACACTTGCACCACCACCTCCAGAGAATGCAATACCATTCTGATATAAAGTTCCCGTAAGATTAATATCCCCAATTACTTCTAATTTATATTGGGAATTTGTTGTACCTATACCAATATTTCCATCATTATAGTATGCACTGCCATTCGGGTTCTCAGTCCATACATTTAAAAGTGTGACGGTAGATCCTACTCCAACATTCTCTTTTCTTGCAAAGAGTCTACCATCATTAAAATTATACCCTAACTCTCCAAGTTCTAAATCTGAAACTTGTGGTCTTTTTCCGGATACGGATGATCTTTTAAGTTTAAACGGAGTTGCCATATTGGTATATACCTAATAAAAAAGGAGACTTATCTAAGTCTCCTAATATTTATTCAGTTTCCAATTCTTCTAATGCTTCTAATGCACCTTGAAGTTTCAAGAATTCTTCTTTCTTTTTATTGAATTCTTGTTCCATAGCAAGAAGTTCATCTCTAATTTTAGTTGCCTTTTCAGTCAGAATGGTTTTCATTTCATCTTGTTTCATAATAGATTATTTTAACTCTTCGTTATTTATACATTTATCAAAACCAAATCCAAGATACGTCCTACCATTATAAATTAATTTTTTATTTGAACCATTTCCATCAACAAAATGTAAAAAACATTGAAGATTCCATTTACTTTTAGAAATTGGTCCAGAATTTGATAAGTATCTACTGTCAAAGATACATAGGTCACCCGGATTTAAATTAATTTCAATAGAATCAAATTGTTTATTAACTCTATTAAGGTGGATTGGATCTACATCATTTTCTTTTGAAAATCCTAAAGATAAAATTGCCGTAATTTCACCAGAATTTTTATTTACATCGTACTGTAATTGATCACCTTTCATATACATTCTAACAAAACTATATGTTGGAAGTATATTAATTCCTAAAATCTCACCTAAAGGTTCACATGAATTTTGTAATATAACTTCAGACAGAGAATCATAACAAAAATCATAAGTATTTTGATAAAGATTAATATCACTTGAATTAATTTTCAATGTAAAATAATCTTGGATAAATTCAACAAAATCTTCTTCTAAAAAATTTCTAATTATTTTATAATGATCACTTTTAAAATTTTGAGGTTCTATCATAATTTTTATTTAAATCTTGGACCAATTACCCAACCAACAAGAACATATCTAGTTCCTTTTGTAATAGGAGTACATTCATGAAGAACATTAGATGGAAAAAATGTAATTAATCCTTTTTTCTTTTCTATAATTTGAGGAGTTTTACTTAAATGCAATCTCAATTCACCACCTTCATATTCAGACGGATCTGAAAGTTGTAATACAAAAGAAAGTTTCCTATCGTGTGGAACATTATTGTATATTGTATCCAAATGTGGTTTGTAAAAACTCTTAGTATTTCCATAATATTTTGTAAACTGAAGCATTTCAATTTTTTCTAAATCAAATTTAAAATACTCAGAATTAACATAATTTATACAATCAGTTAATCTTTGATAAATCCATTCTGTTACATTATTAACAGGAACCCAAGATAATTTAGAAATTCTAGTTTGAATTTCTAAATCATTATTAGTTGAAACTAATGCATCAACTTCAGGAATACGATTGCAAATGGAAATTATTTTATTCAATTCATTATCTTTAAATAAATCACTATAATAATAAAATAAACCATTATTATTATAATTTTTTAAATAATATTCTTTTGCATTAACTACACTAAGTTCATCTTCATCTATCAATGGTCTGACCATGTTAATGATATTTTTACTTTTTAAAAATTTAGATATCATATTTTTATCATATTAGAGGGCCAAGAAATATCATTTGAAATCAATGAAAAAATATCTAAAATATCATTACATTTATCAATCTGATTATTAAGATCAAATTCTAAGTCAAATAGTTTTTGAAAAAATTTTTGAATTTCATTTACCATTTTAATAAATTCACTTGAAGTAAAATCAATAAATCCACTTTTTGATTTCCATTTGAATTTTAAATCATTATTAGAATTACATTCCAAATATTTTAATAGCAATAATGTTTTAGATCTATCGTCGGTAGATATTTCATATCTATTATCGATATTAATCCCTGAACATTCTATTTCATATCTTAATGAACTTATTTGATCTTTGAATTGAGACTTTATAATTTCAAATAGTATACTATCACATTCAAATTCTTTCAACTTTTTTTCATTTTCTTTTGAAAATTTTAAGAACCCATGATTTGGATATCCTGCCCAAGAAAGATCATAAAGTTCATCTTTATTAAGATATACAATTCCTGAAATATTTTTCCAATTTATTTCTAATTTTTCTGGAGGACTTAAAATTTTTTTTTCTTTTGGATTTATTTCAAAATATAAATCAACTAAAATGTTCTTCATAATCTTTCCAAGCTTGGTCGGGATCTGCACCATTTTCAATTGATTGTATAACTCTACGTTTAGCTATTTCTTTTTCACTCTTTTTCCTATCTTTTTTAACATTTTCTCTTAATTTTTCAAGATTTTTTAATGGTTCTTTTCCCAAATTATCAGAAATTTCTTCTTGAATTTTTAACTCTTCAAATACTTTTTTAGATTGTTCTTCAATATCAAAAGATTTATTTTTTTTCTTTGATTTTGTTTTTGTGGGAAGTGCCTTTTTCTCTTCAGTATTTCCTTCTAAAGATTTTTTATGTGTTTCCATTACCTGTTGCATTTGCCAAGGTGCAGCACCTGCCCAATATCTATCGTCAGCATCTAAATTCCACCCCCTCCAGGAAGCAAAATCTTGTCTAGGTCTCATAGCAATTTGAAGTCCTACTCCTGAGGCTAATTGTTCTATAAGTTCAATAACTTCTACAGGTTGAAGAACAGACCAAAGATTATAATAGTCTCCCCTCATTGATATTTCGACTACACCACCAAATGCAGTTCCCACTGTTACTGATCTAGCTCTACTTTTACTTGCTTTCAATCCTGCTAATTCATTTTCTTCATAAATTTGATTTATTTTTTCACGTATTTCATTAGTTTTCTTTTTTGAAGCCATGTTAATTGCATCTCCTTATTATGTTATTGTGCATACCATCTCACAGTTATAAATCCTCCATCTGGGACTACAACATCATATAATTGAAATGGATTGATTGAAATATCATTATATTTAGTTAAATTTGCAACAGATCCAGGAAGACCTTTGTTTGCATTACCTGGACTGCCAGCAGCACCAAGTTTACCATAACTAGCAGTATTTAAATTCCCAGCAGTTCCAGCTCGACCTGGAGTTCCATAACTACCAGGATTCATATTACCAGGTCTTCCATAAATTCCTGGATTTCCATACCCATCTCTCCCCCCAGAACCATTAGTACCTGACTGAGCAGAACCTCCAATCCCATGACCTCCTCCACCTCCTCCACCTCCTCCACCAACAGGGTTCCCTAGTTTATTACCAATTGAAGGACTTCCACTACCTTTACCTCCTCCACCTCCTCCACCACCATCAGTTCCATCACCCCCAGGATTTCCCCTACCATTCGATTCTCTACCTCCTGCAAATCCCCCAGCACCACCATTTCCAGAATTTCCACCACTTCCACCATTATCACCATTAGCCCATCCCCCAGCAGAACCATTACCCGGACTTCCCCCCGGACCACCTGCTAAAACTTTACCATGACGACCGGCACCACCACCTCCACCACCAGAACCTCCAGGACCACCCCTCCAATTAGAAGGAGTTCCATCTTCACCTCGATTTCCATTTCCAGCACTCCCAGGTTCACCTATATTTCCAGCATCTCCACCAAAACCTGCACTCCCTGGACCTCCTGCATTTCCTGCAATTCCACGTTCACCTACAGTTCCAGGTGTTCCAAAATTTCCAGTTCCAGCTAATCCTCCAGCACCACCTACAAAACTATATCCCAACATTCTAGAAGAAGAACCAATATTTCCAGGTAAACCACTAGATCCAGATTTACCTGGACTGTTTGCATTTAAATTTCCAGGAAAACCATCAGTACCTGGAAATGAAGTAGCATTAGTATTTAAATTTCCAGGACTACCTATACTTCCGTTTCTACCAGGCCCACCACCAAACCCAGAAGATCCATTACCTCCAGGCTGTCCAATATTATTAGCTTGATTGCCAGGTTCACCATTTGCACCATTCCCCCCATTTCCACCATCTCCACCAGTACCATATGCTGATATTAATTCATAACCCATAGTACCACTAGCTCCACCTGCACCACCTGGACGATTTCCAGTACATCCACCATTTCTACCATTTGCACCATTCCCACCTGCACCAGATCTACCATTTTGATTTCCTGCCCCTACAGATTTTTTAGGTCCCCAGGCACCTCCACCTCCTCCACCTCCACCCCCAGAGGCACCAGTACAACCAGCATTTGCAAACCCAAATCCACCAGCACCTCCACGACCCCCAGTTCCAGGATTTCCAGGGTCTCCACCTGCCCCAACATTTCCATCACTCCCTTTATTTCCAGCAGGTCCTGCAGGACCTGCTGTACCATCACTTCCTCGATTTCCAGCATCACCAGGTAATCCAGCAGTTCCATCAGTTCCAGAAGAACCTTTGGCACCTATACCTTCCAAATTTACACGAGTAATTCTAGTTGAAGGTGCCTGCCAAGTAGCAGGTGCGTAAAAAGTAATTGACCCAGGAGGGGTCATTGTTGCTTTTGTTGCTCTTCTAGTGATTCCAAATGCCATTTGCTTTTTACTCTAGATAAAACCAACCTGTTACTATATATTTGGATTTATTGCCATGAACTACATTTCCCCTATGTGTATGTGTATATGCAGCAGGGAAAATAACAAGAGAATTTTCTTGTGGGGGTATTCTCATTCTTTGATATAAAAGTTCAGTCTCCCCTGCACCATCTTCATCAATATCATTAAGATATAAAATATAAGTTAATGCTCTAGCAGAAGAATCACCATTTCCCTGTTCACAATGCCATACATGATATCCACCACCGGGAAGAGTTTTTTGTACTTTAACACTTGTACATTTCATATTTAAATCATTAAGAACATCATATTCTCTCACATAAGAGTCATAACATCTCTGAAGTCCATCAAAAAAAATATCAGTGGCAGAAAATCCATTAAAAGAAGAAAAAGAATGATTCTTAAGATTTAAAAAGAAAAATTCATCCTGCTTTTTTGTTTTTGTAGTATTTTCACTATCCTGCCTATTTCCACAATATCCACCTTCACGGAATCTTTCGAATTCACAAATCATGTGATTGCAAAATCCATCAGGATAAACATCCTTATACATTCCTACAAAATCTTTATAAGTTTCATTCATATTCATGAAAAAATTAATTTAAAATTATTTATGAGAAATTATAGAGTGCTATATTACCATACCAAGTTGTACCTTGATTTGGAGTAATGAAAATCCAAATATCAGTTTTTCCTGCATCTTGAGTTCTAATTGGACTCAAGTTATTTGGGAATTTAACATTACTTGAAGGATTCCAAGAAACAGAATATGGACCACCAGTTCCATTTGTTAAAATTAAAGTGAAACTGCTGCCAACATTAGGAAGATTAATTGGATTTGTGATTGTAAATGTAGAATTAGCAGTTAAAGTTCCAATGAATACATTTCCATCATTTAGATTAATATTTCGATTTCCTGCAATATCTCCCATGTTATAAACAGTTTCACCATATTTTTGTAATACAACATCAGTAAGATTTTTACCATTAAATGTAGAATTTGCATTTACATTTATTGAAGTAAATTGTGCTGAAGCACGAACAGCCGCACCAATAACTGTACCATCAATATTTCCACCATTGATGTCAACAGTAGCAAGTTGTGCAGTGCCATCAACAATCAGATTTTGATTAACCGTTACAATTCCACTGATTCTTGCATTGCCAGCAACATTTAAATTCTTAGCAATACCCACACCACCAGAAACAACAAGTGCTCCAGTATTTGCATTATTCGATTCAGTAGTTCCAAGAATATTAACTCTAGAAGTAATAGAATTAGAAGCAATATTTACATTATTAGCATTACCAAAAGCATTAATTGTAGTAACGTTTGTATTGAGTAAATTGAATATTCCAGTTGAAGTAGATATAAAATTAGATCCACCTAAAGTCAGATCTCCTGAGATTAGAGTATTTCCATTTGGATCCACTCTTAATTTAGCATCTACATCAAAATTCTCATTACCATATGGAACTGTTACTAGAGGATTTGCTAACTTCCAGCTATATCCATCACTTGTATCAATACCTGCATACCAACGAATATTTGAGTTATTATGAGTGATGTCCCAAGACATTGCAACATCACCAGTTCCACCCTGATTAATCTTAAAGTGAGCACCTCTAAGATTCTGACCAGAATTATTTTGATATGATGTTATTGTTCCTGAAGATCCAACTCTAAATTTCTCACTATTGTTGGTAAAAATACTTACATCAGCAGAATCTACAGTAATTAATCTAAGTGCAGCAGTTCCACGATGTAAAATATCAGAAGTTACATTTCCAATTCCAGCAGATCTTCCAATGCGAAGTCCATAATCAGGGAATACTCTAACATCATTATTGAATTCTGCATAAGATGTTTGATTTGTATTACCTACACCAAGTCTCAATACAGATGCTTCATTAATATATGCAGTTACGACTCCTAAATTAGGTACACTAATATTTCTTGTCGTAGAGATTGAAACATTTCCATCCGCAACTTTGAAATTAGAGTTTACAATTACATCACCAGATTTAGATTTGAGAACCAATTCTCTAGTTTTGGTGTCAATAATATGAGATGCTGCAATTCCTACTCTAATTTCATCAAGTTCAATTGAATCTACAAAAAGATTATTATTAATATAAACATTTCCTGAGAATGTAGATACACCAACTACTTCTAAATGATTGAGTCTAGATATACCTCTCTCATGAATCTGAGTATAAGATGTTCCAAGTCCTGTGATTGGATCAATTCCAGTTCCAGTAAATCTTGCAGTTCTATTAACAACAATATCTTCAAATTCAACATCACCCAAACTTTGAGTTTGATCAAAAACTACTTGTCCAGTTACACGAAGGTTTTGAATTAAAGTATCACCGTTAACACTAAAATTATAATTACCTACGGCAATAGTCCCTATTCCAAGTTTATCAAATTTAAAGTCTAAAATATCAGGAGTTCTACTAATAGGTCCCCAAGGTCTCCATTCATTTTCCAAATAAATGTGTCCAATATAACCATTGGTTGGGTTTGAAATATAAGAAATATCACCAAGAGTTGGATTTGGAATGATTGCAGAAGTTGGAGTAGATAATCCAACAGTAAATAGTTTTTCTTGAGATGCTGTTCCACGAATATAAAAATTCTTGGTTAAGATTCCATCTTCAGAAAGATTAGTGATCTTTTGAGTAAAGTTTACTGGTCCATAGAATTGAGAACTTTGATTATTATTTTCTCCACCTTCTACAGTAATTCTTTCACGAACAAGAATTTCATCAAATACACCACTCAATCTATTGCTATTTTCACCCTCTGCATCATCACCAGTGTAAGTAAGAATTGGTGCTTCAATTACTTTTTCTTCTCCAGTTGCAGAAATAAGTTTCTTACTTCCTGAGAAAAATTCTCCACTGTCATTCATACCAGTATAAACTACTGTTCCACCTCTTTGCTCTCTTGCCTGAGATGTTAAAATATCATCCTCATCAAGAATTCTATTTTGTTTTTGTGGTAAACCAGTAGAATAGTTACCTGGACCATATCCAAGATATTCAAATGTATGTCCAGATGCCCTCATGAATGAAGGTCTACGTAATTCCATAGGAAGAACTTTAATCTTCTTAATTAAAGATCCTACAGGTGCAGTAGTTTTAACAGTTCCGAATTGTCCACGGAGAATATCAAATTCATTACCATTTGCAGTACTTGCAAGTCTAACAATTTCAGAGTTTATAGCAATATAATCTCCTCTATAAAATCCATTAGAACTTTGTAGTTGAATAATTGTACTATTTTCTGTTATGCCTTGAGAAATAGTTGTGGTTACACCTGCATAGATTGTAGAAGCACGAGATCCTAAATTCTCTTCACCTCTACCAAGATTTTTAGCATTAGCAGATATACCATGCTTAAATACAAATCCAGTAGTTGAAGATTTAGTTTCTGTAACGATTCCTACATTAAAGGTAAATGTATTGATTCCAATGTTATCACGGACTACAAATGTACTATTGTACATCGTATGACCACTGCCAACTATAGAAATTTTATTTCCAGGAAGTAATCCGTGAGGTTGACTTGTAGTTACAGTAACAATTCCCGAAGATACATTAGTAAAACTAAATGAAGTTATTCCTACTCCTTTAGATGCCAAATATCCAATAGGAACATCATTATTGCTATTTTCTACATAGGAAGAAATTCCAGTTGGATGATAAATTTTAATAGTTTTACTATCAAGAACATCGATAATTTTAAAAGTTCCATTCAATGGAATTGTAGAATAGAATCCAGAAAGATCTAATGCATCATTTACATTATTATTAATATCCTGAACCGTAACTACAGCATTATTTCCAGCAGATCCTCCTTGAATTTCAAGTCTCTGTCCTACAGTATGAGCAGATCCAACATCAACCAATCTCAAAGTTGAAGGATTGATTGCACCAGTTACAGTAGTATTAAATCTACAGGTAGCATCTTCTTCTAAAAGGAATTGATCTATTAGATTTGCACTATAGATGCTAGAACTAATTGGATATCCTGCACCAGGAGAAACTACAGATAGTGACTTAATTGAATTTAACTTATGTTCTATATCAGTATAAAGGGTAATTGTAGTATTACCAGTTCCAGAAATAGAAAGTCCAGTAATACCAAATCCAACTCTACTATTTCTAAGTAATTGATTTAATGCTTCACGAGTTGTAGATTTCTTCTTATCATCTGTTACAACTCTTCCTAAGATATTTAAATCTGCGTAACTGATCGATGGTAATGGATCTGGTGCATAATTATCTCTATCTGTCTGTGGATAAAGATTTCTAACATCTTGATTGAAAGTTTTTTCCGATACACCATAACCAACAATTTCTTCAGGTCTTACACTCGAAGACAACATAATAATGTGGTAAATACCATCTTGACCATCTTCACCTGGAATGTGTCTCTTGACAGTGTTTACACGATAAGCAAAATAATTATCAAGATATGATTCTCTAGATACTAAAGGAAGATCATCTCTTTGTTGTCTTGTTGTACGAGAATTTATTGCATTTAAGAAGTTTCCTGGATTAGTAGATACCCCAGAAATTCTATATTTAAATGATTTAGAATCTAATACATCAACAACAGGATAAGATCCATTGAAAGTAGAAACAATTCCTGTTCCTGAAGTATTATTAGTACTCTTAATCTTTTGAACTTTTACAATATCTCCAGGGATAAAGTTATGAGGAACTTCAGTAGTAATGGTAACTACTTGTGAATTATCGACAATACTATCTGCTATTGCATCGATAATAACTTTTTCATTTCTCAAATCTACTGGACTCTGAAGGTTAGTGCCTTCATCAATAGTCAAACTAGAAATTCCAACATTCTTAGATTCTTGAAGAACAAATCCTGCCTGAGGTGGTCTTGCAAAAGTATATTCTTTTGGAATTACATAACGAAGTTTATAAATCTTATCTTCAATTGCTCTATTATCTAATTTTCTCTTAAAATAAGTTGAAGGACTTTCCAATCCTAATATTTCAGTTCCAAGTCCAACTACTGCACCATAAATTTTATTTTGAGCAGTGAATTGAGAACTTGTAAGATACCAAGATCCCACATTTTCATCCCATTGGACTGGATGACCTAGATCTCCAGGGAACTTATCACTTACTGTACTTAAAACAGTAATTCTTCCGCCATTATTTCCAATACCTTGAATTGGAGTTCTAGATATTGCATCATTTAATGAAAATGCAAGTTGTATTTGATTATCAGATAAGAATCCACCAGTAATTGCATAATAAACTTTATCAATTTGAATACCATCAGGTGCTTGACCTGTATCACTAAAAATTCTTACTCGTTCACCATTAAACAACTGATGGTTTTGAGTTAGAGTTAAAATATTTGAAGATATATTATTGAAACCACCAGTTCTTGCAATTGTATATTCTTTTTTCGATGTTACACCTTCTCCACCACCAGGGACTGGCATGTATATTGGAGATTCAAAAGTTTGAAGATCTGTTCCTTGAGTAACAGTTAAATATAATTTATCTTGTAATTTAGCACCAATTCGATATCCATCAGTCTGAGAAGGTGGTGCAACATCTTTAGTACTATAACTAGAAATATATAATCTCTTTAAAGTATTTGATGGATTTATAGTTTTATAAGTATCAATTGATAACCAAGTTACTTGGTTTTCATTAGTAGTAATTTCTTTTGGTGGAATAATATGAGTGATGTATCCAACATCATCCCTATCAAAAGATTCTCTTCTATATCCAACACTTTCTAATGAAATTGCACCAAAGTTTGAGTTAGAGTTAGTGATGGACATGTCACCACCACTTTCAGTTACAAAGTGCTTTGCAAAACCGATGGCAAAGATAGAGACAGATTGGATAAATCCATCATTAGAGGTTTTAATATGGAAATTTTCGTATTCTGGTTTATAAATTGCTCTAGAATTAGTATGTAACGGTCTCTCTGTGCTGTTATTAGGAAGAGTTAAATTATCATAATAAACACCATCCTCATAAATCAAAAATGCATTATCATCTTTCTGAAGGGAGACTCCCGTGTATTGAGCAACAACCATGGATTTAAATCCATCTGCTTTACTACCATCTCCATGCATACCACACATACCATAAACTGAACGCAATGAACAGTTAAAGATATATGGAGATGCGGAAGATACTGTATCACTTTCTACAACAACAGTAGCAGTGTCAAAAGCAGCAGGATCTGGCAATAAATTAGTAGGAGTAGATACTGCACTAAAAGTAAAAGTAGTTAAACCTACAACTTCTCTTACAACAAATGACCCATTATATGATGCAGGTTCTTCAGTTATGCCAGAGATAAGAACTGGGGTATCAATAAACAATCCATGTGGTTTAGGAGTTCCTGTTTGAAGATCTGCTGTAGTTACAGTAATAATACTATTATCACCTGTACCGTCACCATTTCCTGCACGAATACTTGAAATGCCTAAGGGATTTGATTGAAGAGATCCAACAATTCTGTATTCATCTATACTTGGTTCAAAATCATTATTAAGTGGATAATCACCCAAACCTCTTCCAGAGATGTCACCATATGCTCTGGCAACTTTATAATAATACATTTGCAGATCTGTAAGATCTGTTTGTTCATATCCAAGACGTGCTTTATTTACTCCATCAGCATATGTAAAAGCTGTAAGTTTATGGTGAGAAAAATTAGGAACAGAACGATTGTCTGTGTAATCTTTAAATACTGTCTTTGTAGTATCTGCGTCAAAGAATGTAAATGTACTGAAGTAACAAGTACCAGTTACATTAAAAATACTAGAAAGATCGACATCATCATCATAAGGATTGGGTATATAAAGTGGTCTAATCTTGGTTTTTCTAAGGTCTACACCAATAATAGATGTACCACGAGGAAGAATTACTCCACCACTAATAGAATTAAATTTATAAAGATCATTATTGGTATCGAAAATATCAAAATTTGAAGAAAAAGATAATGGATCTAAAGTAGTAGTCTGCCAAGTATCTTTACCTACTCTTTTTTTATATACTGCACTACCATTAACATCTTGGATTGAATATCCTGGTCTATTATCAATATAATGAGTTGATGGATATACCATAATGGTAGTCCTATCATTTAAATCATTATTCTTACCTTGTTGGTATGAAAATCTTGCTGCTTCAATTAATGCTCTTTGAATTGAAACAAATGGTCTTACAAGACTATCTCCACGATTCTCTATGCTGTCTGTAGCATCAAAATTGTTAGGATCGACATATAGTATATTCCCTTCAGGATTACGAAGGAAGTTGTCTAAACGAGATAAAGGCATTTTATCAGAACTACTTACATTTCCTATGTTCTATTTAGGAGTTCTATATACAACAAAACCTCCAATAAGGAGGTTCTGAAGTCACACTTTTCGGGTCACTGTAGGAATTCCTCCCACCGAATAAATTGTAAATTAAAATGTATTAACTGTCAAGTTCTCCTCGCAGTTCAGCAAGTTTTGCTGTAGCAAGACATTCAACACATGTCCAATAGGTTTCACCACTAATAGGAAAATTATTATCCGTAAAGTGTGCTGCAATATCTTCCTGAAGCTCTCTAAGGTCTTGAAGTGTGTCTCGCTCAATGTACATAATTAAGTTTTTTCATCCTACAGATTCATTGTAGCAATATTCGAGTATCCTGTCAAGTGTCACCAAAAACCTTTGAATTCAACTTTCGAAGTTGTTCTTTTAGTTCTAAATTTTCTTCTTTTAAAGTTTTTACACTTTCAATAAGAAGACCAATTAAACCATTATAATTAACTGTCTTAGTTTCTCCATCAGTAACTAATTCAGGAATAACTGCTTCAACATCTTGAGCAATAACACCAGCAGATTGCTTTTTGTTTTCCTTCCAGTTAAAAGTTACACCGTTTATTTGAGAAACAATTTCTAGTGAATTTTCAATCTTATTAATATTTTCTTTTAATCTTCTGTCTGAAGTTGTATTATAATCAAATGCAGTTACAATACCAGGGAAATTTGCATTTCTTCCAAAATTAACATCGAGATCGGAGATACTAATAGTTGAATTTAAATTACTACTACTTCTGATTTCAGATGCAATAATCTTTCCTTGGAATGAAACATCACCCGATGTGCTATACATATAGAATGAATTTGTTCCATCGGGTGCTTTAATAAATCCACTGGAAGAAATAAATGAATTTGCTGTTACAATTCCAGTAAAATTACCAGTAGTCGCAGTAATTGATCCAACTACAATATTTGGAGTTCCAGTAAGTCCCTGAGCAACAGTTGCAATTCCTGCTGAAGTTGCATAAGTTGCAATTCCAGAAGAAGTTGAATATGTAGATATTCCTGCAATACTTGCATAAGTTGCAATGCCTGCATAATTTACATACTGTTGATCAGTAAAGGTAATTGTTGCACCAACACCAATCGAATCAATACTTAAATTATTACCAACAAAATTTATTAAACTAATACTAGAAGCAGATCCAACTAAAACACCATTATCTAATAAAGTAATACCTTCAATTGCACCAGAAGCAGCAGCAGGTCTCCATTCAGGTTTTCCTGAGGAAACTGAAAGTACATATGATTCTGGACCAATTGAAAGGAAACTGGTAATACCTACATTTTCCTGATAAGGTATTGCATATGAGGTTCCACCACTTAAATTGATCGAACTAGTTGCAGTTCCACTTAAATTTCCATAGAAATAATTGGCAGATACTGAATCATCTGATACTGTTACTGCAGAACCTACTGCAAGTCTAACTCCATTTTTAACTTGAGTGGATCCAATACCAACCCCATAATTAAATAACCAAGCATCAGTAGTTCCTGTTCCAAGAGTTCCACCCTTTACCCAAGTTATCTGCTTATAAGTTGAAGAAATATCACCATTTGATAGATTTACTAATGGTGAACCCTCAGTACTCGCAATCGAAATTCCACCATAATTAGCAGAAGTATCAGTTTCGTTATGAGATGTAGAGTATCCTAGAACAATATTCTTATCTTCTATAAGTTGTTCTACAACATTTAATATAACTTGTGTTCCATTAACAGTTAAATTGCCATCAATAACAACGTTATTATTAACTGTAAGATCATTTTGAATGGTTACATTATTTGGAAGTCCAACTACTGGGGAAGACCCCTCACCAGTAGAAGATGTAACCTCAACTTCATTTACTGTTCCACTGATAGTCTTAACATAATCTCCGAAAGTATCAGTCCCCAGACCGACAGAATTTGGTTGAATAGTTGCAGCAATAGAAACATTTCCTGTTCCATCAAAAGTAACTCCAGAACCTACAATGTCACCAGTGATTGAAAATGTTCTTGGAGTTTGAAGTTTAGTTGATTGTGTAGATATTCCTGCAGTAGATGCATATGTTGCAATTCCAGAAGATTGTGAATATGCAGGTGTAGAAAATGTAATTACTGCTGTTGTTCCTACACCAGTAGCAGTAACATAATCACCAACAAAATCAATTGTTGCAAAACTGGAAGCAGATCCTACAATATTTCCTTCATCTTTAATTGTAATCCCTTCAAGTTTAGATAGAATAAGATCCGTAAGATTCCCACCAGATCCATAAAATGCTGTAGCAGTTACAACTCCAGAAACATAAACCTGATTTGCGGTTACAATTCCTAAAGTAGAAATTCCACTGACATTTAAATTAGTAACTGATGCAATTCCACCAATTACGTTTGTAGATACTCCAGCAGTGGTTGCATAAGTAGCAATTCCAGCAATAGGAGAATAAACTGCTGTTACATTAGTTAATCCTGAACCATCTCCAACATGACTTCCACTAAAAATACCTGCAGAAAGTCTTCCTGAGAAAGGATTATAAATTAAACCGTTAGTTCTTACGGAAGTATATCCACTTTGACTAGTGAAAAATCCTACATAATGATTTTGATTGCCTGAATAAGTACCTATTAAAACCTTATCGGAATTTGTAGCAATGCCTGCTGAAGTTGCATAAGTCGAAGTTGATGCATTTCCATCTAAAGTTCCAACAAAAGTTGTTGCAGTAACAACACCACTAAAATTTCCATTACCTGTAACATTTAGATCTGATACTATTTGTCCTCCGATAGACAAATTAGTACTAATAGAAACTAAATTTGCATTTAAATATAGATCATTTGGACTCGTTATATTTGGAGTCCCAGCATTAGTAGAAACAAATGAATTTGCAGTTACAACACCAGTAAAATTACCATCCCCACTTACATTTAAATTAGTAACTGATGCAATTCCACCTATTACGTTTGTAGAGACTCCTGCAAAATCTGCATAAGTTGCTATGCCAGAAGAGGTTGCATAGGTTGATATGCCAGAAGAGGTTGCATAGGTTGATATGTCAGAAGAGGTTGCATAGGTTGATATGCCAGAAGAGGTTGCATAGGTTGCTATGCCTGCAGTAATTGCATAGGTAGCAATACCAGCATAAGAAGCATATTCAGTGTCAGTTTCTGAAAGAGGATACCAGAATCTACCACCCTCAGAAGTAGCAGTTGCAACTAAAATAAATACCTCTCCAGGAGGAAGAGGATTTGCCCCTATAGATGAGGGACCAACTAAAGGATCCCCAAGGTTAGGTTCAGCTTGCTCTAATCCTAAAAATTGATACCTATCAGGTGTGATATCAACTTGAGGAGTTCTTTTTACTCTCTTACTTAGGAACCCTTGATTTGCCATTTCTTATATATTATTGATTAGAAGTTTCAAGAATACTGATAATAAACTTTAAATCAGTTGAACTACTACTACTTATAGTAATATAATCCCCTTGCTCAAGAACTAATTTTCCAGGCAATAAGTTTGCAGTATCATTACTAGGAATGTGAAAATTTTTAACAATTTCCGTAGAAACTGTTCCTACACCAGACACTACACGATTGTGATACCAACTTAATGTTTGAGTTTCGTTACCAATATTTGAACATTGTGCAAGCAAAAACACTCCAACGAATCCAACGGGTGCTTCATATATATTTTCTGTCGATAATCCAACAACTTTAGTAATTGTACGGAAATTATTTACTGCTGCTGCTGCAACTGCCATTTTTAACGTTCCTCCTTAGTCTGATAGTGCAAGAATAAAAGGGGTTAAAGTTGTAAACAAACTCTTGGAGTAAATTCTACCAGAAATTGTTCCTGATGCTTGATTTATAACAACTCCATCACCAATTCGGAAATTTCCTGCTTGGTCGGTACTGGTATAAACTACAATTCCTCCATTTTCTTGAACAACTTCATTATCTTGAATAGCAACACCACCGAGAGCAGGTTTGGCACGATTAATATCATTTCCAGAACCAACCCATTCAAATGAATGAGATGATGTAATTTGTAAACTTACTCGTGTAAAGTATACTGTAGTTCCTGCACTAACTGTATTATTTAGGTTCTGTAATAAAGTGATTGTAGAAATTCCGGCACTTGGTAAAGTAGCAGAATCAACTTTATAAAATATTGGTTGCATTCTAGACACTGATGCTTGTGCTTGAACTCCAACTCCAGTTGGAGGAGCAATCGTGACAGTGGGGGGATTTAAATATTGAGTTCCCGAGTTTATAATATTGATAGAAACCACTCTTCCATTTTCAATTGTAGATGTAGCTTGAGCAGTAATTCCATTTTCACCCTCAGGTGCAGAGAAAAACACTCTAGGTGCAGATTCATATCCGAATCCACCATCAGTAACTTCTACGGTATCGACAAAATTATATAAATCTCCAAAATAACAAACCTGTCCATCATAAGGTCTATATGATCCTAATCCTCCAACCTGTACATCATTATTTTTTGCTGGAGAATCTGTGGTAACTGTTCCAGTATAACGATAAATTGATTTAGTATTTTCATCTCCATCTCCATCGGCATAAAGTCCTAGTCTACCAAATGATGAGTTAGAGTTTGTAATATCACATTGACCTCCAGATCCAGTAAATACTGAAATATCATTACAAATAGTAAAGATAGAAACTAACTGTGCATATGCACCATTTGTAATAGAAACTCCAATTCCACCTTGATTATACTGAGTGTATGAGTCAACACTCATTGTACCAGTAACACCTATATCATTTAAATCACCAGGTTCAGCATCAAATCCTTCCACTTTCATGCCTATACTGTTACCAATAAAATTGGTACAGTTTCTTACATATGGTCCCTGTGTAATAGGTCCTACACCTTTAGAATATGGAGGTAAAACTAATCCTCCAGAAGAATAAGTATGCGGAATAGTAGAAGTTCCAACTACGATTGTAAATGATCCTGGAGATGGTACATCTATTACTCTGAACTGATACCCCTCACTTCCTGTTGGATATATTGTAGTGGTCCCTGCACCACTCATACATGTAAATTCTAAATCACGAATTCCAACTAAATCACCTACATTAATGATTGCGTTTGGTGAAGAAATTGTAGTAATTCCTGTAGTATGATCATAATCTGCATCTATTACAGGAATAGAACGATCCACTACAAATCCACCTGAAACATAAGTATGAGGTAGCGTAGATACTCCAACGTAAATATCAAAAGAACCATCTTCATTAACTTGCTCAACTAAAAATTGATTTCCATATTTTCCAGATGGGAACTTTTGAGTAGATGTAGTTATACCAGAAGAACACTCAAATACTAAGTCATATATTTCTACGGTGTCATTTTCTTTTACTGAAAAATTAGGAATTGTAAGTGTGGTTCTTCCACTTACTTCATCATAAACTGCATTGGTAACTTCTTTTACTGTTGTAAATCCAATTCCTGCATTTCCTGGATATGTAACATTAAATACATTGCCCAAAACAGTTGGACCTTGATCAATAATTGTAGTTACAACACCAACACATGAATAGATTGCAGATACTACATTTGCACAAGAATTTATATCAATATTTGATCCTGTAGCACTGTCTGCTTGCATTCCAAGATCTCTAATTTGAGTAAATTCGGATTGATAATTACCATCCCAGGAGACATTATTAATACAAGATTTTGCAATTCCTGCAGCATAACGAATAGTATCTATAGTTTCAGTCTTAACACCAACAATATGTTGAAGAGTTTCATCACTATAATATGAAAGTCCTGCTCCTACACACTTAGAATTACCACCCCTAGTAATATCAAAGCAAATTGCTTTAAAAATATCCTTAATGTCATCTTTACATGAAGTATAGTCATTACTAGACAAAGTAAATGCTGGATATTGGTAATCTGTACTGGTTAAATATCCAACTGCTTCAGATGCAATAAAATCAAGATTCATACGAATCAGTCTTGCAGCATCAAAAAATCTATCTTCAGATACACCTAAAAGTGGTTGAAATGCTACAACTGCTGCACCTGAAGTAACATTAGGTCCAACAAAACTCATATCAGTTATATGGCATCCATTATTTACATGGAATAGATCTCTATCCAAATATTTTGGAGTGACTATACAGTTTCTCAGTTCAGTTCCTTCTACTGATACTGTTCTAGAAAGAACAATTGGATTTTCTTCAACATAAGCTCCAGGGAATACTTTTATAGTATCTCCAGACAATGCAACTGCGGATGCTGATTTAATTGTTCTTTTTGGATGATTTTCTGACAATCCTGTATTATTATCATCACCATTTTGGGAAACATAAATTGTTTTACCAACTGGTCTATATGAAGATATTTCAACTACACCCTTTCCAGCAGTTTGACTGCTGTTAATATCAATACCAATTCCTGCAACAAGTTGTGTTACTATCCCAACCAGTCCTACACCATCACCAAGATATTCATTAGCAATAACAGTATTAAGAGTAGATACTCCAGATACAGATAATTGCGTTACCGAAGCAATTCCACCAACAACGTCAGTAGATACACCAGATGCTAAAGTGTATGCAGAAACTTCTGTTTGGAAAGACGTTCCTGTGATATTAATATCATATGTTCCAGACAGTCTTTCTTTAGGAATAACACCATCAAGAATATTTGCACCATCTGTTAAAAAATTTGCAGTATTTGCAGATCCAGTAACATTAATATCATAAGTTCCCTGAAGAACTGATGTGGAAACTATTCCACTCTTAATATTGCCTGCGTCTTCAAGAAAGTCTGCACTATCTACTGAAACTGGATAATAACCAGATAATCTTTCAGAACTAATTGTTCCTGAAATAATATTTGAACCATTCAGTAAAGCATTAGCAAAGTCTGCAGTTCCTGAAAAAATACCAACAAATTTGTTTGCAGTAATAGTAGATGCACCTACTATACTATTCCCATCAAGATTTAGATTATCCCCGTAGGACAGTTCCTCAATCTTACCTGTATCGGGATTAACTATAAGTGGATATCTATCGGCCATTAACTTATGTTTAGATGCTTTTAGTTCTTATAATATATAGGTTCTACTCATAAGGCCTAAAATCAAAATTAGATATATCTGAAATAACTGCTTCCAATTCTGTTATTTCTTCATCTAATTTAGATGCAGATTGAAGAATAGACCATGCATATCTTTGAAGTTTTTCCCTTTGCTTTCTTAACGTATTAGATATAGATGCAGTTTGTTTAATTGCAGGAACATTTTTATTTCTAGTTTGAGTATAAGAATTTAAAGAATTATTAATTGTATTATCAAAAGAAGAACAGTTTGGAGGAAAAACTCCGAGAGGTGGAGGTCCTGCAGCATATCCAATTACATCAGTTGCTGTAGCTGCTACTGTAACTCTAGTTCCTTCGGGTGCATACTTTATAGTATAAATTGGAGGATCACCACCATTAGAAGTTTTTATTGTTGGCCACTGAGTTGTTCCAATATTATAACCACCTCTTCCTGCTCCTACCTCAGGCTCTGCATTCCTAATACATTCTCTCGTATCTTTATTCCATGTTGTATTTGATCTTAAAGTCCCATCACTTTTATATAAACAATCATTTTTATTTTTTTTAGTGCTGTCAACATAAGTTTTTCCGGGTTTATACTTATCAAACTCATTTTCTATTCCAGATTCGTCAAAATAAACACTACCCCCAGTACCTACAGTTGAAGATCCAATTATACCTATTTTAATAGGAGAATTTGGACTTTTAGTATAATCAAATCCTTTATAAATTTGAGAATCAACCCTTAGTGCAATAAGATCTGTAGTCAATCCGGACCTTGATGCTTCAGTTGATAAAAATACTGCAGAATAATTAGTAAGTATTCCAACAAAAAATTCACCCTCTTCAATATAATCAGTTGCATTTGCACTCAATATTAAAGTATTGACTGTCAATAAAGATGTTTCTAAAACACCATCTTCACCATAATATTCAATAGGTTGACTGGCACTACCAAAACCAGTAATAGTTGTTAGATATGGAATGACTGGAGGATTAGTACCTACACCCAAATGAACAAGAGTCATGCCAGTTTTGATACCAACAAAACTACCTGCACCAAAGTTATTAAAAACATTAGAACCAGTAGAAATACCCCCTATTAGAGATGTTATTACACCAACTGAAATAGTTTCACCAAATCCAACTATCTCAGGTAAATTTCCAGGAGAATATATTGAAGGGTTATCAATATCGTCTGAAATTGTATCATTTATTTTTAATTCAGGTGGTCTAGATGTCGGATTTCCATCTTCATCCGTAATTGCAATAATTGTAGATCCAGAAGAAACATTAGCATAAAACTCTGCAACTAAAGTTGATCCATAATCACGATCTAAAGGTTTTTTATAATATTTCAAACCAACTTTTGGTTTATAATCATAAGTGTCTGGATTTTTTTGTACTTCCCAAACTTTATATTGTCCTATATTAAAAGGTGTAGGAGATTCTATTTCTACCCATTTTAAATCTGTTCTACATCCTGAAGCAATTCTTGCATCATATGCTGCTTTTACAGCATCTACAGAAGCATTTACTTCACCGGATAAAGGTAAAGTACTTTCATCTATTGGATCAATTAGTCCATCATACTTATCAAGTTTAATATCTATTAATGATAACTGATCCAATAAATTATTTAATTGATTTTTTTTTCTTATTATCTCTAACTTATATTCTTCAATAATGTCACTAGAATTACTCATATACTTTTCCTCATCAATTTAATTAAGAATTAATTCCTGGTCTATAATCATAATGATATCCAACTATAGATCTTTGATCTTTTCCCGGATAATCTTCTATTTTACCTTCATATTCTACAACAATTTTATCTACATCTTTTCTTTCACCATAAACAATATAACTACAGTGAACTGCACTCCCTGCATTATTTAGAACTTTAATTTTAGACCCCCAATCTGATATTTCATAATAAAGTTCTTGATATGTTCCAATAGGAGTCAGGTAAACTGTAATTGTTTCCGAATCTACTAAACCTTTCCAATATTCTGGTAATTCTATAATATTAGAATCTTTTAAAATTCCTCTATGATAGACTGCCGCTTCAGGACCTTCTAAACAAATATGAGTCAATCTCCACCCTTTTTTAGTAGGGTGATGCATATCAAATCCTTTTGGAGGTGATGCTGCTGCAGTAGCTAATTGAGCATCAAGCCATTCACAACTAATAACTCCATCAACTCTCAATGCTCCATTTACAACTTCTGTAAGATTTGCTATACAAACATCATTACCAATTGCTAAGGCATTGCTGAGACTCGTTCCTTGTTTAATGTCTGCAGATTGTTTAATTTCTATTCCTTCACAAACAACTGCACCTGCAAATAAACTAGAACCTTCTACATTAAAAGATCCAATAATATTTGTTATACCATCGACAACAAGAGATGCAGGAAAAGAAGCAGATACTGGTGGTCCAATTGTGCAAGTAGCTCTTGCTGCAGGAGCAGCAAGAGCAGCACCCATCAAAACAGGTCCATTCAATACTGCAGTTCCGGGTAAAACTTTACTAGTAGCACTAATAAATGAAGTATCAAGTTGTCCTACAATAAGTTTATCACCTACTTGTGATATAGAAGTGGTATGTGACATATCAAATCATTTTCAAGAATTTTTTAAGATTACTTAAAGCACTTAGTATCGATCCAACAAATGATCCTTGTGTTACATCTGAGAATGACGCACTAGATACTTGAACATTTGCTGCCATATCTACAGTTTGCCCATACATACCAATTTCATTTGTAGCCGTAATATCGACATTTGTTCCTTTCGTTCTAACAATAGGAGCATTAAATTCTATGATTTTACCGGACCCCAGAGTAATCTCACCACTACCATCTGTAGCAACAATTCTTATATTTCTTGCACGAATTATAATATCTCCAGCAGGGGCATCTAAATAAATATCACCATTTTTTGCGTATATGACTTTCGCAGGTTCATCATCTACACATTTTGATCCAACAACTTCTATGGAAGTTTTAGGATTTGCCTCCACCCTATTTCCGTCTTCTCTAAGTTGAATCGAACTTCCACTATCAGTAGTTACTGCCCATTCATATGTTGCTTCTTTGTTAGTAACATTATCATAAATCTTATGTGCAATATTTGTATCTATATTTTGCCTTTCGCTTTTACTCATACGCAGTCAACAACCGTAAGTATTCCAACTTGATTAATAATAACTCTTGGGAGAATTGATAGTTGAGGCAGATATTCCAGAACTGGATATAAATCTGCACCTTCACCATTTTGACTATTTATAATCGCATTAGGAAGTGCATCAAAAATATTAGCACAAGTAATAGATTGAATTCCAACAATAGATCCATTAGGAGTAACAATAGGGGTAAATGTACAAAGACCTACTTGAATGACATCCCCTGTCGAATATCCAATTCCAGGATTTTCTACGACAATTGATGTTATAATTCCAACAATATCAGTTCCAACTCCAGGTCCAGGTGGTATGACATTATCAAATATTTCTTTTGGAAATGTTCCAACTCCAGTTGAAACTGGAGTTCCAGGTGGAGTTTGAATAGGATCGTCCGGAATTGGAGTAAGTATTGGAGATAGTCTATTTGATATGTTTACTATGGTCCTTGCTACAATAACACCAGAGGTATCTTGTAAATCAAAGAACATCTGTTCTACAGATTCTTGTATACTATCTTGACGTATTTTAACTTTAACTTGTGCAGTATTTGATTTTATTGTCACACTTCCATTCATACTTCCTTCTATATCATTAGAAGTAATATCTCCACCCAACATATAAGATAAAGATGTATTATCTTTAACATTTTGAGTAAAAATAGTATAAGTTACAGTTTCACCTTCAAAAAAAGTATATCTATCTGCAGTAACCAAATATGAAGGAATATCAAACTCTGAACTTAAATCTGGTGGACAATATCCTGTTCCAGATCGAGTTAGATATATTTGCGTAATTCTTCCTCTAGAAATAGATGCAGATGCTTTTGCACCAGAACCGTGATTTGTTTTATCTACTATTGAAATTCTAGGTGGTTTACTGTATCCAAATCCAGAATTAATAATTTTTACAGAAATTATGCTTCCATCTTTTGAAACAATTGGAACTGCCTTTGCCCCAGATCCATCTCCAAATATTTCTATCTTAGGTGGAACACAATATGGATATACTTTTCCTGTATCAGTCAAATCATCTTGACCCTTTGGAGTTTTTACTTTTTTGGTACAATCTCTAAATACAGAACCTTCATATCCATATAATGATAAAGAACCTAATGCATTATCAATATTATCATTTACACCTTTGAGGACATTCATATTCCCCAAAACATTATTCCAATTATCAATCCCTGCTCGTTTAGGTCCAAACTTTAATGACCATTCAGATGGGGTTTTACATTTTAAACTATCACAACCAATAAAATTAAGAATTTGATTTGCAATTGAAGATACTTGAGATAAAATTCCTTTAATTTGAGATAATCCACCAAGTAACCAATCAAGTCCAGACATTACTGGTTCTAAAAGTTCTTCAATTTTATCCATTAATTTAGAAAGAATTGCTGAAGTAAATTGTTCAGCAGCACAAAGTGGTGCATTGATAGCTCTACCTACCAATCCCTTAAGCATATCTAAAAGAAAATCTAAAAGCAAATCTATAAGTTTCTCAAAGATACAAAATATAATATTCATTATATTTTTAGTTGCTTCTGCAACTGGAGTATGTTGAGGTAAGGGTAAAACTAATGCAATAAATTTTCCAAACAAATCACCTACCAATTTCATTATGGTAGATCTAAAATTATTAATAATAAATTTAATTACTCCTGTAATTATTCTTGCAGTTCTTTTAATTTCATTAGTAATATCAATTATTGTATTTAAAACTGGATCTACATAAGCATCAATATATCCTTCCAATCCATTAACTATTGTAATAAAATCTTGAATTGCCCTTGTAATCTTTCCAATTATATTATTATCACAACCATTTTCTTTTGTAATGGTAATACTACCTACTTCTTTTTGAATTATATCAAGTTGTTTATCAACATAAAATATTTTATCCTTACCAGAGTTCCTATCCGAACCTAGATCTACAGAAATTGGATTTTCAATTTTACCACCAATAATAGTGGGAGGAGATTCTTCTTCTTTAGCATCTCCCTGTTTAGGGTCAACAGTTGGTTGTATTTTTGTCTGGCCTTGTGCAACTGTTGATCCTAATGTGGTATCATTTCCTTCAAATGGTTGAAATGCTATATCAGATTCAGGAAATGATTTTACATTTTTATCTCTATGAATTACTCCAATTACTACTGGTTGTTGGGAATCATCACCATCTAGGAAAAATCCAAAAACAGTTTCTCCTCCAACTAATTTATGACTTTTACCTAATCCACCTTGAGCACTACCATCAGTAGCACCAAGCATTATTTGTGCCCAAGGTAGATCTTTATCTGGAAGTTCTTTTTTATTATAGGTATGATATCCAATTATTCTAACCTTACATCGATATGCCCAAGATCCACCAGTAACTATATCAACCTTTTCTGGTATATCCCATACCTTTGCAGGAGCAACCTGACCTATCCACCAAATAAAACCATCTTTTCCAAGATAGTTACTTTTTAATAAAGCATCATCAATCATCGTAAATTCTACATTCTAATGAATTTGGATTTTCGTCGCAGTATAATTCCAGTGGAGTTGGATCATGATCATCTTCTGGATGACGTTCACGATATCTTTCCAATGATTCCAATTCTTCTTCAGTATGACGACGTGACTGAGAAGAAATCATAGGATCATCAAGTATTTTTTTGTCGTTTTCAATGTGTTGATGGATGTTTTCCATTTTAGTACTGTACGTTAGTTGAACTATAGAGACCATAACTGTCTCTTATTAATCTTAAACTAGTAATCATCTGTCCAGGTTCCATATGATGTCTCAATTCTTTAATTAAATAATTTCCACTTTGTTGAGGATCTGCCTCTTTTTTATCACTTCTATCAATCTTAGGAAATTCTGCATAAATGATATCACCAGCTTTCAAAGTCACATTACAAGGAACTACCATATTTAGTGCTTGAGTAAACAAAAGATTGTAACGAGAAAATGATTTTGCCATATCTGCTTCATCCCTCATATTTGTTTTATCATCAATCTTCGAATCCCCTTCTATAGTATTATCCATAACTCCAATATCAGAGGTTCTTACCATTATTCTCGATACAGATTCTCCAAATTCTTCAGATACTGCTATTGATGCATCTCCACTGAGAACATTGGCATTTCTTATTTCATCCTTTAACGTATATTTGTAAATATTTAATTTATTTTTATAAAGATCATAAAAATATGTTTTACTAGAATACATACCTACTCTTAAATTTGTTAAAAGATTATTATTTTTTTCAAAACTATAATTTAATATTTTGTAATTATTTACTGGTTTGTTATGCTCAGTAACTTGAGTATAATAATATTTTTGAATATTTTCAGAATTAGAACTACCAGATTGAACTCTGGTATTTTTTACAAGACTGTCAATACTTCTAAAATTAAATCCATCTTTATTCTCATAAAATAAAAATCCTGCTATACCTTTACCTTCACTTGCAACTCCACTACCAGATACTCCTGTCGTTTTAGATGTAGTTGGTATAGATTTAGGACCTAACCAAGTTAAGATATGAAATGGTTTTTTCTGATTTCCAATAAAAGCATAACTATTCAAAGTTTTTTCTATATTCTCTGCTTTATATTTTTTAGTTTTTAAAATATCTTTTAAAATTGAAGTGACCGATTGGTCAATTGTTCCTCCATATCTTTTTACACATCTTACTGTCTCATTGGTAAGTGCTTCCCGAGAAACTAGATTCAGAGTAAACATTTCACTGGTACTATCTGGACTTATTCCACTAACTTTATACACATACAGTGAATTTTCCCCATCAAATTCAAATTTTCCAAATCCAGTATCAACACTTAAAAATACCTTTTCACCACCACGTATTGGAAGTAAATTTACAAGTGATGTACTATTCATCACTTGAATTGTCATAGTAATAGATGGTGATAAAATATCTTCAAAATAATCTAAAAACATGATGGAAGATGATCCTGCAAGATCAACAGATTTAGATCCATCTAAAGATTGAATAACAAACCCATTCGGTTTTAGTGCGTTTACTGCTGACATTATGCGAAAGATAAATTGGTTAAAAGAATTGTCTTAACTAAACTATTTACCACAGCACCTTCAGATGGTCCAGTGACTACTACCTGATTGCCATTACCTCCACCACCTGAAGGAATAATAATTGGTTTTTGAGAACCACCACCCCCACCTCCAGATGCAATAATCATTGGTCTATCAATAATATAAGATTGCCCCTGAGAATAAGAAGGATAATATGCAACCATCTGAGGTTGAATATTTTGGGAAATTGAATCTGGTGCAAGTGAAACCATAGATTCATATGCAGAACTAGATTGCATAGATGGAGGTTGAATTTTTGGAGATGTTTCTGCAGATTTAATTGCAGATTCTTCATTTCCCGCAAAAGATGTTTTAACTTCACCAAGTTTCATTCCCACATCTGATGCTTTTCTTTCTGTAACTTTAACCGATCCACCAAATCTAAAATAAGAAGATGCAACACCTTTGGGATTTACTGGTTTAGTTCCAGGTCCCCCAGGTCTATACTCAAAATGAACATGAGGTCCAGTAGATCTTCCAGTGCTACCTTGATTACCAATGACAGTCCCTGGTGATATTCTTTGACCTTTTTTTACATTTACTCTACTTAAATGTCCATAAAAAGTTTCAGAACCATTATCATGTTTTACTGCAACCCAATTTCCATATCCTGCTTCAGTACCAACATCTACAACTCCTGCCTGTAGAATGGAAACTGGTGCAGTTGGATTTGGATGTGCAAAATCTGCACCATTATGCATTTTACCCCATCTCCACCCATACCCAGATGTAAAATGCTTTGATGGATCATCTCCACCTTCTGCAGTAGTTACTGCACCAACCTCTTCAGTTGAAGGTTGTTCATCAATATAAGAAGTATCTACCTCTCCAGTTGCATCTTCCATGGGAGGGGCACCATCTTCACCCATTAATGATGCACCAAATCCACTCACAAATTTTTCAAATTTTGACACAACACTATCAAATCTCGAAACTACCTGATCAAATCCCGTAGTACTTTGAGCAGATAATTTTTGCTTTACTTCTTGTTCTTTTATTTTTTGCTCTGTTTTTTCTTTGAGAGATGTACCAGAAGTAAAATCCATTGCTCGATCTGCAGCATATCCACCTAAAAATCCACCAGCCATACTGCCAAGAACAAAACCTAGACCTGGTACAGGTATCAGTGCCTGACCTATGGCACCACCAAGCATAGACCCCGCAAGAGATCCTCCTGCCCCTGCTGCAGCCTTCCCTATACCTTCACCCTGTTGAAGTCCAGTGGCAAAGTCCAACCCCGCAAAAACAGCATTAGCAATTCCCAATGCTCGAATTCCACCAAGTCTAATTCTACCACCTCTTATCGATGGTTTTCCACCTGGAGTTTTAGATTTAGGAGAACTTCCAACTTTCTCACCACGTCCAGGAAAAAATCCTCTTACTAACCCACCAAGATCTAAAGCACCACTTAATAATGATCCCAAAAGGCCACCTGCATTTCCAAATGTATTAACGATATTAATATTTGCTAGTTGCCTTATTTTTTTCTCATCTGGTAATTTTATTCTTTCAATTTCAAATTTTCTAACTTCTAAGAAGTTCATAAATTGATTAAATTCCCCTTGAGCCTTAGGAAGTGCTCGATTGGAACGATTTCCAATAGATACAATATTATTTGCTGCAGTTGCTAATGGTGATGATAGTACTGCCATATTATCCGTCCACTATATTGTATACCATTCTAGAATACATGACAAAGAAATTATCAGGATTAGATGTAGGTAAAAATGGAACTTCAGGACCTGCATGTTGCTGGGGTGGTGGGGCAATTACTTCACCCGTAGATTGGGGTTGCTGCTGTGCTCCCATATTCATAATTTGTGGTGGCAATTGTATCATCTGAGGTGCCTGTTGTGCAGGTTGTGATATATCTTGCGATCTTGTTTGTGTTGCTTGTGTTTGTGTAGGTGCTGCAGATACTTGAGATTGTTGTGTTGGAGATGTAGCAACTGTTGGTGATTTTAATGATTTTGAATAAGATCTTTGAATATCACTCAAAGATTTTACAGATTGTCCATAATAACTTTTACCACTTAAAGTTGGAAATGAAGCCCATACTGGGGCCAACTTATTAACAACATTTGCAGATAATCCTTCTTTAGATAATAATTCTGGAGTAACTCCTTTTTCATAAGCTAACCATAAAGCAGCTTCATCTTGTTTTTGTGGAGTGAATGGTTCATTTGGTTTCAATACTCCTTTATTGACAAGATCTTGTAAAGTATTAGGCATAAATTGATATCTTCCAGTAGCCCCACTCCATTTATGTTTACTTCCAGGTTTTCCAAAAGTATTTCCAAGATCAATAACATCTTTGACAGTCAATTTACCTTGTTCTAAATCTTTATTTACTTCACCTCCAGATACTGTTCCATAACTTCCTTGAGTTCCTTCAGCAAAAGATATAGCATCTAACATAGCTTTTTGCTCTGGTGTTCCAGACATAGCTCCTGGACCACCAGAACCCGGTGGAGGTTCCCGACTAGGTGCTGCACCTCCTCCTCCACCACCAGATGTTGTAGAACCCTTTTTTTCACTCTTACTGATTAAATTTTCTACTGCATTTGAAAATCTATCTATTATTGCAGATAAACTATCAATCATATTTGAAGGAAGCATTCCAGTAGAAGGAACTGCCTGAGCCTCTGAAAGTTTTCTTTCTTGGAATTCTTTTGCAGCAAACATTCCCGTAGCACCTAATCCAAGTCCACCTAAACCTATAGCACCCATTCTTAAAAGAGATGATCCCCTTCCCCTACCCACATTTCTTACAGAAGGTCCTGCAGATTGCTTCAATCTTCCACCGGGAACTCCAACATCAATATTCAATCCACCTGCATTAGGATTTGCTCTAGGTAAATTGGAAAGTTGATTTACAATTTTTATAATTGTTTGACGAAGTACTTTTGCAATATCAAAACTATTTTGAAATAACTTACGAAGTGCTTTTAAATTATCTTCTACTTTTTTTATATTTTTTACGTTACCAAAGAAATTAACAAACCCTATAGCATTTCTATAAAGATCTAAAAACTTTCCTAAAATAGTAGAAGGTTTAGTATCATCTATGCCCTTTATTTTTTGTTGATAATCTTTTGAAAAATTACTTATAGTATTTGAAAGTACTTGTTGAGATTGTGCCTGAATATTTTGAACTACTTGCTGTATTTGTGTAACAGGTGTTACTGATTGTACGGGAGTCTTCGAAACATTATCCTGTAAACTAGAAATAGTTTTTGACAAATCTTTTTTAAGATTGTCTATGGTAGATTGAGTGTTTGAGATATTTTTATATAATTCATCTCTTAGAGAATTTATTTTTTTATCTACATCACTTAATATAAAATTTGTAGTATTTTTTATTGAATTATCTACATTATTAACAATATTATTGGAAATACTACTAACCAGATTATTAATATCAGGTCTGACAGGAGATACTGGTTCTCTAGAAAAACCTACAATCTTATTTGCAGCAGATCCTACCACAGAAGATCCCAGAGGAGCAGTTTCACCAGTAAAAAATTTTTGAAATGCTTCTGGGTTTCTTTTCTGTTGCCCTATTATTTTTTGTGGACTTAGGACACTACTGACCATTTTGCTGCTGTTTTAATTTTTCTTCTTCAATATGCTGCTGTAGTAATGCTAAATAGATTTCCCTCTCATATGGAATCATATTTTCCACCTCAGTCAAAGAGTATTTATGATACTGCATGAGTGCAAAATTAATTCGATAATAACTCTCCAACTCCATATACGACATCATCAACCGAAAAAACTTGTCAATCCCTCCAACTTAACAGTATTTTCAACTTTAGTTTTTGGATTAATGACTGTTATAGTATGAGATAAAACAGGCATAGTTTCAAAGAATTTTTCAATTTCTTTGAATTGTTGAGTATTCATACTATCAATAAATTCAAAAAGTTCTTTTTTAGTGCAGTCTGATGCACTCCAAGAATCTTCTGAATTGAAAATAATATCAATACATGAAGCAATAATATCAAATGATTTTTCAATGTTTGAAGAACTTTGCTCTGAAGTAAAATCGAAATTGTTTTTAATGAATTGCTCTAAAGATGGATACTTCATTCTAAGAACTAGGTTATCATCTAGTTTAATATCTTTAGAATGTTCTGGAGATTTCTCCACCTTTATTTCATCAATGTATATTGTTACTGGAACTTGAGTTTCTCCATCATCACTACAAGTTATTATTAGATCTAAAGATTCACCTACAGATTTTCCTCTAACATTTAAGAAAATATATTCAATGTCAAAGGTAGGAAGTTCTTCTACTTTAATACCTTTAGTAATAATACATTCTTTTAAAATTTGTTTTATAGCATTAGTAATTTGTTTATTATCTCTACTTTCTAATGCAAGAAGTAATATTTTTTCTTCTTTAACTAAAAATGGTCTATATTTAATTGTTTTTTCAGTTGATGGCAAAATCAACTCAAATATTGGAGTACTAATCTTAGGTAATGGCATACTTTACAATAATAAGTAATGATATTTATTTCTTTTATTCAAAGTAAATCGTCAGTTCCTTTATTGTATTCGATAACATATCTATTGTAATCGAAAGTAACTGTTGTTTTTGTGATTGTACTTCCTTCATATGTAACTGGAATAGCAGTAATATTTGTAGGGAAAGCTTCAATCATTCTATAAGTTAATGATGGAACATTGCCAAGTTGATTAGAAACATTAGTAAGATTTCCTGGATTTTTTAAAAAGTTTCTTTCAAATTTTACTATAGATATAGTTCTTTTATATGTGTTTGGATATCTAAATCTGAAAAAATCTGTTCTATCTTTTGCATCACCTTGACCACTTCGAGTTCCAGGATAAACACCATTTTTACCATAAATTGGATTGATATAATTCATCCATTCTTCAAATAATCTCAACATTCTATAGTCTTTATCAACATAAAAAGTCATGGTAAATGGAGCATAAACTCTTCTATTTGGAAACCTTTCCAAAACTCCCTGACGACTTCCTATTTCTTCAATGGTATCAAAAGTTGCACCAGGTAATGCAGCATCAGAACAATAAAAATTATAGTACTCATTTATTTCTGCATTATCAGTCAATCCAACTTGATTTAAATATTGACTTAAAAAGTCTCCAGCATTTGTCAAGTGTAAAGCAACTTTAAATTGACTTGTTACCGATAATGCACCAAAAATTTCTAATGCACCTGGAAGATTAACACTACCATCAGTTCTTCCAGTAGTTTGCTTTATGTATAATGGTCCTATATCTGGTTTACCTTTGCCTTGCTCCTGAGCCATCTATAAATACAATAAACCTTTTTAGTATTTATGGTGCATAAGGAAGATCGGTCATATTTTTAAAAAGTTAGATATAAATATAAGGGAGATCCTACACAACAATATGTTTGTTTATCAAATAGTCAATAAAATCAATAATAAAAAATATATTGGCATAACATCTAGATCATTGAATAAAAGATTTAATGAACATAAAAAACAATTAAATTGTGGGATAGCATCAGCACTGGTAAAATACGGAGAAGAAAATTTTTATATAGAAAAACTAGAAGAATGTAAAAATTGGGAAGACTTGTTGGAAAAAGAAAAATTATGGATTAATAAAATAAATCCAGAATATAATAAAACTTTAGGTGGAGAAGGATTATTAGGATTTAAACATTCAAAAGAAACTAAAGAAAAAATAAGTTTAAAAAATAAAGGAAAACCTACTCCAGATCCAAATGGTGAAAGATTAAAAGAATATAGAGAATTACATGGAAATTTTTGGGTTGGAAAAAAACATACGGAAGAATATAAAAAATTAAAATCTATAGATAGATTAAATTACTATAAAACAGAAAAAGGAATAAAACAAAAAGAACAAATATCAAAAACTTTAAAAGAAAAAGGAATAAAACCTCCCAATAATACTTTAGGAATAACAAAAGGGACATCCTGGTGGAATAATGGAAAAATTAATAAAAGATCAGTCGAAAGTCCAGGAGATGATTTTATGCCAGGAAGAATAAAAGGTAAATGGAAATGGAATAAAAAGAAATGAAAAATTATATTCAAGGAAGATATTCACCAAAACTACCAGAAAAATATAATGGAAATCCATGTGAAATATATTATAGAAGTTCATATGAACTCAAAATGTTTCAATATTGTGATTTAAATGAAAATATAATTTATTGGGAAAGTGAAGAAAAAATCATTCATTATCTTGATCCAATTACTGGAAAATATAAAAGATACTTTCCAGATATATTCATCAAATATAAAGATAAAACTGGAAATATAAGAAAAGCACTTATTGAAATAAAACCAGCTAAAGATTTAATAGAACCTGAAAAAAATCCAAAAAGAAAAACCAAATCATGGGTATATAAAGTTCAAACGTGGGTGAGGAACAATGCAAAATGGGAAGCAGCTAAAAAAACATGTGAGCAAAATGGTTGGGAATTTCGTGTATTTACTGAAAAAGAATTAGGAATAAAATAATGATCTCAGAAGATATAACAAAAAGAACTGGTGGAAAATATCAAAGTGGAAATTGGTGGACCAATGCACTTATGAATGAATTGAGTTCATATCAAAAAAAGAATATAAATGAGTTAGATACCTATTTTATATCACCGGGAGATCTAGTATTCTTCTTATATTCTGCACAATATCCACAAAAATATCAATTCTGGGATCAACATCCATTAGTCTATGTGATTGAAGTAAATCCAAGAAAAGGTTTATTTTTAGGATCAAATGTTCACTACTTAAGTCCAGCATACAGAGGTGCTGTCACTAAATCTTATCTAAATAAAAAAGGAACTGTAAATGCACCCAGAAAAACATTAAAGAATTACCTTTTTGGTAATGTAGTTACTGATTTCTATAAAGTTCCCGAAGAAGATTGGGAGGGTGTTTCATTATTACCAACTGAAAGTTTTGTTGATAAAAAAGGACAAAAAGTTCCCAAATATAAAGTTTGGGATTATCCAGATTCACTTTCTTCCCCATAATGGCATATCAATATCTAAATGACAATCGATATAGATGTGAAACATGTGGTCCACTTGGACTTCAACTTGCATTGCAATATGACCCCAAAACTGGAGACTATAGGTTAGTAGAAAAAAATCTATTGGGAACTGGGTCAGCAGTATTCTATCAGAATGGTGTATGGTACTCTGATGCAATAAGAGATCCAAAATTATTTGAGGATGGGGATCCAAATAAACCAACAGCATTATCTAGACAACTAAGTGAAAATCTTAGAAAAGAAGTGTATTCTGCATATCAAGCTTATGGTGGACAAAATAAAGGAAATAAAGTAAACAACTCTGCATTACCACAAAATCAAAAAGCAGATCCTGGAGTAACAAATGCATATCCTGGAACTTCACCTACAGTCCCAGGTCCACTTTCTGCTCCACCTGGACAAGGAAATTTATTAGATCCAGGATTGTCTATAGATGTTACAGAATATTTTGGTGGTGATAATTTAAAAACTATAGTAAAAGATAAAGCAAATTTATTATATCCATTAGATATTTTAAAGACACAACAAGATACACTTCAAATCACACAATTTACATATAAAGCACCAAGGGGTGAAACATTTTTAACTAATAAACCAATAGATACTTTAACTCAAGGAGTTCAAAGGAATTCTGCGTTAAGAGATCTAATTGGTACTGTAGTATTACCAATACCAAATAATGCTATGGATAGTAATAACGTGAGTTGGGGTTCTGATCATATGAACAATCTTACTGCTGCAGTTACTGCTTCATATATTCAAAATCCAGGTGCAGCTTTAACTGGAACAATGGCAGCACAAATTCCACAACTTGCCGGATTACCAATTCCACCTGCAGCACTAGCACAAATAGGTGCCATTATGGGTGCAGGTGGACTTCAAGCATTAAATAATCCTCAAGCAAAAACTGCATTATTATCATTATTATTAAACCAAGCAAACTTCCAAGTTTCTCCAGAGAGTATTCTTGCAAGAGGATTTGGTGTTATTCCAAACTCAAATCTTGAATTATTATTCAATAGTCCAACTATAAGACAATTTTCGTTTGCTTATAGATTAAGTCCAAGAAGTGAAGAGGAATCTAGGAATGTTAGAAAAATTATTAGATTTTTCAAGCAAGGAATGGCACCTAGAAAAATAACATCTCAAGCAGGAGGAAACTCCCTTTTACTAGGAACTCCAAATGTATTTAAATTACAATATAAAACTGTTGGAGATCAAGAAATTGAAGGTATGAATAAATTTAAAATATGTGCTTTAGTAGGATACTCAGTAAATTATAGTCCAGATGGACAATGGGCAGCATATGATAAAGGACAACCAGTGTCTGTAACTATGAACATGCAGTTTGAAGAGTTGGAACCAATTTACAATACCGATTATCAAGAAAGTGGACCACTGATCACCAGTGGAGATCAATCAAAAGTAGGTCCAAACGACGTAGGATACTGATATGGCATACTTTAACGAACTACCAAATTTACAATACGTTTCAAGATTTCCAAATCAATCTTCAAACGAAGATGTTACTCTGACAAAAAATCTTTTTAAAAGAGCAAAACTTCGTGAAGATATTGCCAATGTAGCAACTGCTTTCGATTATTATCAAATAAAAGGAAATGAAAGAGCAGATCAAATAGCAGAAAGAGTTTATGGTGATTCCGAATTAGATTGGGTAATATTAATTACAAACAATATCACAAATGTTCAAGATCAATGGCCTTTAGATGATGTAAGTTTCAGGAAACATCTTTTAGAAAAATATGGTTCTGAAGACAATTTATATAAAAGAAAGCATTATGAAACTATTGAAAGTCGTGATGAATATAATCGTGTAGTAGTTCCTGGAGGACTAGTCGTAGATGATGATATTAGTCAAGAATTTAAAACTACGGAAGAAAAGACTACATATAATCTTACATCATTCCCAAACACTACTCAACCATTAACTGTAAGTATAAATTTAAATCAAAAGATAAAAGTTACAAGTAGAGGAAATAAAACTAGTGATGTAATTATTGATGATATTAACATCACAACTTCAGTAATTTATGTAAGAGGTAAAGATAGAATTAGTAAAAGATCTGTAGTATTCCCAAATACTTTAAATGAATGGCCTAGAAGTTGGGGTGGTTCATTATCAATTAAACAAAGAAATGGAAATCAAATAAAAATTGATGTAGATGATATGATTGGAACTAAGGACATAAATATAGATACTCGATTATATGAAATTGTAGGAGAAGAATCTCCTACAGGTGGCATCACACCAGCATTCAGATTTAAATAAAAATGTCAACTCCATTACCAGGACTAACGATTAAAATTACATCTGAAACAGAATTAGAATATTTGAATACACAATATCAAATTATTCAAATTAGAAATCAAATTAAAGAAGTTACTAATTATGAATATGAATTAAGAGAAAGAGAAAATAAAAGACAAATTTTAATTTTAAAACCTGAATATCTATCAGTAATGCTAAGTGATATGAGAAACATTATGAAGTATGGTCCATCATCTCAATACATAGATGATAAAACTAAAAAAGTATATAATCCTAAATTAAAAAGTTAAAAAAAGACCCCCAACTGGGGGTCTTTTAATTTAATCACATCTCAGCAAGTTTCGAGAAATAATCTAGTGCATTATCTTCATCCTCATCTTCATCATCTTCAATGACAGTTGGTTTAGAAGATTTTGTTGGTGAAGATTTTTTCTCCATGAGTTTTTCATACTCATCTTCAACTTCATCTTCAACCTCAGGATCAATTTGCTTACGATTATTAGAACTCTTAAGTCCAAGAACCAGGTCTAGACGATTCTTCAAGTCATCATAAGATTTAAATTTCTCGGGATCAACAAAATCATTCAAGTTGTAGAGTGTATCATAAACTTTCTTAAGTTCATCATCATCTCCATCAAGAAACTCCGAGGGTGTAGAAAATTCAGATTTATCATAGTTCCAATAACCATCAACCTTACAGATCTTCAGTTTAAAATCTGCACCTGACCAGAAATCAAATGGGTTGATTGCTTCTTCATCTTGAAACTTAGGACGAAGTGCGGCATCAATCTTTTCAAAGATTTTTTTACCGTACTTAAAGATTTTAACCTTACCTTCATTTTCAGGATTAGCAGGATCTTTAATGATATAAACGTTAGAGTAATAAGAAAGTTTCCTCTTACGATCCCTTACAATGTTCTGTTTTTCTTTGCTACCAGTATTCCAGTCTTCCCTATTATGATCACAGACTGGACATTTACGACTAAGTGTAGTTGGACAATTATCAATTAACCATTGTCCACTAGGACCCTGGAAAGCATGATTGAATACTTGCACATACTCATCATCCCAATCACCCCCAGCAGGCATAAAACGAATTACTGCATACCCTGTGCCACTCTTATCCATGGAAGGTTTCCAAAACCTTTCATCATCAGATCCCCCACCACCATCATTAAGCTTTTCAACTTGTTTAATGAGTTTCTCAGTAAGAGAACCCATTTTAGATTGCTTTTTAAGATTAGCAAAGCTCATTGTTTTACCTCGTATTAAGTGTATTTGGCCTTTTTGACTTAGCTTGGATGCGGATTGTCTAGCCGCAATCATCATATCACAGTTCCAATCCTTCTTCAAGTTTATTGATGGTCCCCTGAAGAAGCTCGAAAAATTCGTCCATCCCCTGTCCCTCTAGTAAACCAAACATTCGTGCAGATTGCAAGATTTTATCTCGGGTCTCTTTAGCCTCGGGATCATCAGAAAGAGACATTCTAAAGAAAAGCAATTTTTGCTTCTCAAGAAAATCTTTCATCAATTGAAGATGTCCTCTCTTCTGTTCCTTTGCCATATAAGGAAGATATAAAACTTGCCGAACCAATTCCTTTTGCATTTCAGCAAGTTCATTAAGTGTTTCTCTCACTATTTCTGAACTAAAAAAATCACTCACAAATGGTCTCCTTCAAAATCTTTGAATACTTCTTAATATCTATATTTAGAAATGGTTTATACTTTTTAATTTTCATTCCCAAAACATCCCAAACTGGATCGTCTAAAATCTTATCGTAGTTATCTACGTAATTTAAAATATAATCAAGTATTACTAAAGTTTCAATAGATAATGCACCTTGCAAGTGTTTTTTAATTAAATCTGAATGGACTCCATTTTTACAAAGAAAAAATTCATTAAAATTTTCTTTGTGAATAAAAACTGAAGATTCAGTTTGAAATGCGTAAGACATACTTTGCATTCTTTTTTTCCATTGCAAATATACTTCTTCTCCGTTTCTTATTATTTCAGAAATGTATACTTGCTGCGGATTGTCACAATTAACAAAATTGGATACAAAAAAATCTCTTATGTCTTGTTCTGATTTTTTTCTAGATAACCTTTCAAAAAAATACTTGTCTGTCCTTTTATTGAAAGATTCTACAGAAGCTCTAGACTTACCACAATACTTAAAGTAATCATATGTATCTTTAGTAAAATGATTTTTTAATGCTAAAAATAATTTATAAACTTCAAAAGGTGTCACATCAAATTACCATTTTAGTTTTTGTAGTTTTTTTCAAGAAATTTAATTGAGTTGCATTGTGTCTAAGTTTTTCTTTTAATGGTTTAGAAATTAATTTAGGAATTGTTTCTATCTCAATATTGTTTTGCTCGCAATAATTTATAATTCCTTCAATGTAATCGCAATTATTTTCATGGACATATTTTTCAATGTCCAGTGCAAACTTTTCAGGAGATAAAAATTTTGTTTTTATAATTTCATCTACAGTAGTTGTATTGATCATTTTGTATTTTCTTTTACGAAATGTTTGATGTATCTTACCAGAAGTTTGATGTATTTTGCAAGGTCTCTCTCCTCATAAACTACAAGTTCTCCATTTTCACAAGCCATAATTATAACTAATTTTTTTGCTTGAATGCCTGTGAGTTCATAAAGCATACATGCATATGCAGTTGCTTGTACAAAATAGTTTTCAATCCACTCACGAGGTTTTGGTTTTTTAGAAGACTTGTAATCTATAATAGAAATTTCACCGTCGAATTCTGCTATTGTATCAGCAGTTCCTGCAATACCAAGATATTTACTATAAAGACCTATTTCAATTCCATAGATCTTTCCAATTCTATCCAGAGCAGGTTTTATGATATTGAACAAATTAGTTGCAATTTCTGTGGTGTCTTTAGGCAAATCCTCATTTGAAATATAATGTTCAACTAAGGTGTGCATATCAGTTCCACGAGTAGTTGCTGCTTTTGTAATGCGATCAGCTTCAGCATTTCCTACTCGTCTTCTCCAATTTTCAAAAATCAAACGATTATAGAAACTAGTAACAGATGTAATAGAAACTAAACGAAGAAGATCATCTTCGTCTGGAACTTTATAATATCTAACTCCATCAATCATCTCCCTCTCTAATGGAAGGAGATCTAATTTAACATGTTCAAATTTCACAATCCAAGTTCTCTTTTTGCTAAAATAAATTCTTTCACTAGACCGGAACGTACAATATCTTCTACTCCGAATTCAACAATATCCACTGATGGCATAATTTGCAAAACTCGAATAAAATCGTGGATTCCGTTCTTTTCGTTTGTTTTAATTAAATCACTTTGCTCAGCATCACCACTAAACATAATCTTACAGTTTTCACCAACTCTAGTAATTAGTGAAGACAATTCATGGAAATTACAGTTTTGCATCTCATCAATAATAAGAATGCAATTATCAAAAGTAGTTCCACGTAAGAATGATGTGCTCCAAAAACTGATAGTCTCTTGTGCTTTCAAATTTCCATAAAGCATTTCAAAATCTGCTTCAGATGGAAGTTGGAACATGTATTTTACCATATTCTTATATGGTATTTCAAACAATTCGGATTTATCTTCATGCGATCCTGGAAGAAATCCGATTTCACGAGTTTGAACCAGAGATCTTATGATATAAATTTTATCATAAGATGAAACTTCATTTAAAACTTCTCTTAGTGCTTTGTAAAGAAGAACAAATGTTTTTCCACTACCAGGAACACCATGTGCAACTATATGTTTACCCTCATCGTAAGAAGAAAATAATCTTTTTTGATTATCAGTCAATGGTTCAATATCTAAAAGCAAATCCAAATTAATTGGTTTTTTTCTTTTCATTTGCTTTGCAGTCATACCAGATCCGATTCCAGTATAATCACCACTAGTTCTTTTTCTTCTTGCCATAAAATTTTTATCCAATTGGTTTTACTTTTGATCCAGGAACCTGAGAAACTTTACTTAGAACATCATTCCATCCAGGTTTGGATTTAACTAATTTATCTTTCCATTCTCCAACTTCACCTGGAGTTGCACATCCTTCAGACCAATCCCTCTTCCATTCAGGATTCTCTGAATACCATTGCATAATATCATTGACACTCATCTCAATGACTTTTTTTTCACCTGTTTCTTTATGAATTATTGGATAAATTGCCAAATTCATTCCTCCATAGTACGTAAGGATATTTATTCAATGCAAATGGATGGTGCATCATCACATTCAACACAATTTATGCACTCATCCATATCTGGATTTTCTTTAAGAAATCCTTGAAATTCTTCTTTGGTCATAAGAATTTTAAAAACATGACCAGTAAGAGTATCTTTAATACAATAAGATTTCATATGATTTAATTCAAATAAACTTTATTTATGGAGAAAGTCTTGCTTTATGAAGTCTCTTTTCTTCATAATAATCCCATACATTAGGTGCCCATCTTTTAAGAATAGGTGCAATTTGTTCAGTAAGTGCTTGAATCTCAAGTTGAGCATCTAGTTTTGCTCTAAGATCCATTAGGTGAAGAGCAGATCTGAGATTAAATGATACTACAAAATTTTGTCGGATTGCTTGTGCAAGATAATCACGAATGTGCTCTTCGCACATACCCTTTTCATACTTTACAGCATACCTTTTACAACCCTCTAAAATCCAATTAAGTTCATCATGATAATCTTCTTCTGTCCAATCATATTTTTTACCATAACGATTTACATAAAACCCAGGAGGACGAACGTAAAAAACATCTTCAGTATTAAGTTCCCCACTTGCAACTTTTACAACTCTTTTTCCAGTATAACGTTGTGATTGAACATCAAAACTTACTCCCACTCTGTGAGTCCTTGCTTGCATCGCAACGTTATGGACATACCCAGAGACCGAAACGGTAATGCCAGGGTGCTCCAGAGGTCCCCAGTGACCCTTATCATTCGATAGGAGACGTTCTACAATCCATTTGCCACACCCAGATGAATTTGGAATGTCTTGAGTATGAATAGGTGTCTCAGAGTAATCACACTTTGCTGCCTGATAAATGACTTGTTCTGGAATTGGATAGCATTGTAGCATTACTACTTCCAAATTTTTATCAAGTTCAAGAAGATCTTTTGCTTTAATTGGTTTCATTTTGTTCCAAATCCTTTACTAGTTTTTTTCTTATTTTCTTTCAGAAGACTTTCAATATTAATCATTTCCTTTTTCATGTACGAAAGTTCTTCATCACTATAAAGATGATCTTGCTTCAATGCTTTTTTGATCATCTTCAATATTGCCTTTTCTCTCATTTTTAATTACTCATCGAAGATTTCATCATAGTCCATAATAGAAGAATCTACAACATAATTATCTTTTACAGTTGTTTTATCTTCAATCATTTCAAGTTTTAATTGGTTAAGTAACAACTCCATATTTTTTATAATGAGTTTTATACGTTCTTTATCCATAAATAAATGTTTTTTTAATTTTACATAAAAAAAGGGGGGAAGTCAAGTCCCCCTTCATATTATTTTGCTGCTAACAAAGTAGCAAGAGATGCTTGATGACGACGTTCTTCTTTTTGTTTTTGTTCTTTAATCAATTGAAGTACATTAATAGTTTTAATCATTTATGTCCCTCCTTTACAAACTTAACCCCACGATAGGTCTCGTTGTATTGTTGAGGTTGTTGCATCATTTGTTGTTGATACTCAAGACGTTTTTGGGTATCATACTCGACACCACGATAAACTACTTTAGACATTAGGGTTGCTCCTTTACTTTTTAAGGTTAGGTGGCGTTCCTTCCGTCGGCTTTTGCGTCCCTTAGTAGGATGAACGACCTACTCTTTTTCCACAATAGGTATAGAAAAACATAGGCATTCCGTTCCGAGTCGGCGTACTTCCGTCCTATTTAATTTTAGCACTTTTGAATAAAATCCTTTCGGAGTTCTAATAGCAATCGGTCTTCTGTTCTTTGATTAACTACATCGTCGTTTTTAACGATGTCCATTAGTTCCCACACAGTATCACAACTAAGTTTAACTGCATATTCAGTTGCAGTTAGTTGTGAAGTAGAAAAAGAAAGAAATGGAACCCATGCTAAAAGCAAAAGTGCTTTAGCCATAGGATGAACGATAATTGCAGTATACTACCTACAATATATCTAGTCAATTATTTTGTAACAAATTTATTTTTTCTTTTTATTTTCTTTTACTTGATATCCGTATGTTTTAGGATTTACCGTACCAGAAGTCCAATCAATGCTTTTTACATTTCTATAATTATCATAATAATAATCAAAAATTTCTACTCTAGATCCAGATTGCACAATATCATAAACAGGATGTTGAGCATCATCTAGATATGAAACTAAGTATGAATTTCTAGGTAACTCTTTATTTTTTGCGTAGGTTGGATCGCAATCTCTGTGAATAATGTTCATTTAAATTTTATCTATTAACTTCCCATGTAATATCAGGATAGGCTTCAGATACAATTTCTTTTGTAATGTTATACTTAGATTGTAATTTTTTATCTTTAACTAGACACATGATCTCTGCATCCAATGGATGTAAACCTTCTAGCATTTGAATAAACATACTTTCACGACGAAGTTTAGGAACTCCTGCATTTCCAGGAACACCATTCTTAGACATTACAAAATTAATTAGTTTTTCATATTCAGTTCTTAATGTTGTATGTCCTGTTCTAATTTTTTCAGTATAGCTTACAGAAGAACTTTTTTCTACTTCCATTTTTTCAACTTCTTTTCCAATCCTTTCTGAAATTGATCCAGTTTTTACTAGATCATCAGAAACTGTTCCATATGGAACTTCACCTTCAGGTAACATGGAAATTACATTATCATCAAAATTCCAAATAAAAATAGCCTTCAATGAAGGATGTTCATGTTCTTTAAGAATTTGAACTTTTTTTGCATTCGTTCTTTGCTTACTTACCAATTGAAAAACTTCAAAAACAAAAGGATTATTTGGAAGTTTTTCAATTTTATCTACTGTTGCTTTTGTAGTAGTACTAGTTTTTTTTCTAGTTGTTGTAGAAGTCATAATTGTTTCAATTCATTTGTACTATCTAGTCTAACTCAATCGTCATCATCGTCATCATCTTCATTCTCAAAATATCCATTTTCAAATCTTACTGCAAGTATTTCATCTGGCATGACGTTTCCATTTTCATCAAACATCTCAGGGTGCATGAAAATTCTTTGAGGTTGCGTCTCGTAGGAGTGTGTCTTTGCTAACCAGCCAATTACCGACCCTACACATAAAAACAAAATACTAATTAAACAAAAAATAGTGAGTTCTGCTGCTAACATCTTTTTTCTCCTGAGATGTTGGTTTTTCTTTTAATAAAGAATTCTATTTGAAAATTAAATTCCCATCTTAAAATAGAAAATTTTTTTTTCAAACTAAATTTCTTACTTTTATTTTGTTCCCTTTTAGTTTTCTCCCTATGAAGCAGTAGTTCGACTCCACGATTTCTTTCGTGAATACTATTATTTAGATCTATCATCAAAGAAGATTATTTTCTTGCAGATATTTAACCGTATCTACACATCCACCAAGATGCTCAGTATCGTTCATAATAATTTGTGGGAAAGTAGATCCTTGTCCAAATTCTGCATAAAACTCTTCTGCAGTAAAATCTGTACCCAATTCATAACAAATTACAGGAGTTCCTCTCTTAATACTTAAATCTCCAAGAACCATTTTAATTTTGTCACAGAATGGACATCCAAGTTTTGAATAAATTGTAAAATTCATAGTAATTTTAAATTGCTGTATTGTTTTTACGTGGTCTATAAACTCTCAATTCTTGTTTAGAAAGTTGAGTCCTCCATTCTACTATATCACTGTATCTTTGCAATGTAAAGAACTCCTGTCTGCGAAACCAAGTTTCCCAATTTTCATGTGCTTTAGATCGATTACACTTTTCACATGCACATATAACATTCGTTAAATGATCAGTTCCACCTTTAGATTGTGGAATTATATGATCCATTGTTAAATTTTCATCAGATTTACAATAAGCACATTTGTACTCCCATTTTTCTTTAATTGAATTTTTCCATAATCTTCTAGATTCAGATGTTGAAGAAGTTTCAAGATTATACAAATAATCTTCTGAAGAATTGTAGAGTTGCATTCTTTATTATAGAACTTGTAATATCTAGTGAGATTTTTTAGTAGTATTTTTCCTTTTACATGCATCTCTTGCCCAAGCACGAGAAAGACTATTCACATACGAACAGGATGTATTATCTTTCCCACAATATGGACATTTAGAATCTGGTGGATCTGAAAGATATCCTTCAGGTGTATACATCCTTTTCTTCTTTTGATTCTCTGCTTGTTTTTTCTTTCTGTGATTCATATAATCACAGGTTCCCCTTGACCTTCGGGAAGTTTGATCTGAGATAATTGCCTTCCAAATGCCATAGATTCTTCTATTTCCAGAGATCCACCAAAACCACTAGTCTTGTTTACTACAATTTCTGTTGTTGGAAGTGCTTTTGGAATTTCAATATCAATAACATCACTCATCAACATTTTATTTACTCTATACTCACGATTTTGTGGATCCATGGAGATCAACATCCTTGCATCTTCCCTAGTACCACAATCTGCAATTTTTTTTCCAGTTCTTTTGTGAAATACTGAAAAATACTCTTCGTTATACTTTTTCATTTTTTAAAATCTTTTGATTACTATAGGTTTTTATGGGAATCCTGTAAAGTCCAGGCCAAGTATCACGGATAATTTCTGAAAGTTTATTCGGTGTAGTAGATGATATCATACTAATATAAAATTAGACTTACGTTGTTGAGATAATAGCATTAGAATTTTAGGATCTTTTGCACTCTTTTTTACAGATTCATAATAATCATAATATCCATTATGGAGAATAATTGCATCTTTCAATGATCCAGTTTGGTTTTGCAAACGTCGAAGTTTACTTGACAATAACCAAACTGTTACTTCATCGTCATCCAATAGTTCTTTTTTTGGAGGAAGTCCTTGTATTACCAATTCATTTATCCCCAATTGTGCAACTCCAAAAGTTTTTAAATCTACTGGTTTGCGGTGAATAATCTCTTCATAAAGAATTGCAGAAATTACATTTTCTGGAATATTAAATTGTTTACTAGAAACTTTAATGTATGGAATTAGAGTTTCTAGTTTCCTATAAGCAAATTCTCTAGTCACAGGGACATTTGATACAACCTTACTAATCACTGTTGGAGTGATTGTTCGGTCTTTTACTCCATAATTACTAAGAGTTTTATTTTGACTCTTAATTGGAATAAAAGAAAAAATTATAATACTCAATAAAAAAAGTCTTTTCATAAATCTTGAAGTATGGACAGTATGAACATAAAAATTCCGAAGAGTTGAAATAGGACTAAGATGAGTAACATTTTAATCTTTTACTAGTAATTTGAATTTATCTAACGTGATGTCCACCGAACATATATCTCATACCATTAAGGATTTTAGATCCGAATGAACCGAGATTTCGAGAGTTAAATCTTTCAAATAGTGCCGTGGTAATAACAGGAGCAGGAACTCCAAGATCGACAGCAGCAGAAACAGTCCAACGTCCCTCACCACTATCAGATACCCCACCAGAGAACTTTTTAAGATCACCATCCTTGCGTAGTACATCCGCAGTAAGATCAAGTAACCAAGAACCAACTACACTACCACGACGCCATAATTCAGCAACCTCTGCAACATTGATATCATAACAGTAACTTTCAGGATCTGCCATAGGTGCAACTTCAGCATCACCTTCTTTAATGTATTGAGATCCATTATTTGCATTCTTGAGAATATTGAATCCTTCGGCATATGCCTGCATCATTCCATATTCAATACCATTATGCACCATCTTCACAAAATGACCTGCACCAGGTCCACCACAATGCAACCAACCATATTCTGCAGAAGTTAGATCAGATGTTGGATCTGTTCTATGGCAGGAGTGAATGTCTGGGGAGAGTGCAGAGAATATTTTTGAACAAGTGGAGACCGCAGTATTTCCACCACCAACCATAAGACAGTATCCACGATCCAAACCGTAAACACCACCGCTAGTACCACAATCAATATATTGGATGCCCAGTTTTGCCAGACGTTCTGCTCTTTTCCGACTGTCTTTAAAATTGCTATTGCCATGATCAATAATAATATCTCCTTCACTACAATATCGTAGTAACTCATTGATCGTCTCCTCTACAGTTTCAGCAGGCACAACCATCATAAAAATTCCTGGTTGAGTTTCACCCTTTTTATTTTGTTTAACTACTTTAACAAGGTTTTCAATATCATCTACAATTCCATTAACATATCCTTTTTCAAATGCTTCTTGTGCTTTTTCATAATTCCTACGATAACCCCAGACTTCGATATCTGCTTTCATCATACGACGGGACATTCCTTCCCCCATCCGACCAAGACCAATTAATCCTACTTTCATTTAATCCTCCCAAGTTTCGTATTGTTCTTTAAAATAAGCATCAACTTTTTTTAAATCGTCTAAATGAATATTACAAACATAATCATTCTCATCGCACCATTCTAATGCAAATGCATGTATTCTTTCATCACTTTTTGTTTTATTAACACCATAAATTCTAGAGAAAGATGACATTACAAAATGCCAACATTGATGTTTCTCTTTCATTTTTCCTTTTTACTTTTTACTTTTAAGAACTTTTTCCCAATCATTCTGGAAAAGTTCCAGACCCTTATCAGTCATAATGTTCTTATACATTCCCCAGAATACAACTGGTGGAATAGTAACTACATCAGCACCAGAAAGAGCAGATTGTTCTACTTGCCTTACGTCACGAAGAGATGCAGCAAGGATTTGTGTTGATGTACCTGAATAATCAAATGCATTACGAATATTTTTAATCAACTCAATCCCATCAATTGAATTATCCATCCAACGACCTACGAAAGGTGAGATGAATGTTGCCCCTGCTTTAGACGCAAGAATTGCCTGAGCAACTGAGAATACTAATGTTACGTTAGTTTGAATTCCCTTATCAGAAAGGAATTTACAAGCTTTAAGACCCTCTACTGTGCAAGGAACTTTAATTGTAACTGCAGGTGCAATTGTGTAATATTTTTGTGCCTCAGAAAGCATTTCTTCTGCAGTATCTGCGACAACTTCTGCGGAAATGCTCTGTAAGTTTGAAAAGTCTGTTGCAATCTCGTGGATGACCTGTAAAAGTTGTCTTCCACTTTTAAGAATTAATGATGGATTTGTGGTAACACCATCTAATAATCCTGTTTCATATGCAGGTTTAATTAAGGAAACATCTGCAGTATCTAAAAATATCTTCATAAAAAAAGAAAGAACTTATAACTAATTATAATAAATTTTATCTAGGTTTTTATGAATTGTTATGAATTAAATATATTACAATCTTTTTAGATTTTCTACTAACAATTCCAGTTCTTGTAGAGATGCGTCGTTTTTAAGTGTGTTTGCTCTATTACTGATGACCCATACATTGCCTTTTATGTATCCCTTTTCTGGAATGATTTTATCCAATGAAGGACTATTTGGATGATATCCTTTCTTTGGTTGTATCTCAATAGGAATACCAAGCAAAGGGCAAGTTTCTGGAATGACTATATCAGTAAGTTCAAGATTAAATGGAATATTATTTTGTTTTGCCCTACTCTTTGCTCTTGTTAACATCCTATATTCAACTGACTTTGATACTGCGTTTGGGTCAAATCTTTTTTTATTTGTCTCAACAGATCTTTCAGTTCTTAAACATCCACAAGATTGAGTTTTACCACTCAATAAACACTCCCTTCTTGTAGATTTGGTTTTACCACCACAAGAACAAGAACACTCACATAAAATATATTTTGGACCAGAACGATATTCATTTTCAACAGTCAATCTTCCAAAAGTTTTTCCAATTAAACCACCACACGGAATTGATTTTTTATTTAAAGTCATACTCATTAACTACTCTATTATTATTTATATAATACCATAGTTAGGGTCATAAGTCAATAAAAAAGACCCCGAAGGGTCTTTGCGTTTCCGCAGGGTATTATATTTTTATCACAAGGCATTGCCTCGTGGTAATACCTCTTCGGGTAGCACAAAATTTTCATGTGGTTGGTCTACTGGAGCCATCCAGGCACGCAAGCCTTCGTTTAATAATATATTTTTTGTGTAAAATGTCTCAAATTCGGGATCTTCAGCAGCACGAATCTCCTGAGAGACAAAATCGTAAGCACGAAGGTTAAGGGCAAGACCAATAATACCGATACTGGAGGTCCAGAGACCCATAACAGGCACAAACAACATAAAGAAATGAAGCCAACGCTTGTTACTAAAAGCAATACCAAAAATCTGAGACCAGAATCTATTAGCAGTGACCATCGAGTAGGTCTCTTCTTCCTGTGTAGGTTCAAATGCTTTGAATGTATTTGATTGATCACTGTCTTCATAAAGTGTATTTTCTACTGTTGCTCCATGAATTGCACAGAGCAGTGCTCCACCAAGAATACCAGCAACTCCCATCATATGGAAAGGGTTGAGGGTCCAGTTATGGAAACCTTGAAGGAACAAAAGGAACCTGAAGATTGCTGCCACCCCAAATGATGGAGCAAAGAACCAACTGGATTGACCCAGTGGGTACATCAGAAACACAGAAACGAATACTGCAATAGGACCAGAGAATGCGATTGCATTATAAGGACGGATACCCACTAGACGGGAAATCTCAAACTGACGAAGCATGAAACCGATCAGACTAAAGGCCCCGTGGAGTGCCACAAAAGTCCAGAGTCCCCCAAGTTGGAACCACCTGACGATATCCCCTTGAGCCTCAGGACCCCAAAGTAGAAGAAGAGAATGACCCATAGAATCTGCAGGCGTTGACACAGCTGCTGTTAGCACATTACAACCTTCTAAAAAACTTGAAGCAATACCGTGTGTATACCACGATGTCGTAAATGTAATGCCAGTCAACCAACCACCAAGAGCAAGATAGGCACAAGGTATAAAAAGTAATCCAGACCATCCAATAAACACAAACCTATCTCGTTTCAACCAATCATCAACTAGGTCAAATAAACCTCGTCGTTGATTTTGTAAAGAAATTGTAGATGAAACCATCAAACCTCCGTAATGATTTGTAATATTTATTTTATCACTTCTTAACAAAAGGGGCAATAGAGATTTCTACTTACTCTTCTTTTTCATAGGAGTATCTGGGTCAAGTCCTCTTTCTATTCTATATTGTCTCCATCTTTCCTTTGCTCTTTCACTACATTTATTTTTACCTTCTTCTGTTTTAGGTCCTTGGACTTCTGGTTTTTTTCTATTTCCTTCATCCCAAGATTTCTTACAACCTTCACTTAATTTTTTCTTATGTTCTTCTGTTTTTGGAGCATAAGAAGCACCAGGAATAAATGTCCCTTCTTGGAACTTTCTTTTTAGAGTTTCACTTCTTTTCTTATTACTTTCTTCTGTTTGAGGAACACCAGTTTTTGTTTTCCTCATCTTTTCAACTGCTTCTGGTTTTTTAGGTTTTCCTAAATGAAGCAATCTTAATTTTTCCTTACTTTCTTCACTCATAGGTCCTCTATTTTCTCTTCCCCTTTCTTGTCCCAACTTCATAAGAAGAGAAATAACTTCTTCTTTACCTATCATACCAGATAGACCCATCCAAGCAATTCTATCCTCCTCCTTTCCATATTGTTCCCACAATTTTTTATGTGCCTCTGCGTGTTCCTCAATAGTCATTTCAACAAGATTAGAAGGGTCATCAGTTCCTCCCATATGTCTTGGAATAATATGATGCTTGTGAGTAAGGGTCATATCAAGTATGTTTAACTAATACTATTTATACCAGTAGGTATACTAACAGGTATAAATGTTAAGAAATGCTGATACAAAAAAGAGACCTTCACAGGTCTCCTCTTTACTCATTTTCTAAAAAGTCGTTCAAGTTTTTCTTTGTTCTTGAAGAGTTCATAAGATTTGATTTGCTCTCCATAATACTTGCTGATATGCCTACACAAATCTTCTTCTTGTTTAGTAATATCCAGATTATGTTTGTCTTTCAAGATAAGGATAGTTTCAATATCTTTGAGAGTACTATATGGAATATTCAAAAATTCTTCGTAAGTCATTTTCTAATCACAGCAATTACTTTACGGTTTGGATACTTCTCTACAATTATATCACGAGCACTCTCATAATCAATAGCATCCTTTACGGTTTCATAATACACAGTTTTATCTGCGTCATCCCAAGTTTGAACTTCGTAAGTCATTTCTTCTCCCAAAAAGGGTTTCATTTCAATCCACTCACACAAATGGAACAAAGACAATCATCAGTTTTAGGAACTCTAAACATAATGTGATTTCCAGAGCAACAATCTCTATCACCACATTTCATACAATTATCACAAACCCACTCTTTTTGATTACGACATTTGACGAAATCTTCAAGAGTATAGTTTTGAAGAAGATTAGTCATTTCAGGTGTCTGTGTGTATAAGAGTATTATAGGGCATCCAGAGGCACCCAGAGCATCCCCTGTGCCAGTTCTTCAAGTGTCCTCAATAATTGTCGAAGCAACCATCATCATAAGCCTTATCATAGATTTCTTGGGCAAACTTCACAAAGGCATCAAAGTTTCCAGAATACTCCCAACCATCATTCTCATCCCAATCTTCTTCAAAGTGTTCTTTTACAAGTTTTAGGATTTGTTCTTCACTCATAGTGCCTCCAAATCTCCATTAATAATGTCTTTGACAATATTATACTTGATTTTATCAATTTCTTCATCCACCCACTTCTTTGTATTCTCATTCAAATTTTTGAGTGAGGTTTCCCATTCTTCGTCAGTCATCGTTCAGCAACCACGATAAAGTCATTCATAGAAATACTCCTCTTACTTTTAGCAAGAATACCTTGATTTGGAAAATAAGGAACTGCTACAAGATTATAGAATGGTCTCAACTGCTCATAGAGAGTATAAAGGTGTCCGTCTTTCTTGTATCGGTAGAGTTTCATAGTGCCTCCAATTCATCAGCAAGTTCAAGAATGTTCTTTTCAGTAATACCGATATACTTGAGTTCTTCTACAACTTTACGAAGAGCAGCAGCAACTCCATCTTTTGGAAAGTTGTAAGTATCCTCTGCTTCGTATGCTCTCATAATCTTTTTTGCTCGTTCAGTCATAGTGCCTCCAATTCGTTAGCAAGTTCATAAAGTGCTTTTTTCTCAACTACAGTTACATCATTATTAGGCATAAAGATTGTGTATGATAATTCATCCGCAATTACACGAATAGCAGCAGCAAGTGCTTCTTTCATATCATCTGTGGGTTCTACAATCAATTCTGCTTTGAATGTTTCCCAGATTTGGTATGCGGTATTAGTCATTGTGGTTCTCCAAAAAGTCCAGTGTATCCAGTGGAATAAGATGTTTCGTAGCAACCATCATCATAACCCATTTGATAGATTTTTTGGGCAAACTTCAAGAGGTCTTCTTCATCACATTCCCAGTAAATGTCGTGTGTTGTTTTACTTATGTGCCTATCAAACCCATAGGTGTTAGCAAGTTTGATGATTTCTTCATTATTCATCAGGCATCCTCCAAACGAATGTACTTTTCAAATAATCCTCTCATATCATAAAAATACGATTTACCTCTCTCAAGAACAAAAGCATCATAATCTTCTTGGGTTGGTTCATCTTCCATTTCCATATCCTTCCAACACTCCAAGAAATCTTCAACAGACATATGATATTCCAGAGGAATGTATGCTACTTTGGGAGTGATTGTGGTAGTCATTTCAGTTCTGGTGATTTTTCAGGAAGATTTTGATACAATTCATAACATCTTCAAGAGTAGGAGCACTACCCTCATAATAGAAATCTTGGTTGATTACATCAGTCACTTTGAGAGTGAAATGAAAATCTCCATCAGAAGAATACTGCTGAATGTTGATGTAGGTTTCGTAGTCCATCGGTTTGGTTGCTTATGAGAGTATTATAGACCAGTAGGAGACCTTATGGGGTCTCCTTGTGCCAGTTCAAAAGGTGTCCTTCTCAAACTTCTCCTTGAGTTTCAGGTAGAGTTCATATTCTTCTTTGTTTTCTTTATATTTCTTCAGTTCTTCTTCAAGTTCTTTAACCTTTTGAGAAAGTGAAGTATTATCTTGAGATTCTTCTTTCTTCTCCAGAATGGTTCCAGTTACATCAGCAAACTCAAGATCGGCACCGTTAAGATTGGCACCCTGAAGATTGACACCCCAAAGATAGGCACTCCGAAGATTGGCATCCCGAAGATTGACACCCTCAAGATAGGCACTCCGAAGATTGGCACCCACAAGATTGGCACCCTCAAGATAGGCACTCCGAAGATTGGCACCCACAAGATTGGCACCCTCAAGATCGGCACCGTTAAGATTGGCACCCACAAGATTGGCACCCTCAAGATCGGCACCGTTAAGATTGGCACCCTGAAGATTGACACCCTCAAGATAGGCACTCCGAAGATTGGCACCCTGAAGATTGGCACTAGGTTTGATTTCGTAACCGTTGACTTTCATTGGAGTTTCTTTGTGTATGAGACTATTATAAGGCATCACAGGGGCATTTGGAGTGTCCCTGTGCCAGTTCTTCAAGTGTCCTCAACATACCAATACTCCTCACAACATTTTACATAATCACTTTGAAGATAATGGAAGAACTCCCCATCATCGTGGGTCATAGTATAACACCATTCCTCATAAATTTCACCGCACCAATACCACCCAGATTGGAGTTTATCAAAGACATTCATAGGTCTGTTGTATTTCATTCATCTACCCAAACAAATCCCAAACAAGTTTTCATAAAGAACCTCGCAATCATATTTGGTTTAGTAGGCATATAATACCTGATATATCGTCCATTACCAAAAGTATAATAACCTTCGTGTTTGTTTCCTTGTTTGATTACAAAAGAGGTTTCAATACAAGAATTAACACTCAATCCAGTTCCATAAGTAAGGTTTAGTTTGAGTGGGAAGTTTCCATTCTCTTTTGCATACTCAAAGTCCTGAATAATCCTATCAAACTTTGTGTTGTATAATTTTTCTGAAATATACTTGGATTGATGGAACTTATTTTTGGTGTTCTCAATCAGTTTATCAATCTTCTCATCAAACTCTTGTGTGATTTCATCCAGAGTTTTTGGGTTTTCTGGGATTATGAGGAGATATTTTACCTCATCAAATCTTTCATTAGTTTCAGATATTTTCAATCCAATAGCAAAAAATAATGCCTCTACATCTTTGATAGAAGTTATTTTAGTAGTATCTACATCATACCACTTACTTCCAATATGTAAAGTTCCTACTGGTGGAATGTAAGTATCTGATACTGGTTGTCCTATGTTTTGTTCGGTTGGTTTCCAATCAGTCATAAATCACTCCACATAATGATACACAGGTTCTTTGTATTTTCTCAGTAGTCGTATTGATTCTTGTGCTTCTTCAAGTGTTTGGAATGTAGCATCTGAGTGAAGAACATATTTTTTTTCAGCAAGATGATAATATTGAATGAAAAAATAAGGTTTCAAAGTTTTCAAATTGAGGTCTTCTACAATTCGGTAATCATAAACTTTCATTATTTCCGTGCCTCCCAAAGTTTTCCTTCCTCACCACATCCACCATAAGGTAATCTCATATTATCACAGAATTTACGACCATTACTTTTTCCAGTCACCAGATTTTGACTTAATACTGGATTGTGGCAAGTATCAAATATAGTTCCAGCACCAGTAAGGTGTTCAAACCAATCTTTCTTATACCACTTACAATCTTTACATAGACGAAGTTCAGTCATCTCAAATACCTGCGTCAGCATCAATAGTGAAGTTTGGTTTTTCTGTGATGACTTCTACACTCATACTATCCATAATCACAGCAATCAAATCCCTCACATTCTCCCTTGACTTGGGAGTATAATAACCACTCCAGTTTGATACTGCTAGAGAATGAGTGAGTGTATCAGTAATAACTGCTAATTCGTGTGCTGTCAGTTTCATTTCACAAAATCCTCAAGTTTAGGAATTTCACCACAATAAGAATTTACTTCTGTTGGACTTCTACCTTTGAAAGTAATACGACACTCCATAGATTTGTCGTAGGTTTTCTGATACAAACTTTGCCTCTGCATATCGGTATAGAAATACCCGTATATCATACCAACCATAATGGTAAATCCAAGCATAACACAGATAGCAACAAATACTTCTCTACCATCTACTTTCATTAATTTTCTCCATCAAATATCGTAGGGATGTTGGGGGTCTCTGGTCCAGAGTTTAGAATACACCAACCATTTCTCTTGTTTGTTATCCATCTCTGCAGACCAGTGGATACCATTCTCATCAATAGCATCAAGATAATGAATACCTTTGCGGTCATCAATCACACGGGTGACTGATACAAACTTAATTTTCTCAACCATAATCAATTGCACATAGGAAAATAAGCAGGACCATGAAGTTCTCCATCTGGTCCCAAATAAGACCAATCACCTTTTTCTACATCCCACCAACAATCTTTGGGATAATCATTGTGAGCATCATAGTATTTTCTCACAGCATCCCATTGTTCTGGAGACCAGTTCTTCCAGTTACTCATCTTATCAGCAAGGAAATGATTTTCAATCTTTCGTTTGATGATAGCATCAGTAGTGGTGTTGTAAATCTCAATCACATCAGAATGATTGAGATGTAGTGTCCAAACTCGTTCAGTCATAGTTCATCATCCTCCAGTTCATCAGCAAGACGCAGTATAGCATCCTTTACCCAGTTTTGTCCTTTGATGAAATGGTGTTTTTCAATAGAAAGTTCTTTTTCTGGTCTATCCTCAATATTGAGACCTTCAACTGCTTCACGGAGAGCAGCAGCAACGGCAGAGTTATCATAGTAATATGGTCCTGGACCCAACTTACTATAATACTCATTCATTATTTGTTGTACTCTGGATTTTCTACTCATAATGCTTCTACCTCATCAGCAATTTCACGCAACACAGATACGGGGTCTTCAAGTTCTCCACAATCAGTGCATAACCTATCAGCAACTTCATTGATTACACGAGCAATCAATTTCTGCCTATCTTTACTTTTGGGTCTCATAGAGAGTTCCATTGTGGATTCCAAAATTTGCAGTGCTCTAGTAGTCATCACGATTTCTCCTGTACCATTCAAGGTCTCTTGGTCGTGCAGTAATTACACTCAAATCAAATTCAAATCTTTTGTATCGGATGAAAAATGAAAGCAACGTACTAGAGTTGATACACAAAGAAAATTCTGGGAGGATAGAATCGGAACCAAAATCATCCCACTGAACTGTGATATCCAGTAGAGCAAACTTTTGGAATCTAAGGACTTGGAAAAACCACTCCTTCCCAAAATCTTCATAGGTTTCATAATCAAAGAGTTTCATACTTTGCCTCCACTTCTTTTACACGTTCCATAAAACTATCATCACCATGATCACCTGAATACAGATAATCAATGTGCCTCATAATCTCTGCCATCTTACGAAGTTTAGGGAGTTGTGCCTTCATGTATTCAATACATTCTTCATCAAAGGCAGGATAGTATTCTTCACCATAGTATCCACCATCCTCACGTTTCTGACCATTCTTGAGAATTTCTTCTTCAAGTTCATCAGCAAACTGTGCTACCTTGTAGTAATCATAATCTCCAAAATGTCCTCCACTCATTTTTTTAACCTCACTCGTGGTTCGATATCGTTGAGTTCATCATACAGCATCTTTGCAAACCCATAGTGGGGTCTTGTGCCAGTTTCAATACTGGTACTCGTTGCGACCGTCCACATTATATCAAGTTCTTTTTTATCTGGTAGAGGTTTCGTCATTTTAAATATCTTGGTTTTTCTGAGTCAAATTGGTAAAACTTAGCATCCCTCATATTCAAACACATCAAAACTGTTTGATGCTCTCTGTCGTAAAGTTCCCAATCTTTTTTAAGTTTGGCATTATGTCTCCTTTGATAAGCACAACACCAAACATTATGGTATATCTTTGCTTTTTCGGAAATACTCATCAGTCATCATACTTATCGGGCCAATTATATCCAAGCAAATCAAAATCAATACCAAGTCGGTAAACCCAAAAAAGAACAGAAAGAAGTCTGCCACAACCAGATGAAACTTGAAAATAAGGCCAACCAGCATAATCATTCCAATTCACAGAGAATTGGAAGAAAGACCGATTTTTACCTTTTAGAACACAAAAGTAATATTCGTGTCCAAAATCTTGAATATATTTAAATTTAATAAATTTCATTCTTCTAGTTCTTTTGCTAACTCTAGCATATCATTTTTATCAAGAACAATCAAGTTGTTTTGGGCAGTGTAAAATTGAACATTTTCAGCAGCAATACGAAGAACGGCAGCAATCAACTTTTCTTCTGTATCAGCACCAGAGTTTCTTGCTGCCCAAATCTCATCCATTAATTTTTTTGCTCTTTCATTCATTTTTTATTTTGTTTTTCTTCAGTTTGAGGTTTTGGTTGAGTGTAAGGAACTTTACCAGTTTCATTATACATCAAAATGTCATACTTGAACTTACATTCAAGTGGTTTTTGATTACACATTTTAAGTGTATTATTAGTGATTGTAGTGACAGAAGTTGTACCACCAATAGCATATCCAGTGATTGCAATCAAAATCAAAATAGGATAAGCAACATAAGGTTTAATAAACATAATAATCAATCCCAAGAAATGTTTTCAACTAGAACTCCAGGCATCACATAAGTCCAACCAGAACCAGCAACTTTATAATCCCACTTATATTCATACTTATTATGACTATCCCAAGTCATATATCCTTTCTCTTTATCAAATCTACCCTTAATAGTTAGTGAAAATTTATTAGAGAAAATGTTACGGGTGCGTAAAGCACCATTTGATTCTCTAGTTTCAATCACTACGCAGGTATCTTCAAAAAAATAATTTTCTGTTTCCAATCCACAAGGAGTTTCATATCGAAAAGGACGATACCCTTTAGTTTCTTGTGCGAAAACAGGAGAAGTCAGAAGGAGTGTAGCAAGAAGAAAAATACTTTTCATCATATCACTTAACAATTTGCCAGTTAAAGTCTTGTTTTTTATCTAAGGTAAATTTGTACTTACCATTCACAGAAGTCAGAAACATAAGACCATCCTTTTCATCGTCCACATAACAACTATGAAGATGGTCCATTTCTGTATCAAACCGAAGTTTTGCGACACTAGAAACAGGTTCAACACAGACAAATTTGCGTTTAATAGTTGTGGTCATTTTTCAAGAACAACGATATTATGAGGTGAAAAAATAGTACGTCGTAGATAAGATGCTCGAAGAACTTGCTTCAGTGTAGAAGACTCTACAAGTTCAATGTCAGAGGGGGAAAGTTCCCCCCATCGAATAGATGCGATAAAAACTTTAATCGGATTCACTGCTAGACCTCCATGCGTATGAGAGCATCATACGACAAAACCACCTCCTTGTGGGAAGTGGTGTGCCAGTTGTTAGAGTGTCACTTTTGAATGTCAAAAGTGGGAACAGGTGCTCCACCATTACTCGGCACCATATAAACAGTACGACTGGTGTTTTCTTCACCTTGAGTAATCCACAGATACTGAAGATAAGCAGGATTACCCTTTAGACTATCTCCGATAATGGAGTTTGCCTTAGCAACACCAGTAGCACGGATGATTTCAGCATCAGCAAGTTGTTGTGCCGAATCTTTCTTTGCTTGTGCTTCAAGCACTGCAATCTGTCGGTTACTTTCGGCACGGGCAAGTTCTGCACGACCAGTTTGAGATTGTTCCCAAACTCGGTAAATCGGACCAACGATTGCATCAATAATAAACAGAGAGAGGATAAATGCGACTGCAATTGTAATCAAATTACGCATAAAGTTATCTTGTTTCATAATTTACCTCAAATAAAGTTTAGGGAATAATCCAATCATAACTACCAGGAGTTTCTACACTCTCATATCCATCATACTCATCAATACGATAAGGACCAGAAACTTCATCAATACGAAGTTTAGCACACATTCCGTTTGCTTTGTCTTTCAGTTCTTCTACAACTTGAACCAGAGCAGGATCGTGACGGACAGCATCACCATAATACCAAGATTGTGCCGAATATGCTTTATTGTAAGCAGTTAGTTCATCTTTACTCATAGTAAGGATTTCTTTTGTGGTTTGTGGTTTCAGTCGTTGTTCAGGTGGAACTAACCAAACACTAAATCCCCACTCATTATCTTCAATCCAAACTTGTTGTCCTTTGATTTCCCAGTATCGTTGAACTGCTTCTTTAGAGAGACCGAACCCACCGTAGCAGGCATTATAAACAACTTTAGTCATTTCAGGTGTCTGTGTGTATGAGAGTATTATAAGGCATCCAGAGGCACTCAGAGCATCCCCTGTGCCAGTTCTTCAAGTGTCTTTACACCGATGTAATGGAATACGAAGAAACTGAAAGAACCTTCCAATATATCCTATCTGTGCTCCACATTTAGGGCAACAATACGATGGGTAGGTCATTTCAATCCAATCAGTTTAGCAAAATCAGGAGTGATAGTAAGGTTTTGTTCTCTTACAAGATTACGAACTTCCTTACGAAGATTTATCCACTTATTGTAGTAATCTTGTGATGCTTTTTCTGCTCTGTTTTTAGCATCAAAGTCGCACTGGTGCTCGTAAGTTCTGGTTTCGTAGTATCTCATTTTTCATCCTTTCGTGGTTCTTTACCTTTACACCAAATCGTATGAAGTTCATCAACACGATTTTCCCAAATCATAGTATCTACAATATAGTCATATGGGGTTTCATAAGTGTCTTCATACACTTCTCTAATGAAGATAGATTTATTTACTGATTGGGGGTATTTCATTTCTCACTCACCCAAATAAAAGATAGGCAATTTTTCATAAACCAACGAGTAATAGCATTCGGTTTAGTCGGCATATAATACCTGAAAGACCTACAATTACCGAATGTATAATATCCTTCGTGGTTATTTCCTTGTTTGATTACAAAACTGGAAGTAATATTACTACCAGTCGCAGTAAGTTTAGAGTAATCTAATTTTGCTGGAAAACTTCCATTCCTGCGAGCATACTCAATATCCTCAATAATCTTGGTAATCTTTTTACTAAACTGATACTCTTGACGATATTTGAGTTGTGCGAACTTATACTCTACATCCTCAATCTGTTTATCAATCTTCTCATCAAACTCTTGTGAGATTTCTTCCAGAGTTTTAGGTTTCTCTGGAATATCAAGATAAGGTTTGATTACATCAAAATACTCATAATCTTCGGTGTAATAAAAAGCACCAACAAAATAAGGAAGAATAATTTGAGGTGCTCCTTTGAGTTTGTTTGGGTTGAGTTTATATCCTATTCTTTCAGTCATTTTCTAATCACAGCAATTACTTTACGATTTGGATACTTCTCTACAATTATATCACGAGCATTCTCATAATCATTAGCATCCTTTACGGTTTCATAATACACAGTTTTATCTGCGTCATCCCAAGTTTGAACTTCGTAAGTCATAATCCTCTGCGTGATACTTCTTCATTTAATTCCCAACCAGAATCGTGCCCTACTTTGAAACCTTTAGTATAACCCTCATTATAAAGTTCTCGGGCAAACTTCAAGAAGTCATCTTCATCACATTCCCAGTAAATGTCGTGTGTTGTTTTACTTATGTGCCTATCAAACCCATAGGTTTTAGCAAGTTCACGGATTTGTTCTTCACTCATAATGCCTCCACATCACCATTAATAATGTCTTTAATGATATTATACTTGATTTTATCAATTTCTTCGTCCACCCACTTCTTCACACCCTCATTCATACTTTTGAGTGAGGTTTCCCATTCTTCATCAGTCATCGTTCAGAAACCACCTCAAAATCGGTCATAGAAATACTCCTCTTACTTTTAGCAAGAACTCCTTGATTTGGAAAATAAGGAACTGCTACAAGATTATAGAATGGTCTTAACTGCTCATAGAGAGTATAAAGGTGTCCGTCTTTCTTGTATCGGTAGAGTTTCATTTTGCCCTCATCGCAGTAATCACAGCATCTCTTGCGGTTTGTCCTTTTGCGTGGTTCATAGGAAATCCAGTATTGATAAAATACCAATCACTTTCACCATTCATTTTGAGAGAATGTGCTTGGAACTGATTGAGTAGAAACTCAAGGATTTCTGTGTCTGTTGGTTGTTCAGTCATCTTTTTCAACCGTCATAGTAGGACATATCATAACTACCTTCATTATAACCCATTTGAAAGATTTCTTGGGCAAACTTCACAAAGGCATCAAAGTTTCCAGAATACTCCCAACCATCATTTTCATCCCAATCTTCTTCAAAGTGTTCTTTTACAAGTTTGATGACTTCTTCATCTAAAATCATAGTCATTTTTCTCCTGTTCTAAAACATTACGAGCACGGTCAGCAATCTGTCTCAAACTAATGCGAGGGTCATTATAAGATGTGGGTGTCCAATTATCACACCAACTATCAAGTTCAATAATAACTCGTTCTAATGCTGATTGAGTTTTAGTCATTTTACCACTCCAACTCCACATAAATGCTCCACCCCAAATTATTAGGCAGATTATCTTTCAAGTATTCTAACATATAATCCTGGAAATCATAAGCAGTTGGTGAGCACTCTTCAATCAGCACACCATACTCCAAATCCTCTTCGTGAATACTATACTTCACCCATACATCCACCACTCGTAGGTCAGCATAATTTACACCACCAAATCGTTCTGTTGAATTCTTATGAAGTTCCAGGGCTTTATTAGCAACCTCTTGAATGAGTGTGAGGTTCTTATTGATGGTGTCGTTCATTTATCGTGAAACCAATTGTAAGCAGTCATCCACCCAACTCCCCATAAAGTTCCAAACATAAAACTCAAAGAAGTTTGTGGAGAGAAAAGAGAAAATACCAGAATACCTACCCAAAGTGTAGGAACATAGATTGTTTTTTGAGATTTGATTTTTTGTAGTATGTTAGTCATTTGCTTTCACTCCACCATAAGTATCAAAATAAGGTTTAGGGTCATTAGGATGAGAGTTATGAACAATCTTTGTGGAATTAGGAGAAACGCAAGGAATAGTATTAGGTGTAGTATAAGGAGGAGTATACATTTGATAAGGTGTCCTATTCAAATACTCTTCAAGGATATTACAATCCCAAGCATACTTATCATAATACTCCTTACCATATTCAATAGCATCTTCCCTGTTTGGAAATGCTACTACAAATTTTTCTTTAAAGTAGAGTGAATAAACTTTCATTTGCAATCTCGGGAAGGGTCAAAGTCAATATATTCTGTCGTAGTTCTCCTCACATAATCACAAAGTTCTACTTGTGCTACTTCCAGAGATAAGAACTCCCCATCATAATATTCATCCTTGAATGGATTACGCCACCAAAACAGAAACTTCACCTGTGGATAATACCTTGTGCGGTCTCCTTTGGTTTTTTTGACGATACGATACTTTTTCATCGGATTCCACTATCAAAGAGTTTTTTGAGTTCGTGATAAACAAGTTTCAACTCATTATCAACATCCAAATTTACATCTTTCAAAATCCAGTAGAGTTCTTTTGCTTGTTGCTCTGTGAGTGTGAGTTTGTAGTTCTTTTGAATTTCAATCATTTTCAATCTCCTCTGCGTTTACATAAGGGCAAGTTCTCCATTCAGACCATTTCATATCAGGATTTGGTGGGCACAAATAACCACCCTGACCAACAGAAAACAACATAAAACGATGCTGAATGTCTGGTTTCACTCCCAGTTCATTCTCAACGATACGAAGTTCAATCATTTCACAAAATCTCCAATCACAGGAACATCTCCACAAATCTCATTCACTCGTCCTACTGTTTGGTCTTTGAGTGCTTGACGACACTCCAAGTTTTTATTGTATGTTTGTTGGAAGAGTGCTCGTTGTTGTTGAGCATCATAGGTGATGATACTACCAGCAACGATTATACCAAAAAACAAAGAAAAAATTGCCCAATCAAATCCATCAAGTTTCATAGTGCCTCCAATTCCTCAATAAGTTTCAAAATGCCCTTTACATCTATAATCATATGATCATCAGGTGCATCCCAATCAGTATTATCATATTGGAGTTGGTTGATGACTTCACGAAGAGCAGCAACAACTCCATCTTTTGGAAAGTTGTATGTATCCTCTGCTTCGTATGCTTCCATAATCTTTTTTGCTAGTTCAGTCATAGTGCCTCCACATCATAAGAAAGTTCATAAAGTTTTTGAGCATCAACTACCATATCTTCTACACCTTCATCTTTACAACACTGATAGTATTGGTATTGATTAGCAATCTCACGGATAGCAGTAGCAAGTGCTTCTTTCATATCATCGGTGGGTTCTACAATCAATTCTGCTTTGAATGCTTCCCAAACTTTGTATGCTGCGTCAGTCATAGTCATAATCAGTAGGATAAGAGGAGTTCAGGGATACACTTTCTTGGTGACTTTCCCAACCATTTTCACTACCCATTTCGTAGATTGCTCGGGCAAAGTTTAAAAGAGCATCTTCTTGTAAAGGTTGCCACACTACATCACCAACATCACCAGAATACAGTTCTCTCAAATATGATGAAGCAAGTTCAAGGATTTGTTCGTCAGTCATTCTTGCCACCCATCAAAGTATTCAGTAAAAAAGTTGAAACTCAAACCAACCTTACCAAGTTGAAAATCTACTCCAAATAAAGAATTAGTAAAGAATGAGAGTAGGATGTGTAATCCACCATTACTATGAACTAAAGCACTGGGATTTTCATAATTAACCCAGAGTAATGAACGATTGTTGATGATACCAAACTGCCAAGTGCGTGAAGTTTCACCATTATCCCAAACTTTTAGGTTGTACTGATAGGGTTTCATTCTTCATCCTCACAAGGGAACATAGCATCATACTCTTCATCAGTCAGTGTGAGATACTGGACATCAGCATCTTGATGTTCTTCGGCATACATTAGTTGATAATGAGCAAAGGAACTTTCAGAAGTGCTGCCGTATTCTACGACACCATCAACAAGGCAGAGGTAGTTCATCGGTTTGTTGTGTATGAGAGTATTATACGACAAAAAGGGTCTCTGTGGTGAGACCCTGTGCCAGTTCTTCAACCGTCCTTCTCATCAACCCAATAAAAACCCAAACAAGTTTTCATAAAGAACCTCACCAAACGATTAGGTTTATCAGGCATATAATACTTCAAATATCTACGGTTTCCATTCGTATAATAACCTTCGTGTTTTTTCCCCTGTTTGATTACAAAAGAACTTTCCACAGAACTACCACTCACAATAAAATTATTCGCAGACAATCCAGTTCCAATAGTAAAAGTAACTTTTTGTGGAAAACTTCCGTGTTTCTTCGCATACTCAAAGTCCTGAATAATTCTATCAAACTTTTCGTTATATCTTTTTCCAGCAAAATAGTTAGAACACTCAAACTTTTCTTTTGTTGTCTTTATAAGAGCATCAAACTTCTCATCAAGTTCTTGTGAGATTTCTTCAATACTCTTGCGTGGTGTTGAGAATGTTAGTTCTGGTGCAACATAAGGAATAGTAAAGTATTCCTTTGCGACTTCATATATTGGATTATCTTTATCCATAGAAGCAACCAACTCCATAGTATAAAAGACATTCTTCACATCTTTAACTGTTTTGATTGCATCTACATTAAGTTTATGATTTAGTCTTTCAGTCATTTTCAATCACTCCACATAATGATATAAAGGTTCATTGTATTTTCTCAATAGTCGTATTGCTTCTTGTGCTTCTTGAAGTGTTTGGAATGTAGCATCTGAATAAAGGAAATACTTTTGGTCCTTAATATTATAAGATTGAATAAAAAAATAAGGTTTCAAAGTTTTTAAATTGAGGTCTTCTACAATTCGGTAATCATAAACTTTCATTATTTTCGTGCCTCCCAATACTTACCTTCTTCACCACATCCAGCATAAGATCGTCTCATCATATCACAAAAACGACCACCTTTGACTTTTCCAGTCACCAGATTTTCACTCAATACTGGATTGTAGCATAAGTCAAATCGGTCTCCACCACCAGTAAGATGTTCAAACCAATCTTTCTTATACCACTTACAATCCTTACAGAGTTTTAGGTCAGTCATAAGTCGTAAGGATGTTGAGGGTCTCGGGTCCACAGTTTAGTATATACTAACCATTTCTCTTGTTTGTTATCCATTTCAGCAGTCCAGTGGATACCATTCTCATCAATAGCATCAAGGTAATGAATACCTTTGCGGTCATCAATCACACGAGTGACAGTTACAAACTTTACTTTTTCAATCATCTTTCAACTTCATATAATCTTTTGCTTGATAAAATATCTCATCACGCCAGTTTCTACCACAAATATCAAAACTAAAACCTACCTTACCGATAGAAAAAAGAAATGAGAATAACCTACCATATCCCATAGAGATTTGTAGATAAGGCCACTCAATCCATTTACCATATTCACCAAAATCAACTGCAACTTGAAGCAGTGAATATCGTTCAGTAAGAAAGAGTGATAGGTAGAACTCTTTACCATAATCCTCTCTTACACCCCATTTTGCGACTTGAAAGATTTTCATTGGTTTAGTTCCTCTGCAAGTCGAATCATATCACCTTTATCCAAAACAATTCTACCATCTTGAGCCGTAAAGAACTGCACTTTTTCTGCAGCAAGACAAAGAATAGCAGCAACTAACTTTTCTTCAGTATCAGCACCAAAATTATTTCGGTGTTCCCATACTTCATTCATAAATTCTTGTGCTCGTTCAGTCATTTTACTTTACCGTGAATAGGACAATCAGCATTAACCCACTTGCGTTCTTCAGGCATTTCTTCGTTATCCATTACAGGACACTTACAACCTTTCTTGACTGCTTCAGGAGAACCAGGAATAATACCATTCCATTCTTGATAGGTCATCGCATCCATTTCTTCCTCAGTGTAGTTAGGATTATCAGGTTGCTCAAGACGCGAAAGTTTTGCTTTCAGGTCATAAATCTCATCTTCCAACCTGCGGAGTTCTTTAGAATAATCCTCTGCCATCATCAGTTCAAACTCTTCCGAAATCTTACGCATATCTTCTTCACTACGCATATCATTAAATGCAAGCGAACAAGCACCTTTCATAATACCGATTTCATTATGTCCCATCGTGCGGGCAACAGTTCCAAAGAAACGGAAGAGTTGAATGGTGTTAATGTCTTCACAAGGAATCTCAAAAGTATAGTGCTCCTCGGGAAGAGTTTCATCGTCATACATCCCAGATCCACCATAACTAGGAGTCCATTCAGTGTCAAACTGTACTTTGAGTTTTGCAGTGTAGGTCATTGCTTTCGATGTCTATGTACCTACTATAAAACCTCCTTGAGGACAAGTCAAGGAGGCAGTGGACAGATTTTAAACTGGTCTATGTGGTCAAGAGTTTTCTACATATTTTTCTACAACTCTGCGTATCCTCATCACATTCAGTCAGACATTCAAAGTAGGAATTCATAATTTCGTGCTGGTCTATAAACTCATCTAGCGTATTACCTATTTTTTTCCACCCAGCAAGTTGATTGTAAGAAATTAAATTGTGCATATGACCTCCACGCACAAAGAATATCATAATAAAGAGTTTTCAGTTCATTTTTATGACCTTACTATTCTACCACTATCTAGGAGGTTTATGTGGATTGCTTAATACAACTTAATCACGATTTCTCCAATCACTTTCATTATCACGACTAAAGAAATCAATAATATCATCCGCACCATTAAATCCAGTGCGATGATTTGATGGATCTGGATCACCCAAATCCAATGCGTTCATAAAGTCATCTAGACTTCCTTCTTGCATATCTGGATTCGCAGCACGGCGTCTTGCTTGTCTTAGAAGTGTTGCAGCAGAACGATTTGCTTTTGCTAGTTTTTCACACCAAATCATATCACTTAACTCTACAGATTCGCCTTTTACAATTCGCTCACAGATTGCTTCAAGGCGAAGACGGTATTGAGTGGAGAGCATATGTATTACTCAGATAATGATTATTTATTTCTTGATTCTAACTCTTTCATCAACTCCTTTGCAAGTTGATTTGAGCGTCTCCACATCAAATACTTTACAATCGGATTTGCTGGATTATGTAGAATCCACCATTTCGTCTTTTCGTATTCTACTCTTGCAAGTTGAGTAAGCATATAAAATGCCTTTGCTACAGATTGATCAGTAACAATCAAGTAAGCAATACAAAAGAAAATGACGAAATATATGTATGTAGAACTCATTGTCTCAGAGTTTTAAGATACTGTAATACTTGTTCACGAACTGCCATAAGTTCATTAAAGCACTTTTGATTGTGAGCACAGTTGCGAAGTTCTGGATCTGGTTTCAAGACACTTTCTTCGAAAAGAGTGAGTCCGCGATTCCATTTATCAACTTGAGATTCTTCAGTCATTTTTTACAACTTTAATGGGACAGGAAGGAATAACTTTGCGGATTTCTTGTACTATTTCAGTTCTTTGAACTTCACTTAATCCTACAACTTTAGTAAGACGATGAATCAGATTCAATGCATCACTGCAACTAATTATGGTTGATGCAAATAGAACAACCATAGTTTTCTCCTATTCTACTACTATTTAAGGTAGTTTATGATTTTTTAATAATTAATCCCAACTCACATTTTGCACTAGGAATCCAGGCATTACATAAGTCCAAGCACCAAGTTCCTGAACACCACCAACTTTATATTCCCATTTGTATTCGAATTGATTATGACTATCCCAAGTCATATATCCTTGTTCTTTATCAAAGCGTCCTTTGATAGTCAGACTATGCTTGTTGGAATAAATGTTGCGAGTGCGTAGTGCTCCACCTTTCTCGCGAGTTTCAATCACCACACATACATCGGGATAAGTTTGAATACCTGCTTCCAAAAGACAAGGTGTTTCATATCTAAATGGTCGATAAGTTTTAGTCTCCTGAGCAAATACAGGAGAAGAAAACAACAGTGCAGCGAGAATAATCAGTTTTTTCATTTCACAATGCTCCAGTGCTCATTACCAGTTTTAGGAACCCAAGTACAATATTGTCGATTGATGGAAACCAAAAAGAGTTTATCATCAGTTTCTTGTTCTACTTGCATTGCATGAAAAGATTGCATAATGTTCACGAATCGATTCTTTGCCTTTGAACTCAGCGGAATCACATTCACAAATTGTTTCTTAATCTTTGAAGTTTTCATAGAGTTCATAATTTTTCAACCTCCACAAAGGTAATTGTACAGAGTTTTCAAAGGTGTGTCAAGTAATCCAGGTATTCTTCAAAAAGAACTTCTTCCATTTGAAATGCTTGTTGTTCCCATGGTTGGTCTTCATAGTCCGTCTGAGAGAAGTCTATGCCCCTCCAGTGTCTCTTTCCGTGTTTATCCTTTAGAGCGCCTGTAACATGCTGATAGACATGCCAGAGTTCATGTAGGAGGGTTCTGGTGTAGTGATCTGGAGTCATTTGATTGTGCATTTCAATCTCAAATGCACGGGGTCTCCAATCACAATCAGTCACACCAACCCAACCATAAACACCATCACGCAACATCCCACGATGATGCACAGCGATTTCAATTTTATGTTTGGGAAGGTGCTTTGAAATGAACCATTCAACTACACTTTTGCAGCGTTTTTTACTGTAGTTGTATCCAGAAGTTTCAAGCAAAAGCATTGATAATCACCTGAGAAAGACGGACACCCCAGTTCATCAAAATCATAAAAGATGCGACAAAAATCAGTCTGTCTAAATTGGAAAACCTCATAAGGTCTCTTATGTGTCTCCAACTACTATAAGACCCTCCAGAGCGATTCTGGAGGGTCTTAGGACAGTTTCTGAAGTGTCTACTCAGTGTCAAAAAAGAACATTTGCCAAAGTCTGCTGTTTTCTTTTATTGTTCCAAAATATTGTGATGCCGAATGAATAGCACTAGCATCAAAAATCACAAGACGATTATAAACATTTCCAAGAACATCTACAGGTTCAAATGGTGTTCCATCTAAGTGACAATCTCCAGGAATATCTTTCCATGAAGCATCCCATCCTTCGTCGAAATAAGTTCTTGCTCTTGTTTTTTTGTGAGCATATAATGTAGTCCCACATTGATATGGAGCGTCTGGTGTGAGATATAACATCCCTCCCCATTTCTGACTATCACAATGATAAACTAATGGTTCGCCAGACCAAGCAATTTGAAATCTACCATTCATTCCATGTTCTTCCCATTTTGTAATGGTTTTTCCCATAATCTCTTCAAATCTTTCTTTGAGACCTGGAAATAAAAACTGTTGTTCTGTTCGCCTACCAATAAATCCTCTACCAAATCCACCTTCAACATAATCTTGATTTAGTGCAAACTCCCTTACTTGGTCTGGATCATCATAAAAATTATCTACAATCCAAGAAGTTGGTTTTGAATTCACACTCAAGTTAAAAAAATCTGGTTCTTCTCCCGATGAACTTAAAATATATTCTTTTGCATGATGAGTCCCTTCAATAATTGATTTCATCTTATTGATAATATTTTCATCAACTAGATCTGGATGTACCCACCAATCTTCAAAATTAGACTTTCCATCAGGTGACAAATCATTCGCCACTAAAATATAACCTTTACTTGTTAGAAATTCTCTTGATTTTTCTCGGAAAGATCTTGTGACATCTACATAATAATCATGTTCATAAGTAATCACTGCAAATTTGTATTTGTCAAAAGGAACTCTCAACATACACTCATAAGTATTTCTTGCTGGTTCGATATCTAACTGCAGATAATCAATAGTATTTCCTTCAAAGTTTTCTTTTAGTAATTTTTCATAATCAATTGTCAGGGCATTGTCATGAAGCAGTTTTGCACTTCTATTATTTCTGTAGTTGTTTATAAACTTCTCATCATACTCAATAGAAACACCAGTCCAACCAAAAGTCTTTTCAAGTAGTGCAGTATTATTGCCCTTAAATGGGTCGGCACCACCAATCTCAAGGAATGTTCCATTCTTTTTTCCATTGAGCATTGAAAGAATAAACATATCTTGATAAACTTGAGAATAGTTTCTCTCAATGATGGATGAGTTATCAAACTTAAATCTTAGTTTTGAGTAATCTTCTTTTGTGTAAGTATGAAATGCTTGAGATTCTGGACCTGAACCAAGACGAGTTACATTATCTTCTACTGATCTCTTGTGAGTTTCATCCATTTCATTCCAATAATCATCAACTAAAGAATGAAAAAGTTTTCTGGATTCCATTCCTCTTCCCCACCACCAAGCAGAAACTGCTTTCTGGAAGATGAGTAGATATTTTCCTTTGAACTCTGGAAGATCTAGTACATCGTCTATAGTTTGTTGAAGACCTAGATTTGCATATGTGTAAGAATTTTGCCATTCTTGCTTTCTTTCATATAACAAAGAAAGGAAATAATATGCTTCTGGTCTTTGTGGAAGAAGGTTGAGTGCGTTCTCAAGAAGAACTTTTTCTGTGCCATCTCTTGATCCCTGAGACTTATAACAGAATGATGCTCTTATGAGTGCTTGATATGCAAGATTATCATTTTCTGCTCTTTCTGCTGCCCTCAAATAATAAGTATGAGCAGGAGCAGTATGACCTTCGTTTTCATACCATTTAGCAAGATTATAGTTCTTTTCTGCGTTTTCAGTATCTAAACTAAATTCAAGTAGTTCATTCATTGATAAAATCCTCCACCAAAGATTGCGAAACTTTTAAAATATATGCGGCATTATCCTGTGCGCCAAAGGTAATCAAGAAATCATCTTGGTATGCTGCAAGACCACAACAGAATTCTATTTTCATATTCAAAAATGAAAATAGTTTTGAAAACTTTTGGGTTTTAAATTCTTTGTCCCAATAAACAAATCTGTGACGATATGTTGCGTTTTTTCTTCCTTGCTCACTATTATATAATTCAGTCTCGTGAATTAATGTTAGATATCCATTTTTCCATTTAATAACTTGAGAACCACCTCTCAGGTCATTCATTCCTTCAGTTTTTGAATTAGTTTCAAAAACTTTAGTTTCTCCGCCATTAGGATCAAACTTCATTAAACATGTTGGATTTGTCCATTTCATTAGATGAAATGGTTTATCCTCAATAGGAGTACAGTTTTTCATACAGTATTCATTATCTGGTGGTGGTCCTGGAATACGGTATCTAGATACTTCTTTGACTTCCGAATCTGTAAATTCAAGTTCTGAAAGTTCCATCCTTCCAGTTCCTTTTGTATCTAAATCTCTCCTTACTCCGCAAATGTAAATACGATCATCCCAGTTAATTAATCTGCAGTCTTCTAAACCAACAAATTCCCATTGTGGTTTATATGTATCAAATTTGGAGGTATCTATTTTAGTAGAATAAACTACCTCTAAATTTTCATCAAGTTCCGCAATATAATTTGTGGTCCTTAAGTGCATATCATTCTCTGGATGAATGTATGACAATGGACCCCAAAGATGTTCAAATCTATTCAATTCTGCATGATAAAGCGTATAGTTGACATTTCTGATATTTACTATTATCTTGCCGTTTACTACAAGAACTGATGGGTTTGTGAGAGATGGTCCTGATAAATCTTGTGGGTTTATAAGTAATGGTTTTACTTTTCCACCATTTTTGAGAGCAAATTTTACAAAGTTCATAATAAAATAAAGTAATAATTATTTTTCTTGAGATTGAATTTTTTCCTTGAGAGTATTTATTTGATCTTGTTGATCCTTAATTGCCTCTATCAACACACCAATTATATTACCATAAGATAAGGTTTTTGTACCATCTGCATCAGTCTCTACAAGTTCTGGAATAACTTCCTCTACCTCTTGTGCAATCAGACCAAGAGAGGACTTATTGTTTTCTATCCAATCAAATCTAACTCCTTGAAGTCTTTGAACTAGTGCAATAGAGTCTTCAATAGGTCTTATATTTGTTTTCTTATTTCTATCAGATAGTGAGTTTACAGTAGTTGCGTTTAATGTTCCTGTTGATGGATTAAAATATAGTTTTGTTGTTGATACATTTGCTGCAGATAAAGAACCTGATGTAGAAGATGTAAAGGTTACATATCTATTTGCGTTCGTTGAAGTATCATCAGTAATAGTAACTCCTGCTGATGCCCAAGTAGAATCACCTCTTAAAAATGTTGTCGCATCAGCAGTTCCAGTTGCTAATCTTGCAGTAGGAACAGTTCCAGATGAAAGATTAGAAGCGTTTAAGGTTGTTAAACTGGCACCAGATCCACTGAATGAAGTTGCAGTAATAATACCAGTGGTGTTTATACTTGCAGTGGAAAGTAATGTCTGTGCTGTTTGTGCAATACCAGAAAGAACTTGTCCACTCGGAATAGTAATTCCATAAGTAAATGTAGGAGCACCTGTTCCTGCGTTGTTTATAACCCTATCTACTCTAAGTTCAGACATTTTTAGTAACTTTTTAGTTATTTATTCTTAAGGATCCTCTGAATGAAGTATTATGCCTGTGCCTCAGTCCAAGATAGTCTTCCAACAACCGTTGCGGCAGTGGTTGTACTTAAATTAGTTACCACAATTGTAAGAGTATCTGGACCATCTGGATAAATTTGTTGGTTAGAATTAGTTCCACCGCCACCAAGAACACAGTTACCCAAATCACGAACAGTACTCAAATCAATTGAAGTAGTCGTGTTAACAAAGAAACCACCAGTAGTTTCTCCACCAGATACAGTAGTTGAACCACCCGCATAGTTTGCGATTTGTGCCAAACTAGAGTTTTGAAGACCAGCAGTGTTATTAACAACATTAGTCCAAGCAGTTGTTGATGATGGAGTTCCATTCAACACAGCAGTTACAAGAATGTTTGAGTTTGCTGATGTAAGAGAAATATCAAGTGCTCTCAAAATTAACTGCATTCTATTAATCAGTTCTCTTGAACCAAGTGCAGCAGCAATACCCTGATCTACCGAAGGTGCAACACGAATTGAGAATAGTGCTCTTGATGAAGAAGCAGGAACAGATGTTACTGTTGTTTGTCCATAAGTAAACACCAGCGATTTATCATCATCATATCTACCATCCATTATAAAACTTGTACCCCAGTGAGAGATAGTCGGAGCAAAGGATGGATATGCATATTCAACTGTTACTGGTGCAGTTGCAGAGTATGTAAATGATTGTCCAGATGATGCACCCATAGGTGAAATGGACACCGTTGGGTTTGCAGTTGAAGCAGCATTGGACATTGTAAAGGTTCCAGATCCAATTGAAGTAATCCAAGTATTATCTGGAATTGCAGTTGCTGCTACTCTCTGACCAACCTGTAAGTTAGTTGTGGATGCTGTGGCAACATTAGATCCAGCAGAAATAGTCAGTGCAAGAGATGAGTTTCCTGATTGTGCTCTTGTTACACCAGTTAATGAATTAGTTGTAATACCAGTATAATTGACATACTCATACTTTGTGGAATCTCTAATTAAAGCGGTTCCTGATGTTGCAAATCCTGCCGTGCTTGCAATACCAACAGTTGTATCAGAGGCACCAACACTTCCAGTAATAATAGTTGTTGGTGGAGCAGCAATTGACTCATATCTTGCTGGCAAGTTACCAGACCTCATATATGCTTCTGTATTAGCATTATTATTTGCTAACTTATGGCAATAAATTACATCACCCGTAGGTCCACGGAATCCCCAACGAACAAATCCAGCACCATACCAAGAATAGTCAATGTAGAACATTTGCATTCTAGTTAAGTCAATATTATAACCAGAAGGTCCAGTTCCATCACACTTATCAATATTCCACTGTGATTGTGGAATTTTTACATCTACTGTCTTAGATACAGTTGCATTTGTAATGTTAGAAGGTCCTCTGTAAGAAGGACTAATTGTAAGAGAAGTATCACTTGCAATATCAAGAACACGGTAAGACATTCCACGAATGACAATATAATCGCCGGGTCTCAATTGTTTAGAAAATGCAGTTGGGAATGCTGATGCTGTTTGAGTAACTGTGCTTCCACTAGCACTTACACTAACTCTACCTGAAATTTGATATGTAGAATTTCTACGAACTGCATAAAGTTGTTGACCATCAAATTCAAAGAACAATCCATTCTGTTGGTCAAATGCACCAAGTCTGTTGGAGAATCCATTCCACGCATTTACATTAAGATAATATTGTCCAGTTGCTGCGGTGCTAGGTAATGTGGATGTACAAAGATAAGTAAATGTATTAAATCCAGTAACTGCTGCTACCGTGAAAGTTCCATTATATCCAGTACCATCAGCACCTGATACTGTAATTGAAACACCAGGAACAACACCAGACATATTAAGTGATTCTTTGGTCTGGACAGTGACTGTACTACCCGCTGCTGTTCCAGAAGCAGTTAATGAGTCAATTTGATAAGTTGGTTTTAAGATTGTTCCAGAACTAATCTGAACACCTTTACCAGACTGATAACGGAAATATCTTCTTGTTTGACGAATTGCTTGTATATTATTAGAATCTGAGTTAGCACTAAAAATTACACCACCATCAAATGGTCTATGTAAATATTGCGATTGAGGTCTTACATAAACCGCAGCAGATCCAAATGAAAGACCAGAGGGAACACCAGCAGCAAATGAATAATAAACAAATACTGTTGGACTTGTTACGGCAGCAACAAAAAAGTTTCCATTTGGTGGGTTTGTTCCAGTAATACCAGTTACAGCAATTTCATTACCAATAGAAAGACCGTGAGGAACTGTTGTTGTTACAGTAACAGCATTTCCTGATGTGGTGATACTTGAAGGTGCTGCACCAATTTGAGCGCCAGAATATAAAGATCCTGCAAAAATTTGAGTTTTGTTTGAATCAAATAATGCAGTAACAGCAGTTGTATTGATTGCTTTTGCAGTATAAGTAATAGTTCCTGATCCACCACCACTTTCAATCACGAAGATACCATTCGCAAAAGGAAGTAATGCATCCTGAACGAAAATTGAAGTTCCGTTTGCGGCAAAAGATCCAGAAGATAAAACAACAGTAACAGTTCTAGAACCATTATTCATTGTAATGGAACTGATATTCGCTACTGGTGCTTGTGCCTGGAACGCAAATGGACGATTGTTTATCATTGACAAACTTTCCCATTTTGTGGTTTGAGTTCCGTACTCAAAGTCAGTATCAATCAGTGCTTGTGGTTGAGAAATTCTGAATTTATTAACAGGGTCAGTATATGTTTCTGCTGGTCTAAACGACTCATCATATTCATCAATTGTAAATTGAAGTTTATCAGTACTGCTCATAGAAGCAGTATTATAATTCAATACAATTGTAGTGGTATTAGCGTTCGCAGTTCCCGAAGTAGTATATGAAGTCGCTTTTAAGTTAGGGTCTGAAAAATTATAGATAACCTGATTCGTCGTCACATTCGTGATCAATACCATTCTCTCTCTTGGTATTACACGAGGAATAACAATAGTTTTTGTTGAGGGTGTAAAGGTATAACCAGTCTCAAGTAATACTTTTCTTGCCATTGAAAAAAATCCTCTACTTATGTTTGGATGCTTTGCTTTAAGTTATTTATAATTTAGAAAAGAATATCCAAAGCATTAAATGGATATCTTCTTGTCGTTGATTTAGTTGTTCCAGCAGTTGTTTTAATCATAACTTCACTACCTTCTGGCAGTGCTTCTGTAAATTTAATATTGCCATCATAATCAATTGTATATCCAGATCTTGATGTCAGAAGTGAATTATTAAAAACATATTCAGTATTATGAATATATGCAGATTGCATAATCCCATCAACACTAATCAGCAATCTAAATGGATTAGAAACTGCAACAGTTTCATAATTAAATGTTGGAGTGTATGTATTTTCTCCACCAGCAGGACTAATCTGGTCTAATTCATAAAGATCACCAACAGGAATACCAGTTAACTGAGAACCATCACCCTTGAATGATGTTGCAACAACATCATCAAGATTATTCAGGCGATCCATAATGATCGTTGTTCCAGATCCTACTGTAATTGTAGATCCAGTTGCAACATTAATATTCTTATGAATTGTATATAATGTTGTATTTGCTGGTAGTGTTACACTTGAACTTATGTTTTGATCATCTCCAAAAAATCCAAGTGTTGAAAGTCCACCAACATTTGAATTGTTTAATACAGATAAATTATAAGTTACAAGCGTAGATCCATCAAAAGTTAAATTACTTGATCCAGTTGGATTATTAGAACCGTCTTTATAAACGACTTGATTTGCAGAACCTGCAACTGGTCCTGTTATTCCTTGAGTACCTTGAGATCCTTCAGTACCTTGTGCTCCAGTAGTACCCTGAGATCCTGTGGTTCCTTGAGTACCTTGAGATCCTTCAGTACCTTGTGCTCCAGTAGTACCCTGAGATCCTGTGGTTCCTTGAGTACCTGTAGATCCTTGAGTTCCGGTAGTGCCCTGAGATCCTGTGGTTCCTTGAGAACCTGTAGCACCTTGAGTTCCAGTAGTGCCCTGAGATCCTGTAGTTCCTTGAGTTCCGGTAGTGCCCTGAGTTCCAGTAGTACCCTGAGATCCTGTGGTTCCTTGAGAACCTGTAGCACCTTGAGTTCCAGTAGTACCCTGAGATCCTGTAGTGCCCTGAGATCCTGTGGTTCCTTGAGATCCTGTGGTTCCTTGAGTTCCGGTAGTGCCTTGAGATCCTGTAGTACCCTGAGATCCAGTGGATCCTTGAGATCCAGTGGATCCTTGAGATCCTTCAGTACCTTGTGCTCCAGTAGTACCCTGAGATCCTGTAGTACCTTGTGCTCCAGTAGTACCCTGAGATCCTGTAGTACCTTGTGCTCCAGTAGTACCCTGAGATCCTGTAGTACCTTGTGCTCCAGTAGTACCCTGAGATCCTGTAGTACCTTGTGCTCCAGTAGTACCCTGAGATCCTGTAGTACCTTGTGCTCCAGTA
>Ga0255144_1000028_pt1 | contig 82942 bp, 82 predicted proteins | sample Atl_Cont_RepA_8h_FD_183633 | JGI IMG/M metagenome (GOLD analysis project Ga0255144, IMG submission 183633) | Freshwater microbial communities from Altamaha River, Georgia, United States - Atl_Cont_RepA_8h | ecosystem: Environmental > Aquatic > Freshwater > River | place: USA: Georgia | collected...
CCCGCGCAATTATACTAGTATAATTGGCGCCACCGCTATAAAAAATATAGCGGTGCAAATTCTATATTTTATAACCGTTATGTGAAAAATAACGGCCCGCTCGGGGCCGTTATGGTTTTTAGTCTGATATAGTATAGCGTACGTTAAAATTTACGGTGGGCTATGTATACATAGTCGGGCACGGCAGTATTGTTACCGGAATTATCACGCAAATTTTGGATTGCTTCGCCCAGTGTACGGCCGTAATCTTGCCAAAGACCGTTAAGATCTTCCATTATAACTACAAAAATTGTATCAGGCATTTTTTGCTCCAGTTTTTATAACGGCCCGCTTTGGGCCGTTATGGTTTTTAGAATCCTAGTCTACCAAATCCATTTCCAGCATGTTATCAATTATATAACCTGGAAGCTTGGTAGTTTCGCAATTCATATAACGCTCTAGGGCTAAGAACTCGCCAATCTTGCGATCAAACTTGTCATTATCAGCGCACCAAGCAAAGCTAACGTCATAAAATTTAGCATGACGCGCATTGTGCGCACAAGGCATGGCCACAAGAGCGAATCCGTTTTCATCACCCATAGGTGCGCGAGTGTGGACAATTCCGCCAGATTCTAGAACGTAGGCAAGCAAGTCCTTACGAATGATTTTTTGGTTTTTGGTCATTTTTTCCATAACAGTAGTTCCTTTTAGAGTTTAGAACGGAACGGGTTTTGGCCCGTTCCAGTTTTTACAGCGGTTTGCTGTTAGCTAAAGCATCGAAAATCGCTTTAAGAGCCGACTTGTTAGCCTTAGTTAGCGATTCTATATCGTTTTCCGATAGGCGAAGAATCGCGCCGATTGCATCGGCCGTTACATCTTTTTTAACGGGCTTTTCGCCAGTTTTTGTAACGTACTGTTTTGCAACATAAACTTTCTCGCGCGAAAGTTTCGCTACAATCGAACGAACGGTTTTACCCATAGCCGAAGCAATATCTTCGACCTTGACGCCCGCCTGATAGTCCGCTATAATTTTAGCGGTTTGCTCGGCGGTATAGTTAACGGCTTTTTCTGCCATTGCTATAGCTCCTAGAACTGTTGCAGTTTCGACCCCATGTCCCCTGCAACAGAACCCATTATACACCTATCTGCCTGGCAGATTGTCGCCCTAGCGACAATTGGCCTACCATTCATCAGGTGGATCAGCGGCAACCCCACCCGACCAGCGGCAGACTGCATCCGACGAACGGCACCCCGCAGGGCTTGACACGCAGGCAAAAATTATGATATAATTATATCATAATTTTGGCGCCATCGCTCTAAATTCTATAACTTAGAGCGATATAATAAAAAATATAGCGGCTTGTGCCGCTATATTTTTTATAACGTCCTCACAATTGGTTCGTTTTTATTTATATAATATTCATGGGTTGCGCTTGGTGGCAAGCCATACTCTAGCATCATGCGCCGCCAATCAGGGCCATGCCAAAAGTCTGTGGGGTCTTCGCCATTAATTATATAATCTGCAACATGGATTAGCTCATGCGGTACAATAACGCAAAGCATCTCGGCTTTATAACGGTTAAAAAACTTGCTAGCAAATTCTACCTCATGCACCTCGCAGTGTGCGAGGCCCGCAGTGCGATACATGCGATTGCTAATTCTAACTTTTGGAACGCTATGCGTTTTTAGTTCTGGCCACAATTCTTGCATAGCAGTCCAGTGTAGGGTAACAGCGGCTGTTACAACTTTTATCAACGAATCGGCCATAATTTATACCTCGCAATAATTGTTACAAGAAATAGATTGACGATATAGTTTGCTATAAGAATCATATCGCCTTTGGGCACGATATAGACTGTCATGGAAACCATACCAGTCCACCACATTGTTATAAAACCTAGTGTAAGCCCGTCTGAGTTTTTAGAACGATAGGATTCAATGGCTTGGGGCAGGGCCGAAGCCCCAAGCAGTATAGAACCTAGAACGCCGAATGTATCAAACATTGTAATGATCCTTGACCTGAAATTTTTTCCAATCATAGGGCTCGATCTTATCGCGCCAACCTTTAGAACGTACAATTTTTTGTAGGATTGGAATCTCAAAATCGCGGGCATCCTCAAGGGCAGTGTGGGGTTCAGTAGTAAGATTACCAGTTACAAAACCTGCAACAGTCTCGGCATCAGTCTTGAACGTCATATTACCTTTATCGGTCGCATTATTAAAACGATGATTGTCGAGCACAAAACGCTTATACTTTTTGGAACGGCAGATGTTACCTACAGCGGCTTGCCAAAGGCAAAAGCGGCTAGTGAAAGAATCTAGAACGATACCAGAGTTAGCACATTTGCTAGCGTCGAAGGCGAGATTGTATGCGGTTAGAATAGGGTCATAAGTACCGATACATTTATTAATCCAATTATTTATAGCGGTTACCGACGCAAGCATACGTGTACCAGAATCTAGCATGTTCTGATAATTAGCACGACGACGCTCAAGGTTAGCAGAGGCCCAGAAACCGTTATTGTTTTTGTCATGGAATAAGGTTGCAGGGTCATAGAACTCACGAACTAGAACGCTACAACTATTGTAAATCTTGCCGTGACGGTCACAAACCACAATGGCAAAATCCATAACGGTATCGTTGATAGTCGTTTCAGTATCTAGAACAGCGAAGTATTGTCGTTTCATAATTTATAACCTAGTAAATGTGACAGAACCCCTAGTATACCACAAAATCCGCGCAAGTGCCAGTTTTGGCTGCCGCCCATCGGCTGTGGGCCGCCGCACATCCGACCGACCAGCGGTCGCCAGGAGCCGACGAACGGTCGGCCCGGGCCTTGACACGCCTGCAAAAATTATGGTATAATTTTTGGCGCCATGGCTATAAATTTTATAATTTATAGCCATAACGTGGAACAGTGTTCCACGTGAAACCTAAACTTTGTGCAAACTATCCCAAATTGCAAGATTACGCTGTGCCATTTTTTGGTACAATTCAGCGCCTACCAAGTGGCCGCGACTAATATCGTTTCTAGAATATTGTAAATATCGTTCTGCATTTTCTAACAACATGCGACTAGCAAGTTTGTGCCAAAACGTAGAACGATTGGCTAGGTCTTTCCAATATTGCTCGCTCATACTAATTCCTCAGGTAAACTGTTATATTCTTTATAAAGGCTATCGTACATTCTAATAACCCAACCTATATCGTTCCAATCGCTAACCGTTCCAAAATCTGGACGATAGCCGTATATATCAAAATACAGATCGCAAAATTTGTCCTGCATTGCCCAAAGTTCTATAGCCTTTACATTTTTCATATCAATGTCCTTGTTTGCTTGGAACATAAACGCCCCTAATGTTAAAGTAATCACAAACCGCTTTAAGATATGCTACATTATCCTCATAAAATACAGCGTCATTAAAATGATAACCTAAATTGCTATACAATTTGAAAATCCGTTTTAGTCCTTCAATCTTGAGAGTAGCACCAGAACGGTTATCATTTTCATTACGGCTAACTATATGGTCAGGTGTACCTAGTCTGCTATAAATAAATGCACGATCAGGGTTCCGCAAAATGCGGGCAGTAGCAATAACAACAATACAGTAGGGATCATCGAGATCGTTTTTATATTGTTCTGCAAGTGGTAACAGTGAATCCTCCAGTGCGCGATATTCATTAGCACGCCAGTAGTCGAGGTCAATGCGCTCAATACCGTTATCAACAATGGTACGATACCTGTGCATACTGCAAACGATTGTGCCATCCATGTCATAGATTGCTATCCTTTTCATAACCTATATCCTTATAAAGTCTAGAATGTTGTAAGGTTTAACTTGTCTGCCCTTGCCCTATCGGCCCTATCCGAGGGTAGGCGGGGTTACTAGCCGCCTAGAGTCATGCCCTACAACAGAAACAAGTATACCTGAATTTTTGAGGTCAAATGTCGTCCAAGCGACAATTGCCTACCATCCATACCTTACAGCCTGCCACACATCAGCCGACCAGTGGTCGACCCTACCCGATGAACGGCGGCCCTGGGGCTTGACACGGCTGCAAATTATATGCTATAATTTGGCGCGTCAGCGCTCTAAGTTCTATAACCTAGAGCAGTGTTTCACGTGAAACTGTATCGTGCTAAAAACCATAGCATGCCCATAACGTACAACCACAGCATCATCATAATAATGTTTCTATAATTCATATCGTTATAGTAGGGGCTTGCGCCCCTACCCCTTGCTAGTCGGCAGATTGCCTGATAAAATCGCTGATTGCACGCAGTGCGCTCTTGTTAGCTTTCGTTAACGATTCTATATCGTTCTCTGAGAGCTTGAGAGCTGCGCCGATAAAATCAGCGTGAACGTCTTTTTTGATGGGGCTTTCGCCGTTCTTGGTTCTATATTCTTTAGCGACGTAAACCTTTTCACGGCTGAGCTTTGCTACAATTGAGCGAACAGTCTTGCCCATTGCTTGTGCAATTTGCTCAACGCTAACACCGGCCTGATAGTCGGCCACAATCTGAGCAGTTTGCTCAGGGCTATAATTAGGGGCTTTGGCTGTTGCCATTTCAGCTACTCCTGTTGTGTTGAAAGAAACTCTAGTATAGGCTAGTTGTAGTGCTAAGTCAAGTAAAAAATCTTACCGCTCGTCGGCCAGTAACTACCATTGGTCGGCTTAACACAGTTATAAACTTTACTACAAGTTTTGTGCTAAGTTATAGAACTTATACCGACCAGGGGCGGTTGTTAGACTTTATATAACTTATAGCGGTGGGGCCCTCGCTTACGGCCTATCATTAAAAATTTTTCGAAAAGACCAAGGTGCCAAATCCGACCCTAAACCGTACCAACAGCCACAACAGCCACAACAGCCACAACAGCCACAACAGCCCACTGCCCAAAAAATTTTCAACTTGCCTAACAACTACCACCCATGATATACTCCAATAAACTGGAGAAACCAATGACTACACACCTACCAGCCGAAACCCTACAAATCTCACCAGAAGCACTGGAAGTAGCCAACTGCTATCTTCAGCTTAATGATGCTAAAAGGGTAGCCCATGAACTAAGCCTACATCCAGACCAAGTCACACAAATCTTAGGTCGCCGCGAGGTCAAGCAGTATATTGACCAAGTATTCTTTGACATGGGCTACAACAACCGATTTTTAATGCGTCAGGCAATGGATGCACTAATCAAGCAAAAGTTTTCTGAGTTGGAGGAAGCTGGTGTTGGATCTAGCAAAGATATTGCAGACTTATTACACCTGTCGCATAAAATGTCAATGGATCTCCTAGACAAGCAATTGCAGCTGGAAAAGCTGCGCACACAAGCTCCAGGCCCACAAAAGCAGGTGAACGTGCAAATCAATGATGATGGCAGCAAGTATTCGCAGCTTATACATAAACTTGTGAGTGGAGACGGCATATGAGTGCCCTATGGTTCACCCTAAACTGTATCGGCCTTAGCATCTTAATAACAATAGCACTAGCGGAACTCATCCATGCTCGTAGTAAGCAGAAATAACGTAGAAACAGAGTACATTAAGGAGTTTGATCCTACCAAGCGATTTATCAAACTGCCTATCGACAACTACTTACGACTCTTAAATCTATACGATACCATCAACAGGCCCCAAATCGCACTAATCAATAGTGTTAATGATCCACAGTATAGGTTTATCTGTGCTGCACTTGCCAGACGATTGGGCAAAACATACATAGCCAATGTTATAGGTCAGCTGGTTACACTAGTACCCAACAGTAATGTACTTATCATTAGCCCTAACTATAATTTGAGTGCAATCAGTTTTGAGCTGCAGCGTAGGTTAATCAAGCATTTTGACCTGGAAGTAACCCGTGATAACCTCAAGGACAAGATTATTGAGCTCAGCAATGGATCAACTATCAGAATGGGATCTATTAGCACAGTGGATTCAACAGTTGGTCGTAGTTATGACCTTATAATATTCGACGAGGCTGCACTTAGTGAGCATGGCGAGGACGCATTTAACATTGCCTTACGCCCTACACTAGACAAACCATCGGCAAAAGCCATATTTATTAGCACACCACGTGGTAAAAACAACTGGTTTTCAAAGTTCTGGTCGCGTGGATTTGACCCTAACTTTCCAGAGTGGGTTAGTTTGCAGGCAGATTATTCGGAGAATAGCCGCATGGCACAGTCGGATGTTGATGAAGCACGTAGATCCATGTCGAAGTCGGAGTTTGAGCAGGAATATATGGCAAGTTTTACTAGTTACTTAGGCCAAATTTATGAAGGGTTTAAGCCTGAGTATATCCTAGACCAACTACCAGACCTGCGCGGTGAAGCTATTGCTGGTGTAGATGTAGGATACAAGGATGCCACTGCCTGGGTTAACATAATATACGACTATAATACCGACTGTTTTTATGCTGTAGAAGATTATTTGGAGCCAGAGCGTACTACTAGAGAACATGCCGAACATTTTCATAGAATGATAGATAGTTGGAGTATACAAACTGTATTTATTGATAGTGCAGCAGCACAATTTGCTGCTGACCTAGCTTACAACTACGATATTGCTACTACTAAAGCTAAAAAAGACGTACTTGCAGGCATTGCATACGTGCAAACACTAGTCCAGCAAGGCAGATTTAGGGTACACAGAAATTGTCACCACGTTATAGCTATGCTAGATGCTTATCAGTGGGATAACCGCGAAAATTTAGCGCGTGAACGTCCTAAACACAACGAGTACAGTCACATGGCTGATGCTGTTCGTTATGCACTATACAGTTATGTAGTATAGGGTACTTTCCAGCCTTTGTATTGTTTTTTATGTCCACGCAATACTTCGCCTAATGAGCCGTGGTTTAAATTATGCTCTCTACAAAAACCCCTAAGACTGGGCTTAATGTCATAAATAATATTATCAGGACTTATTATTTGAGGATAACCTGTAGTTTTAATATTTTTCGCAACCTTTCTCTTAGTACCCTTTAACTCTAAAAGTAATTTATATTCTGCTGGATACAAATTTTTTAACCAACTATGTGATGCGCCACTAGAAACATCTGCTAATGCTCCGCGGCTAATACCTGTTATTTCTATAATTTCTCTATGAGTTAATTTATTATCTACAAGATAGTGAAAAACTTCTATAATTAAGTCATTACTATATTTTGCGTTGCCGGCATTTTCACCATATAAATCCTGTCTATTTGTAAAACTTTTAAAAGCATTAAACCCATTATTTACAGAATCATATATTGCAATAGCTTCTTCTTCTATAGAATCTAATTCATCAACAGTACATTCAACCAAAATTTCTAAGTTTGGCATACCAAATTCATTGTAAGCTTGCTGTAATTTTTTTCTGCTTTTTTGATTTTTTAGCGAAGTTTTATGGCTAATATATCTGCGCTCAATATCTATAGATTGCCCTATGTATACTTTATTAGTTCCACAAAAATTTAATTTATAAATGCCAACTGTCATTGTACTAGTCCTCTAAAAAGTTTATATAATCCATTTTACAGGAATGATTAAAAATTTTCAAGTAGTAAATTTTATTAGTAGCAAAGTAAAATTTACTACTTGACATTTTTGTATCTTTTAAGTTATAATAGCTAAAATCGTGGAATAATATTTTATGGCAGTAAATACTAATAAACGTATACCAATAAAGCATATACGAGACAAAGCTAAAAGCGCATATGAAAAGCAATCTCACTGCTATATTTGTGAAAGCCAAAAAGAACTTGAATTACATCATCTACACAGCCTTACATATTTATTAGAAGCGTGGGTAAATAAAAAAGGTTATGATATTAGTACTGATGAAAAAGTTCTAGCAATTCGTGATGAGTTTATTGCAGAGCACCGTGTGGAAATATATGATCTAGTTTTTACCTTGTGTAACAAACATCATGTACAACTGCATGGAATTTATGGTAAATCACCAATACCTAGCTCTGTACCTAAACAACAGCAATGGATAGAATTGCAGCGTAATAAATATTTAAGTGGTCAGCAAGATTTTCGTGGTAGTAGCTATGGCTCCTATTTTGCACAGTTCACAGGGGACTTAGATGGTACTAGAAAGATTACGTGAGTGGGTAGTTGAAAAACTAAATCCTGCTCAAATACGCATTAGTGAAGGGGAGGGTAGTAGTGTAGGTAGTACACAGCCTATAAGCTATAGATTCTACTTTCGTGATATAGACTGTGTAAACACTAGTGTTAACAAGGTAGTTGCCGCTTGCGCTAGCCTTGATTACGATATAAAAGACAAACAACATGAAGGTGTAATAGCTGGATTACGTCAAAAGACCCTAAACACACTACTTAACTTTAGACCAAATCCCTATCAGAGTGCACAGGAGTTTCGCCGCAGTTTATTCACAGATTTCTTATTAGACGGCAATGCCTTTGTGCATTTTGATGGTACATTTATGTATCACCTGCCAGCAGAAAATGTGGAAATATTAACTGACAGCAAAACGTTTATTAGTGGCTATAAGTATAATGGCGAAATTTTGTTCCGCGAGAGTGAAGTATTCTACTTTCGTGATGTAAATTCGGAGAGTATCTATCGCGGGCAGAGCAGGTTATCGGCTGCGCGTCAAAGTATAGATACACTATGGAACATGCACGAGTTTCAGCAAAACTTCTTTAAAAATGGTGCTATATTTGGCATGGCACTAACCACAGAAAATACACTGTCACAAGCTGCTAAAGAAAAAACCTATCAGTACTGGGCACAGCGATATAATCCGCGCAGTGGTGGACGTCGCCCAATTATTCTAGATAGTGGATTGAAGCCTGTTAAATTGCAGGACAATGACTTTCAAGACCTAGACTTTGATAAAGCTATTGCACGCCACAGCGAGCGCGTAATGACAACCATAGGTGTACCGCCTATATTATTGCAGGGTGGTAACAATGCTAACATTGCCCCTAATCTTAAACTATTTTACCTGGAAACTGTACTGCCAATCGTTAGGTTATATGTTTCCGCAGTGGAAAGATATTTTGGATATGACGTGGCAGAAGTAACCAATAATGTTAGTGCACTACAGCCAGAATTAAAAGACGTAGCAGCTTATCATAGCACACTAGTTAATGGCGGCGTTATAACTCCTAACGAAGCCCGTATAGAATTACGGTATCCAACCATAGCTGGAAATGATACCCTAAGAATACCTGCTAACATTGCAGGTTCAGCAGCCAATCCATCAGAGGGTGGTAGGCCTAGCAACTAAGAGGAGTAAGATGGATATAAAAAACAAAGTACTCTATTTTGACAGCAAGTTTACTGCCAAGGCTGCCGGCGAGGACGATGACAGTATCATGATTGAAGGTTATGCTTCTACTAATGATCGGGATCGTCAAGGCGATGTAGTGCCAGCAGGAGTTTGGAAGTCAGGTATGGTAAACTACCTGAAGAATCCAATCATCTTAGCATATCATAATCACACAATGCCAATTGGCAAAATGGTTGATTATAAAGCTGATGAGCATGGACTGTGGATTAAAGCACAGATTCCCAGTGAAGTTGGCGATATTTACAAGTTGATCAAAAAGGGTATATTAAGCGCATTTAGTATTGGGTTTAGGGTCAAAGATGCTGAGTATGAGCAGGCCAGTGAAACCTTTATGATTAAAGATCTAGAACTACACGAAATCAGTGTAGTTAGTGTACCTGCAAATCAAAACACACTATTTAGTTTAGCCAAGGCATTTGATAGTGCCCAAGAGTTCGAGTTATTTAAACAGCAATTTGCCGATGTTAGCGAATCAGCTAAAGGGCTAGAGTCCTCTACAAACGCAAATAGCGAAACCAAAAAGGAATGGAACATGGATCCAAAAGAGTTAGAAAAATTATTGGCCGACGCTGCTGCTAAGGCTGCTGCTGAAACAGCACGTGCTGTTGTAGAGGCTCAAACTAAAGCTGCTGAAGAAGCGCAGCGTAAAGCTGATGAAGAAGCACAGCTACAAGCTAAAATTAAGGCTGCTGTTAGCGCAGTTCAAACAGTTGACACAGGTGCAGAAAAGCTATTAGCTGAAGTTGAAAAGCGCTTAGCCGAGCAAGCTGACAGCCACAAGAGCGCCCTAGAAGGTCTAGAGAGTGCACTACGTGAAAAAGCTGCTGAGCTAGAAGCTATTCAAAAGAGCCGTATGCAGTTTAGTGATGTTAAGAGCAGCGACGGTGGTGCTACATACGCAGAAAAAGAAGCAGCTGTATTTATCAGCAAGATCACTAAAAAGCCTATCGAAGAAACCAAGTATGCCAAGAGCCTAGTACAAAAGTACGCTAGTGGCGGTACAGCTGGTGCTGCTGGATCGGGTGGTGGAGCAGGTGGTGCAGTTCGCCTACCAGGTCAAGTTTGGGAACTAGAAGTTAGCACCAACATGGAAAACGAGATTCGTCGTCAGCTAGTTGTTGCTGGTACAATCCGTCAGATCAACATGCCACAGCCTTTCATGAAGCTGCCTATCAATCCAGATGCTGGTGCAGATGCAACCTGGGTAGCAAACAGTGATTTTGGTGCTGCAGCTAGCAGTGGTACAGCTCGCACACATGCGCTCAAAGACATTGAGATCAGCAGCGCTAAGCTAGCTACCAAAGAGTACATCGCCTTTGAAGAAGAGGAAGATGGTCTTATTGCCCTAGTACCTATCATCCGCGATGCAATCACACGTCGTATGGCTAAGACACTAGACAAGTCTATGCTCCTAGGTAATGACGTTGGTGCTACAACATATGCGGCTGGTATCAATGGTCTAGCATTTTATGATGGTAGCGCTACAAGCAGCCCAACAGTTGCAGTTGGTGGTACTGGAGCAACAGGATTTACATTTGCTAAATTCCAGGCTGCTCGTCGTGCATTAGGTGTTTGGGGCTTAGAGCCTAGCGAATTAATCTGCTTTGTTAGCCAAGCAGCATATTATGATCTACTAGAAGATGCTACTTTCCAAAGCACAGACAAGATTAGTGAGTCACGTAACACACTAATTACTGGTCAAGTTGGACTAATCGCCCAAACTCCAGTTGTTGTTAGTGCACAAATGACAGGTGCAGCTGCTAACGATGCACTAGCCGTTATAGTTAACCCACGCAACTTTGTTGTTGGTAATCATCGTGCAATGCGTATTGACACAGATGACGAAGTTATCAATCAGCGTCGTGTTATCGTTGCTAGTATGCGTATCGCTATGAGCCGCTTAACAAGCAATGAAGGTAGTGGTGTTGTAACAGTTCGTTACGTTTAATTAAACTTAGGCAGGGTTCATACGAGCCCTGTCTCTAAAGCCTGATCTAGCAGGTTTTAGAGACACAGGAGGATTTATGGCTGACCTAATTACTAGAACAGATTATAAAAAATATCTTGGTATTACTACTAATAATAGGGACGCTGAAATTGACCTGCTAATTCCAAAAATTAGCCAGCTTATTAAAACCTATTGTCGCAGAACTTTTGTTGATTATTATAACGATTTAAAAACAGAGGTTTATAATGGTGGATTCAATAAAATCCTATTACAAGAAACCCCTGTAGTAACTATAGATAGTTTTAGCATAAGCACAGACTATGGTCAGACTTATACTGCCCTAACAGAGTTTACCGATTATGTACTAGACGGTGATATATTAGTTTCATTAAATTCATATGGTTTTCGCGAGTATTTACGTGGTTATCAAATTGTATATTATGGTGGTTATGATACTGTACCAGAAGATTTACAATTAGCTGCATTTGATCTGCTAGAATATTATACAAAAAATAACAGCGCTGTGCATGTAAATCGTGACGTAACTCCAAACGTAACGCAAATACAGTATGTTGCTAGTACAAATTTTCCAGCACATATTAAGCGGGTATTGGATCAGTATATTGCGGATTATGCGTAATGAGTATAGCTCAGTTTTCACCAATACTGCGAGCGCGTATAATTGACATTTATGGTGATAAGAATAATAAAGTAGACCTAGCTAGTTTTAAGAAATTAACTAGAAAAGAATTGTTTAAGGCAGTAATAGATACTAAGGATATTAGAAAGCGATTCCAAAGTAAAGATTACCATACTTCTAGTTTAACGCTAGAAGGCATTACAGCACTAAATAGAAAATTAGTAGATAAACTAGAAGATGAAAAAACTAAAGAAATAGTTGCTAGTCTACTAAATAACGATAATTTTTTTACTACATTTGTAGGTTATATAGAACAAACAGAAACAGTTAAAGAATATGGTGCTGGAGATTTTAGAATAGAAAAAGTACCTGAAAAGAAATTACGAGATTATTTTATACAGTTTATAAGTGATAAAATACCTGGACTACCTGCTGCAACATTACAATTACTCAAAGATAATGTTGAGAGTGGTCACTTAGCTGGAATATTCTTTTTAAAAGCTAAAGTTGCGCTTGGTATACAAGCCAAGTTTAGTCAAGAAGTTAGTGCTACATATAGAGATTTTACTATTTCTATGCCAGGTCTCGAAGATCAAACAGCTATAAATGCACTAGAAAGTGTACTAAAAGCTATTTTAGATGCGGATTTTTTAACCAGTAATTTAATTACAGAATCCCAAGTATTTATAGATGCAGTAAAAAATGTTCTTGGTGATAATCCTAGTTTAATTACGGAGTTACAGTTTCAAGAAGATAATAAAAAAGCTGGAGATTTATTACAACAAGCAGGGCGTCAATTAAATAATTTAATTAAAGCAGCTAGTGCTAGAGAGGAATCGGCCGCTGAAGCGGCAATCAGCAACTTAATAGCAACCTTAAAACCTGTAGTTCAAGAAATTTTAGCTAAAGCAGAAGAACTAAAATCTCCGCTAAGTGAGCAAGGTTTGTACGATCCAATTGTTAAAAATGCAAAATTTTTAAGCGAGCAGTTAATTAATACGCCTGGCTCAATAACTATTAAAGATGGTATAGCTAAGCAAATAGGTGAAGTAATAAAAACAGGCAAATCTACTAAAACACAGTCTGTTAAAATAAAACCAAGACCTATTAAACAAAAACATAAAGAAGTGTTAGATATTAGTCAACCTGTTAAAGAGTTTAAGCAAGCAGCAGATAAGCTAAAGCAAGCTATAAAAAAGACAAAAATGTCTGCTAATACTAGAGTTGTAGCCTCTAAAATTGCGGCTAAAGAAACTTCTTTAAAAACTTTACAAGAGTTATTATCAGCCCACCTTATCAAAACTGTAAAACAAAACATGGGTAACGGCAGTAGACGTGATGTACTAAACTTACGTAGCGGTAGATTTGCTGAAAGTGTAGTAGTAGAAAGACTAACTCAAAGTCGTGAGGGAATGATAACCGCATACTATAATTATATGCGTAATCCATATGCAACTTTTAGCGGTGGCGGCAAGCAGCAGTATCCTAGAAGCAGAGACCCTAAACTGCTAATAAGCAAAAGTATACGCCAACTAGCCACACAAGCTAAAATAACTAAGTTAAGGGCCGTATTAGTATGACAAAACGAACACAAATAGTAAGCGCCCTAGCTGAAAAATTTAAGATTATAGACGGTACAGCTCCTTATATAACAGACTTAAAAAATCAAAGCTTTGCCAAACTAAAATTCTGGGATGAGATTAATGACTTTCCTGGAGTATATTTAACACCAGGAACTGAATTGCGTGAATATCATCCTGCAGATTTTGCCTGGGGCATGCTTGGAGTATGTGTAAAAGTTTACTGTAAAAGTGAGGATAGTTCTCAAGAACAACTAGAGCAACTATTAGCTGATCTAGAAACTTGCATAGATGCAAATCGTCAATTAGTATATGATTCAACAAATGCTTATACAACAACAGAAATATTAATAGACTCAATAACTACGGACGAGGGCCTATTAGCTCCCTATGCAGTTGGCGAGATTAACTTACAGGTCAGATACCAGATTATGTAAGCAACCGTATTCATAAAGCCTGGTACAGATAAACGTCTAGTCAAGGCTAGCTGAATACCCATAAAAAGGGATAAAAACATGAGTTTTAATTTACTTCGTAATAGTAGAGTGTTTTTTACTACTGCAGTAGGTGATACAGGTTCTGCTCTAGGAGTTATTGGTGGAGCTCTAGCAGTTGGCGGTAATGCTGTAATTAGTAATACTAATACCCGTGAAATTCAAGTATTAGACGGTTTTGGGTTTAGTCAAAATACTACGTCGGAAACAGTTACACTAAATGAAACAGGTGCTGTACCTGTACGTGGACAGCGTACTTTCAACACACAGCTAGATCCTGTTGATTTTAACATGACTACTTACATTCGTCCATATGACGACAACACTATTCTTACAGCTGAAGAAAGTGTATTGTGGAACGCAATGTTTGCTGTTGATCCAATTGGTGGAACTAATCCAGCTTGGACAAACGGTGATAGTACAGTTACTCCAGAAACTCCTGCCACTGTAGTAGCTACAAATAGTAACAAGCACCAGCTACAACGCTTTGGTTTAATTGTTATTATGGACACAGCATGCTTTTTAATTGATGATTGTGTGTTAAACACAGCAACTATTGATTTCGGTATTGACGCTATTGCCAGCATTGCTTGGGCAGGACAAGCTAAAGCAATTAGACCAGTTACCGGCCCAACAGCAATTGGTAGTGGCACATTTACTGGTAGTGGCATATTTAATGCTAGTACATTTACACAAAAGATTACTACAGCTGCGTTTATTGCCAACAAGCTTAGCACCTTTACACTACAGGCAGGCCTGGGCAGTCCAGGAACACCCCCTGCTACAACTACCTATTACAACCTACCCATTACTGGTGGTAACCTAACAATTAGCAACAACGTTAGTTACTTAACACCTGCTAACCTGGGTATTGTTAACAATCCAGTTACATATTTTGCTGGTACACGTGCAATTAGTGGTAGTGTTACAGCATATCTACGTAGTGGTAGTGCTACTGGTGCCAATAATACTAGCGACCCAAGCACTGGACGTAAACAAACTATACAATTGCTACAAGATTTGCTAGCAGGTAGCAGTACCACAGTAGATCCTAGATTTTACATGAAACTTGTAATTGGTGGTTCTACCGCTAATGATCGTGTAGAAATCGAAATGCCTGGTGTAGTGCTTACTATTCCAACAGTTGCTACTGAGCAAGTTATTAGTACAACTATTAACTTTACGGCTCAAGGTACTGATACAATTGGTGGCGTTCGCAACTTTGATCTTGAAGAAGCTAACGAAATTAACGTCAAATATTACGCATAAGTTTTATCAACCGAGACCGGTATAATGCCGGTCTCACTAACCTTAAAAACAAATGGCAGATCTTAGTTTAAAATCTTTATTAGTACCCTCTAAAAGTGTTGAGGTAGAATATCCTGGTATGCCAGGTTTTATTATTGATGTGGCTTTTTTAAGTCGTGAAACACTTATTAATATTCGCAAAAAAGCTACAAAAACTACGTTTAAAAATCGTCAACCTCAAGAAGAATTAAATGACGATCTTTTCCTACAACTATATGTAGAAAATGCTGTAAAAGGCTGGCGTGGTTTAAAAATTAAATACTTAGAACAATTAGCACCTGTAGAAGTTGCACATCTTGACCAAGAAGATGAGCTAAACTTTACTAGTGAAAACGCACTATATTTAATGAAAAATAGTGGTAATTTTGATAGCTTTATTAGTGAGCAGGTTACAGACCTGGGAAACTTTTCCAAGAACAGCTCCAAGTAGTCGAATCTCAGCTAGCCAATTATTTTGAAAATTTAATGGTTGGTGGCGTTACAAAAGAAATGTATCTTGAGATGTGCTCTATGATGGGTTCAGAGCCTGTTGAAAGCGAAATTCCAGTTGAACTAGATGATATGCCACTAGAAGTGCAGCAAGCAATGTTAGTTTATCGTATGCTGCGTGATGAGTGGGAAGGTTTTAGTGGATCGTACCTAGGCAAAAGCTATATTGGACTAACAGAAATATTGCAGTATACAGAAATAGAGCCTAGTGATCACAAATTAATAGTTATGCTTATTAAAACGATTGATAGCATACGAAGCCAACAAATAGCTAAATATAGAGAACAAAAGAAGCCTGCTAGCAGTAGTTAGTAGGCTTTTTTATTACTAGAAATTTTTGCTATTGACATTTATTTACCCTTGTGCTATAATTGGTGTAAATCTGTGCAAATCTTACTAAGCCTGGAGTAAATATGGCAGGTAATAAAATAAATATTGACTTAAGCGTTCAAGATCAGTCTAGTACTATAAAACAACGTACTAACGATGCCAAACAGCTTAATAACGAGCTAGAAAAAGCTCAAAGATTGATGACCGGAACTAAATCTGGCAGTAGAGCTATGCGCGCAAGTTATGGTGGCGTGGCAGGTGGGGAGGTTGAGGAGTATAATCGTGCACGTGGTGCTGCTGGAGTAGGCGGTGCTAGCGCACGTGATTTTGCAGACCAAGCTCGTGGCCTTGGTGGGTTAGTAAGATTATATGCTACCTATGCTGCTAATATATTTGCTGTTACCGCTGCATTTAGTGCACTGCGTGAAGCAATGCAAACAGATATTATGGTTAAGGGCTTGCAACAACTAAGTGCTGCTAGCGGCACTTCCATGGGCAGCTTAGCCAAACAGTTTAGTGACGTAACAGACGGGGCTATTAGTTTTCGCGAATCTATGCAAGCAACTGCTAAAGCAGTAAGCAGCGGATTATCTAGCTCACAGTTTATTGAATTAGGCAAAGTAGCTAAAGGTGCTAGTCAGGCATTGGGCTTAGATATGAGCGATGCTGTTAGCAGACTTACTCGCGGTATTACTAAGCTAGAACCTGAATTATTAGACGAACTTGGATTGTTTACAAAAACAGGTAAAGCTGCAGAAGAGTATGCTCGCAAAGTAGGTAAAACTGAAGCCCAGCTAACAGATTTTGAGCGTCGTCAAGCTTTTGCAAATGCTGTACTAGAAGAAGGACGTCAAAAATTTGGCGAAATAGCGCAAGCCGGTAATCCATATGATAAACTACTAGCACAATTAAAAGATGTTGCACAAAGTATACTAAGCACAGTTAATAGTATTATTACTCCTATAGCTAAATTATTAGCAGACAATACTGGGCTTATAGGTGCAGCTATTGCACTAGCCGCTATAAAGATTACCAAGCAAGCTATACCAGCATTAACTAGCTGGCAAGCTGGATTAAAGGACGCTGCAAAAGCTGCTAAAGATCGCATGGGCGATGTTAATGAAGCGTTTCAAGGGGTATTCTATAGTAAAACAGCTGCAGCTGCTGGAATACCTGAGTTAGAAAAACAGCTAAAAGCCGCACAGCAAAGCCTTACCAAATCTGTAACAGATAAGCGTACACTAGAAAGTAGTAGCTTTAAACAAGTAACTACTGCTAAAGAATTAAGCGATAAAGACCGATTAAAACTAGCAAAAGATATTGATAAATATGAAACTAGTACAGTAAAGCACAGACAAGATCAAGTTGCAGCTGCTAAAGAAGTATTGCGAATTGATAGTGAAATTAAAAATATTAGAAATCAACTTAATGCTGCCTATGATAAAACCAACGATCAAATGGATAAGCAAGCTAAGTTTGGTAGTGCTATTTGGCAACGTGAACAGCTGACCCGAGCTGCACGTCAACGTTATGCTGAGCTAGAAATACGTAGTCGTGTAGCAGAAAATGTTGATACAATGGGCGTACGCGGAGCTGTGCAGGAACTATACAAAGAAACCGCAGCTAGTAAAGATCTTAGCAAAATGGGTAAGTTTAAAACAGTTACGCTAGGTACATTAGCCGCCGTAACTCGTGGTATAGAAATAGCTGCCAGTGCATTTAGCAGATTCTTTTTTGTAATTGGTGCAGCAGTTGCAGTATTTCAGGTGCTTGATAGTATATTTAGTAAAAACAACGAGCAAACACAAGCACTAAATAAAAGCTTGGATATACTCAATGATACCACCCAAACAGCCAAAGATACTGCTGATAAGTATAAAGACAGTATTAGTGGCGATGCTATAATAGCTTTTAGTAATAGTCTAGACGAGTTAACACAATCACTAAAAAATGTTACTAAAGGATTCATAGAAGCACAAGAAGCTGCAGGATATTGGGATTTTATTTGGGATCGTATAAAAGATGTAACGCCATTTGTTGACAGTTTGCAAGAATCAACCTCAAAAAGCATTGGTAAAAGTTTAGTAGCAGCTATAAAAAGTGTACCTGAAGGCCCAATGCGAGACGAGCTTAGTCAAAAGTTCTTTAAAACACTAAAGCTGGGCGATACTGCACTAGTTAATACAGAAACATTTACAAATGCACTAAAAGGCTTAGATGCAGAAACATATGGCAAAGTTATACAACAGCTTGGTGTGGATCAGGCCGGTGTTAACGAAAAATTTAAAGAAAGCACTATTTATTTAAGAGACTTAGAATCTAGTACTGAAGCTGCTACAAAAGCTCAACAAGCTTTTAATAATAGTTTAAAGGATACTAGTCCCGTAGCACAATTTTTTAGAACTAGTATTAGTCTTGCAGACACACTATCTAAAGCACTAAAACAAGTAGACTTTAATGCTCAATTAGGTGCATTAGACAAACTGTCTAAAGTAGATCTAACAATTTTTGATCCTAGTGTAGCACTGGAAATAGCCAAGCAAGTAAATGCTTATAAAGATGCCGCGCCTAGATATAAAGAACTAACTAGTATCGCTGCTGATGCAGAAAAAGAAGTAGCTAGACTAAATCAAATGATAATTGATTCACAGATAATAGACCCGTTTACTGGTTTAGTTTATGTGGACCCTAAACTGCAAAAAAGTGTAAGTGAAGTTGAAGACACACTGAATAAGGCCAAAAAAGCCGCCGAAGATTTAAAAGAAAAAACTAAACAAATAGCGAATGAAACACAGCTACTAATAGAAAAGAGTGTTGGAGCCACTATTGCTAGAAGTTTAGATGCGTTTAGTACAAAATTAAGACAAGCAGTTGTAGAACAGCAAAAATACATATTAAGTAAATTTCCAGTTAGTACTGAAGCAGGCATTCAGCTAAGCAATAAGTTAGCCAAAGAACAAATTGATCTAGACTTTAAATTGATAAACAGCCAAGAAATGCTTAGTGCTTCTCAAGATTTACTACGCATACAAATTCAGCGTCTAGCAGATATTGAAGAACTAAAAAATCTACCCAAAACCGCAGAAAATATACCGCGCGCAGTAAAATTAGCAGGCAGAATTGGTGAAGCTGGCAGAGCAGAAGAGCTATTTTCTGGCGGAACATTAGCAGAACTAAGATCAGCAGCTATTTATAATCCAGCACTTTATGCGTTAGTAGAGCGCAGACAAAAGCTAGCACTAGCTCAACAACAAAAAGGTATTAAAAGTTCTATAGAAGATTTTAATACTGCACTTGCTGATATTGCACTAGCAGCCGATGATAAAATAAAAGTATTAAATACTTTTATAAAAGGATTAGAAAATAGTATTAATTCTGTTGTTACCGATACTGAGTATGGTATAGGAACAAAGTCCGTCATGTTGTTACAATTGGCAGAGATCCAGCGCAAAAAGTTAGTGGAAGAAGGCCAAAAACAAGTAGATATTGCCATTAGAACTGGCAGAGAACTAGTTTCTACTGCTAAAGGTGATACCAATAAGACATTGGCACAAGAAGCTGCCAATGAATTAGAACGTAGAGCTCGATTAGAAAGCCAGATTAATTTAGAACTATTTGATCAGTCTGAAAACATAAGACAAGTAAATCAAAATAATCAAGACTACCTATCAATCTTAGATATAAAATATCAAAAATTAGACAAAGAGCTAGCTTTACAGCGCGAGTTAAGAAATTTAGAAACACTAAGACTAGATAATAGATTAAAATTAGAAGAAGAACTATTAGGTCAAGCAGATAGATTTAAAATATTAACTGATGACCAAATCAGAAATCAACGTAAACGTATACAAGAACAAAGAATAGAACGAGAATTAGCAAATAATTTATTTCAATTACAAGAAAGCAGAGCACAAGCAGCTAGAGATGCTGTAAAATCTGGCGGAATTGGGGACGACTCAGGAGCAGCTACTCCACAACAAATAAGAGCAAGCGAAGCATATGCACTAGAACTAGACCGACTAAGCGCACTAGAAAAACAATATAAACTAACAGCCGAAGGCCAACGACAGCTACTAGAAGCACAAAATCAATTTACACTACGCGAAGAGGCATATGCAGATGCATTTGTTCGTAGCTTTGATCGCATGACTGATGCCGTAGTAGAGTTTACAAAAACAGGCAAACTTAACTTTAAAAATCTAATAAATAGTTTCTTAGAGGACTTATTGCGATTTGAGGTTAAAACTGCTATGCAGCAAACTCTTAGTAGTTTAGGCGGCGGAATGGGCCTAGCCAAAACCGTACTAGGTCGTGTTGGCCTAGCCAGTGGCAAGCAAACACCAGAAACTATGCTGCAGCCTAAGGGCACTGAAGGCGATCCACTATATGTTTCAATAGTCGGACCAAGCATATCAAGCTATACTGGCTTAGGTAGACAGCCAGGAAAACCTGCGCCTATAGTTAGTAGAGATTCTCCAGATTTTTATACTGGCAGGCAGTTTGAGGCAGATTTACCAACACCAAATACTAGTGAACTATTAGCTGCTAATCGCATACCTTTTATAGTTAGTGGAGCCGAAGGCCCGTTTATTTATACAGATGTTAGACCAGAACAAAAAACGTTTGAAGAAAAAAAGTTTGAGGTATTAGGCAGTAAAGTAACACGCGAAAGTTTAGTTTTTGGCGAGCGCTGGGCGGAGGCAGTAACTCCTTCAATAGAAAGAGTTAGTGAAAATCTTAAACGTAGTTTTACTGTAAATCCTCAAGCTCTTGCTGATAGCATGATTGAGGGTTTCGAAGGCGGCTTCCAAGGCTTAGCTAGTATAGTGCAAAGAACCGCATTACAAGCTGGTGGAAGTTTGCTTGGTGGTTTATTTAAGAGTTTACTTGGTGGTGGAGGAGGTTATGGCTCAGCATATGATGCACTATTAAATCCAGGACTATTTGGTGGTGTATTTGCTAAAGGCGGATCACTATCAAGTGGAGAATGGGGTATTGCAGGAGAAGCAGGACCCGAAATCGTAACAGGTCCAGCAACTGTGTATCCTATGCAAAATACTAGCCAAGGTAAAGTTGAAGTTGTTGTAAACAACTACAGCAATGCTAGTGCAGAAACTCGTGAAACTACCGACAGTCGCGGTAATCGTCGCATTGAGGTAATCGTTGGTGAAATGGTAGCTGGTGAAATGTCTAGATCAAACAGCGCTGTACAGCAGTCACTAACAAATAATTTTGGTGCTAGACCAATGGTAGCAAGGAGATAATATGCCTATTCCTGTATGGCCAGTAACATTGCCACAAAGTCCTCAAAAAGACTTTCAAGAAACTATTGGCATAAATATTGTTCGTTCTAGTATGGATGCAGGTCCGGCCAAGCAGCGATTGCGTGGCCGTAGACCTAGTATGCTAAGTTTAAGTTTTATAATGACTACCAGCCAAACACAAACACTAGAAACTTTTGTAAACACCGACCTGCTAGGCGTAAAGCGATTTACATTTACACATCCTAGAACTGGTGCTAGCGTTGAGTGTAGGCTAGTGCCGCAAGGCGATGGACAATTTTTTACGCTTCAATATCGTGCGCCAGGATACTGGCAAACTAACTTACAATTTGAAGTATTACCATGAGTAGACTGAGTACACTATCCGCAGACGCTATACGCGCTATGTTTTCGTCTGAAACAGACGAGCAATTAATTATGCTTGTAACTATTACAGATCCAGAAGATCTAGCAAATCCTATACGTTTAGCAGATGGATTTACTCAACGACTTACTGGAGCTACAGCTACAACAAACACTATTACAGGCGATACTACTGATAGTGAAGTAATTTATGGCGTTATAAGTAACAGCCTTAGATATGTATTTTTACCAATGCAAATTACCCTACCCACAGAGCAAGAAACTGGGGTAGGAAATTGCTCAATTGTATTTAATTATGTTACACAAGAAGCAATCTATTTAATTAGACAACACCTTACAAAACCAGCTGAAGTAAATATACAATTAATACTAGCTAGTGATCCTAACTACATAGAAGCTAGTTTTCCTAAATTTTATATTACCAACGCCATTTATAACGCTGAAAGTATACAACTACAACTAGAAATGATTAGCTTTAGTCGTGAGCCTTTTCCTAACTTTAACTTTACACCATTATATTTTCCAGGATTGTTCTAATGAATTATAATAAATATATTGGCTTACCATATAAAGAAAATGGTAGAAGCACACAAGGTGTAGACTGCTGGGGATTAGCCAGACTATTTTACAAGCACGAGCTAGGCATAGAATTGCCTAGCTATACAGAATTATACGCTGGCAGCTATGACCCTAAGGTTGTAGCTGCTATTGACTATTATAAGGATGGTTGGGAGCCAGTTGCTAACCCACATCCAGGTGACCTATGTTTGTTCAATATCCTAGGCGAACCAGCTCATATTGGCATATACATAGGCGATCAACGATTTATACACAGCAGAGATGGTTTAGATAGCGTAATTGAACGCCTAGATAACTTTAGCTGGAAACGCAGACTACTAGGATTTTACAGATATAAACCTACTAGCATTATAGCTACTGGCAAACCGCATCCACTGCAGTGGTCTAATACTGTACTAGAAGGTGTGCGTGTAGGTACTACATGCAGCGAATTCGCTAGCTATATTATTGATAAGTATAAGCTAGGCAAACGACTAGCTAATAAGCTGCTGTTAACTATAGACGGTGTAATAGTACCACAAGAACAGTGGAATACTACAATTATTAATGCTGGACAAAATATCAACTATAGAGTAGTTGCTCAAGGACGTCAAGGATTACGCCTAGTATTAATGATTGCAGTATTTGTAATCTCTCAAGATCCAGTAATAGCTGCAAAAGTAGGTGCTGCAGTTGGCGGCACTGCCGCAGTTGGCAGCGCAATTATACAAATTGCTGGTACTGTACTCATCAACGCAGCATTTCCTATTAGACCCCCTGAGGTAAAAGATCCAGGACAAACAATTGGTGCTAGCCTATTTACTGGCAGTCAAAATCAAGCCAACCCATTTGGTGCAATTCCAGTAGTACTTGGACGCAATCGTGTTACTGGTGTACTAGGTGCAACACCATATATAGAAACACTAACCAATACCAACCTACTACACTTATTAATCATCTGGGGATTTGGCCCACTGCAAGTTGATGAAAATACTATTAGTGTTGGTGCTACACCGCTTAGTGAATTACATAGTGACAAACTATTATATAATAACACAGAGGTAGCTTATACACTAGGTGGATTAACTACTGAAACTCAAGCACAAGCAGATACCTTTAACAGCTATTATCCTAGCGATGTACAACAACTACCAGCTAGTCCAGTTGAACTTGTAAATAATAACAATGACGGAAATCCTTGGACACTAGTAACATTTACACAACCAGCTACTAGCATTGATGTTGCCTTTAATTTTCCTGAAGGTTTGCGGGCTATTTATACCAAAGATGGTAAAACAGACAAGTTTAATGTTAGCCTAGGAATTGAAATTGTACCTGCTAATCAAGTACAAACTAATCCTAACCTAGATAGTACCGCTAGTAGTAATATTGATTATTATAATTTAAGCAGCAGTAAAACTGAGCAGGTAGATGTACCGCAACTATGGGTTATTAATGAAACTACTTCAGCTACTATTTATCAACGATTTACTGCTTGTTTGCGACCAAATGCAGACAGCTTAACTATATTTGCCGGAGCTGCTAGCGATACTAATAGTAGTAATCCTAGTGCAGCTTATAAGTCCTATTTAAATAGCACTGCATATACTCAACTATTAGGCACACAGCGTGACTTTATTTTTGAACCACAAATTCCCAGCGGGTATTTACGACTGTACAGCTTTACACTAGACAGCGGTAATAACATATCTAATCAAACAGATCATACTAGTGGTTATACCACGCTGGTCAAAAGCGGCCTTAACTTTTCACTAACACAATCTACTAAGCAAGACTATAGTAGTGGTGGTGCAGAAACACTTTTCTTACCAGCATTTAATATTACGGTTAGCGCTGGTAGTTTAACTAGCACAACACTTAGCAGTGCTAATGCTGTAACACAACTAACTGTATTTAACAGTAGAACTAATTTTGCCAACATAACAAACGTTACTAGAACTGATGATATTTGGCATAATTTTTTAAAGCAATACGGCGTTTGGGGCACTGCAGATATATCTACTAGCGTTAGCTTTGATCAACAAACAACATTTACTGCTCCATATGATGGTACCTACCTATTAGATTTTTCAGCTGATGATTATGGCCAGGTATACATTGATAATGTTACAGTTGGTACTAGTACACCAGTAGTTAGTGTAAGCAAAAACTTTAGAAGCTTTACTACCAAAGAAGTCTACTTAGGTGCTGGTACGCATACTATTAGAGTTACTGCTACTAGCGCTCAAGCAGTTGGAAATACGGGACAATCATCAGCAGGTATAGCTTGTGTAATTAGATTTGTTTATGATGGTGTACAAAATGTACTACCAACACGCGGTTATAAAATAATTACAATTAGCAGAAATTACAAAGATGCATTTAACTATGTATATAAACTAGAAAATATACCTAGAAATACTTATGCTGTACGTGTTAAACGTATTACCAATGATGACCCAGAACAAATAGCAGACTGGCGTGTAGCTTCTAGAGTATCGCTGCAGGTAGTTAGTGCATATGACAGTATAGATAATCCACCACTTAAACCACTGCCTAAACGAAAACTGCGAAATAATAGCGGTACAGTAATTGCAGAAGAGCCGCGTAATTTAGCTAGAACTGCTATTAAGGTACAAAGTACTAATAAAGTAAATGGTACGCTGCAAGGCGTAAATGCTATGGTACAAACTATAGCAAAAATAAATATTGCTAGTAACGGCACTTATACGTATGGTGCAACAAATAATCCAGCAAGTTTATTTGTGCATGTACTACAACATACTGCTAATAGTTATAGTGTTAATGACAGCGAAATAGATTGGCCTACTATAGCCAGCTGGTATAATTTTTGCAATGCTAATTCAGCTGCTGAGTACAAGGTAAACTACAACCAACCTATATTAGCCTATAATAACGTTATATCTAGTACGCAAAATTTAATGGAATTGCTACGCGATATTTGTGCTGCAGGTATGGCTAGTCCTACTTATGTTAATGGTAAGTGGAGTGTTGTAATAGATAGACTTAGATCACATACTATTCAACATTTTACTCCACATAACAGCTGGGGATTCGAAAGTACAAAAACATTAGTTAGAATACCAGATGCATTTAGAATAGCATTTGCAAACGAAACTAAAGCTTATCAAGCTGACGAAATCATTGTTTACAACTATGGTTACGGCGAAACAGATGGTTATATAGTTACTAGCGGCAGTTTTGTTACCGGCAGAACGTATAAGATTACTAAACTGGGAACTACTACGCAACAGCAGTGGAATACTGCGGCAGGTACTAGTGGTGTAGTTTATGTAGTAGGCGATACCTTTGTAGCAGCAGCTAGTGGCAGTGGAAATGGTCAAGCATTTACTACACAAGGTACTAGTGGCAGAGCTGTTAAAGGTGCGGAAATATTTGAACAACTAACACTACCTGGTGTAACTAATCCAGATCAAATTAGATATTTTGCAAGCTGGCACCTAGCACAATTAAAACTGCGACCCGAAACTTACTCACTAAATAGTGATTTTGAGTACCTAGTATGTACACGCGGTGATTTAGTAAAAGTAACACACGACGTTCCGCTCTGGGGCGTTGGATCTGCTAGAATTAAAAGTATTAGTGGAAATACTATAACGCTTACTGAAGCAGTGCTGTTGGATAGTACCAAATCTTATAGTATAACTATTAGAACTAATGCACTTACAACTACTGAAGGTTCTGGATCAGTTACTAGAGCTATTCAAAATGTAGGTACTAGTAACTATTATACTACAGTTACTACTACAACTAGTTTTACTGGTGTAGAAGCCGATAATCTAGTAATGATTGGCGAAAACAATAGTGTTAGCCAAGATCTTATAGTACTTAGTGTTGAACCTACTTCAAACGTAAGCGCCAGATTGGTGTTAGCTGATTATAGTCCTGATATTTATACTAAAGACTTAGATAACGAATATATACACTTTAATTCTAATATCACGCTACAAAATACAGATATAGTAAAAAATACTATTATTAAAGCACCCAAAGTAACAAATGTTTCTAGTAACACCTATTACAGCACAGAAATATCTAATGGCAACTATGCTAATACAACCATTATTAGCTTTAGTAATCCTACGGATTTAACAGCTAATACAACGCATGTTCAGCTACAAGTAATTGAATCGAACAGTGTATTCAACGACCTAGATCCACAAAATACATATTTGGTTAATAAGGATACTGGCAGTTTAACAGTTGTTGGACTCAAAACCGGTTATACTTATAAAACTCGTGCTAGGTATTCTAATAGTACTGCTAGTGTGTTTGGTCCCTGGAGCGATGAACAGATATTTTATGTAGATGGTAAAAGTGATAATCCGTTTGCTGTTACTGATGTGGCTATTACGTTACAAGGTACTAATATTATAGTTAAACCTATAATTACTGGTACTGAACCAGCAAACCATAAAACATATGTATTTAGACTATATAGAACAACTAGTAGCGGTAGTGCAGATTTTTGGACAACTAGCTGGGATAGTACAAATATGCTAGAAATACAAAGTAGAACACAAGCAGTATTTAATCTACTAAACTTGCCTAGAGATACTGGCAGAATAAGTAGTAGTGGAGTTAATTATAGAATAGCTTGCAGAGCACTAGATAACACTGATGTTTATAGTACTACTAGTGCTGTAGGTAGTATAAAGATTCAGACCTTACAGTAAGGAAAGTATATGGCATTAACAATTACACCAGGTCCAAAATCTTTAGAATTATATTTTACTGTACCCACAGGCAAGATATATATTGATGATGATACTAACAGTCCTCTATCTACTCAGGTAGAGGAATTAGTACAGCGCGATGACCTAGTTAACTTAAAAGTTTGGGCTAGTACAACTAGTGGTTTTACACCAGATGCTAGTACACTAAAATATGACGCTACTTTTCAAAGCAAGCTAACACTAACAGATTTATTAGCTAATACAACCTATTATGTAAAGTACGCCTATATTAGTAAAATAGATCCTGATAGTTATACTATATCAGCTCAATCAAGTGCTACTACAGAAAGCGGAGTAGCACTACTAACACTTGACCCTACTGATTGGGCTTTTATTTTTGATAATAATTTGGCTACCACAGCCAATTATCCCGCTAGTATTACGTTTACCGCAAATAAACAAAATATAACAGGTGCAGTAACATTTACAGCTACTGCATATAATAGTAGTAATACTAGTTTAGGCAGTATTACACTAACTGGCACCGGCGATATTAGAACACTTACTGCAGCTAACTTTAATAGCTTAGGCACAACTACAGTTAGATATGTAAAAGTAGTTGCTACGCTAGGAACACTTAGTGATACTGTGACTATTTGGCGTGGTGATAATGGTAGTGATGCACTAACATTTTTATTAACTAATGAATCACATACAGTACCAGCAGATAGTAGTGGTAGTGTAACTAGTTATACTGGTGCAGTTACATATGCTGCAATATTTCGTGGCATTACTAATGAAACAAGTTTATGGACTATTACTAAAAGTGATGGGACCGGTTTAACGACCACATTAACTGGCACAGGCACTAGTAATATAACGCTTACTGTCAACACATTAGCTAGTGGAACAGATAGTGCAATTAGCACAATTACTGCTACTAGAACAGGTTACCCTACATTAACAAAAGACTTTTCTATTAGTAAAAGTAAGGCGGGTACTAATGGAACCAATGGTTTACCAGGAGCCACAGGTCCAACCGGCCCACAAGGTAATCCAGGCAGTGCCGGTACAACTGGACTAGAGGGTATACGTACTATAACAGCCTATAGATTACGTAGTCAAAGTGATGCACTACTAACAACAGCACCCAGCAATACTAGTGGTGCAACCGCTCCTGTAGATTATAGTCTAACAGCACCTAGTGCTACAGTTGGTCAAGTAGTTTGGTATAGTTTTGGCAGATATAATCCTAATGCTACTACCTTAGAAAGCATACCAGCAAATACTACAATATGGAGTGTACCAATTGCTGCTAGTGTATTTCAAGATATACGCAGTGATAACTGGACTGGAGGCACACCTAGTGGCGGTACATTTACTAGCAATACAGGATATTATTTAAACAGAACTGAAGGAAGCTTATACGCTACTAATGCATATTTACGTGGTCAATTAGTAACAGGTGTAAGTGGTGCTCAGCGCATTGAAATAAATAAAACTGATGCTAATAAAGTAGCTATTTATAATAATTCCGATGAATTACTAGGTTATTTTGGTGGTCTTGGAACAAGCGCTTCACCATTACTAAATCTTACTCCAGTATTAGGACTTTTTAATGTTGTATATGGAGCTATAACCGTACTTCCAAATCCTGCTGGTACAATAGGCGAATCCGCCGCTTATTTTGCTAGAACTATAGACTCAACAATTACTAGCGAACTAGGCAGTTGGACTACCAATTATGGCGTAACAGTAAAAAAAGGTGCCTATGGTTCCGTTAATTATGGATACCTAGCACAAGGATATTTAGGATACTCTGACTCATCTAGTTATAGTGCGGCCGGTAGATTTTATAATGCTCAAGGTGGTACAGAAGTTTCAATTGGTGATTCAGCCGGATATGCATTAAATATTCGTAGCGGAACTTTTAGATATGGTAGTGTAACTATTAGTGCGCCACCTAATAATACTACAACATATTTACGTGCTGATGGTACTTGGAGTAGTGTTTCTGGTTTACCTAGTGGTGGCACAGCTACACAAGTATTAATTGGTAACGGTACTTGGACTGATAGTCCACAACTTGTAAATCCTGCTGCAAGTGGTGGTTATTATGGTATTAGTGCTGGAGTTAGTAAGAAAATCTTAGACTATGACAATAGTGCTATGGCAACTATTGTTGGCAGAGAGATAACTAATGGTGGCTTTGTAATAACCAGTAATGCCGTTAGACCATTACAATTACGCAGCACAGCAGTAACAGATCTAGGAACTACCAGTGGTGGCGACTACACTTTTAGAAACTTTGGTTGGGGCGGGTACCTAATACCTCCACCACCAGGCGGCACTGGCTCATTTTTACGAAGTGATGGTACCTGGGGCACAGCCAGCGGGCCACAAGGACCTACAGGTCCAACAGGGCCGCAGGGCATAGCCGGTCCAACAGGCCCACAAGGTACGCAAGGTACGCAAGGAGTAGCAGGTCCTACAGGTCCACAAGGTACGCAAGGAGTAGCAGGTCCTACAGGTCCACAAGGTACGCAAGGTACGCAGGGCACTCAAGGTACACAGGGAGTAGCAGGTCCTACAGGTCCTACAGGTGCAACTGGTACGGTTAGTGCCGGTACACTTACTTCTAACCTTACATTTCAAAAAGATGTACCCCAAATACTATTAAGATCAGCAGGTGCTGCAACACAGTGGTATATAGGTGCTAATATCAGTGATGGTGTAAATGACGGAATTCATATTGGTCAAGGTACAGGCATTGGCGGAACGCTAAGAGTAAATATAGATTATTTAGGTCGTATTAAAGTTCCAGAAGTATATAATACTACAGTAACAGGTCGCGATGTTTATGTAGATAGTTCAGGTATGCTTGGTTACTTAAGTTCAACACGTGCTAGTAAGACTAACATTAGCCCATTACCTAATACTAATTGGATATATAATCTGCAGCCAATAACTTTTAATTTTAAAAAGAAAGATAAGCTTGGTAGATATACTAGTGATATAGAAACAGATATACAATATGGTTTAATTGCTGAGGATGTAGAGTTGGTAAATGACGAATTATGTATTTATGATATAATCGACGGTAAAAAAATTCTACAAGGTATTAGTTATTCAAAACTTATAGTTCCACTAGTAAAAGCAATTCAAGAGCTCAAATTAGAAATTGAATTGCTAAAAACACAAGTATAAATATTGGAGTTAAAATGAATTGGTCAATTATTAGATTAGAGGTTAAACCAAGTTACAATAATTTGCAAGATGTTGTAGTTTTAGTAAATTGGATGCTTACAGCATCTAACAATGGTGTTACAGAAACTATAGAAGGTATTACACTAGTTGATCCACCAGGTGAAGTGTTTGTAGCCTATGAAAACTTAACACAAAATGAAATTTTTGATTGGGTATGGAACAAAATAAGTAAAACTGGAACAGAGGAATTATTAACTCAAAGAATACAAGATAAAATTACACCACCAACCGTTAATAAACCACTACCGTGGAACTAAACAAATAAATTATATTAGATAATTAAAAAATTTTACATAACAAAACTACTATGACCTGGCGACTGAGCTGACTAAACCAACTTGGATACCGCAAAAGGGTCTATAAAGAACTGAAAAAGTTCACGGTAATGCCCTGCTTAATATTGATTAAGCAGGGCATTTTTTATAGTTGACAACCTCTTGCCCTTGTGCTATAATATACAAGAGTCAAAAAAGGTTTAAATATTTTTACTTGACAATAAGCAGTGCCACTAAAACACAGTTGGCAGCCTAGCTACAACTAAACTTGTATCTTAATCACTGCTAACAAATAGGAGCTGCAATGGAAGTCGTAGAAAATCACAGCCTGGTACAAACAATTAGCGTAGCAGCTATGGCTATAATTGCACTATCAGTAGGAGTGCAAAAATTATTAAAAGACTGGCGTAGTACTGATGCAGAAACAAGTGTAATCAAGATGATGCATGAAGAGTTGGAGCGCATGGGCCAGCATAATAGTAAGCTTACTGAAGAATTAACTAAGCTACAATTAGATATAGTTGAATTAAACAGTCAACTAACTAAACTTAGCATTGAAAATAATAAGTTGCAGGAAGAAATTGCTGCGCTTACTACGGAGTTAAATAGTTTTAAGAAACTGGCAGCTCTTAGAAAGGTAAAGGTCTAGTATGGTTCCTGCAAAAGTTAATTATAAAATTTATCAGGGTACTACCTTTAAACAAGTATATCGCTGGGAAACCGATACCAAGTATTATGCTAATGTACAGTCTATTAGTAAGAGCGGACCTTGTATAATTACTACTAGTGCCGCACACAGTATACCACCTGGATGGCGTATTAGAATTACCAATGTTGGTGGTATGAAAGAAATTAATAGTACTGGTGATGATGATTATCATTTTGTTAATAATGTTACAGCCAGCACATTAACTGTTAATAGTATTAATAGTAGTGGCTATACTAATTATACTACTGGCGGAACAGTAGAGTATTATGCTCCTTATCCGCTGCAATACTATAGTGCTGTATTACAAATTAGAGCAAATGTTAATAGTGATACAGTTATACTAGCACTAAATAGTGGAGCTGGTGGAGGCATTGTACTAGATACAAATAATAGTACAATAACAGTTACATTAACTGCTCAACAAACAGCGCAATTTAACTTTACTACTGCCGTTTACGGCATGGAATTAACAGATACTAGTGGCAATGTAACTCCGTTTATTGCTGGCAATATAACTGTGGTAAAGGATGTAATACGATGAGTATTGTACAAACTAATACCAGCACTATTGTAATTGATAATACACAAACCAGAGTTATTGCCGGCGGCATGATGGGCCCAACTGGGCCAGCCAGTACCGTAGTCGGTCCCACAGGGCCAACAGGTGCTCAAGGTATTGCAGGTCAGGGTATTAGTGTTAAAGGTACTGCAGCTACAGTAGCTGGTCTACCTAGCAGTAATAATCAAGATGCTGACGCCTATATAGTAACACAAAATAATCACCTATATGTTTGGCAGGCTAGTACTAGTACTTGGATTGATGCTGGTGCTATTGTAGGACCACAAGGTGCTACAGGTGCTATAGGCCCAACAGGTGCCACAGGCGTTATGGGTCCCACAGGTGCAGCTAGTAACATAGTAGGACCTACAGGTGCTACAGGACCCACAGGACCAACAGGAGCAGCTAGCACTATAGCAGGTCCTACAGGACCTACAGGTGCTCAAGGTAACACAGGACCTACAGGTGCTCAAGGTGCAGCTAGTACTATAGCAGGACCTACAGGTCCACAAGGTCAAGGTGTACAATTAAAAGGCAGTGTTGCTACTGTTGTGCAATTACCTGCTAGTAATAATACAGTAGGTGACAGTTATGTTGTTACTCAAGATGGTCACCTATATGTATGGACAGGTAGTACCTGGGCAGACAGCGGTCAAATACAAGGTGCCACAGGCCCTACAGGTGCACAAGGTCAACAAGGTGCTACAGGTCCTACAGGTCCTACAGGGCCAGTAGGTATACAAGGGGTACAAGGCCCAGCTAGCACAGTGCCTGGCCCTACAGGTAGCACAGGACCTACAGGTGCACAGGGTATACAAGGGGTACAAGGCCCTGCCAGCACTGTGGCAGGCCCAACAGGACCTACAGGTGCACAAGGTATACAAGGTGTTCAAGGCCCAGCTAGTACAGTAGCAGGACCAACAGGGCCTACAGGCAGCACTGGACCTACAGGAGCTCAAGGTGCAGCTAGTACAGTAGCAGGACCTACAGGACCTACAGGTGCTCAAGGTAACACAGGTCCACAAGGTGCAGCTAGTACAGTAGCCGGACCAACAGGGCCTACAGGCCAACAAGGTCAACAAGGTCCAGCAGGCCCAACAGGTAGTGCTAGCACTGTAGCAGGTCCTACAGGTCCCACAGGTGCAGCAGGTGCTCAAGGTATAGCAGGCACAGCAGGTGCAGCAGGTCCCACAGGCCCTACAGGAGCCAGCGGCGCTAGTGGCAGTCAAGGTGTGCAAGGGCCTACTGGTGCACTTGGACCACAAGGTCCTACAGGACCCACAGGTGCCAAAGGCAATGATGGTACCAGTGTACAAATTATTGGTAGTGTGGCTAGTGCAAGTAATATACCAGGATACCCTAATACGCATACAGGTGCTATAGGCGATGCTTACTTAGTAACCGCTGACAGTCATCTTTGGGTATGGACAGGTACTACGTGGCAAGATGTAGGAGTAATTAGTGGACCAACAGGTAGTACAGGTCCTACAGGTGCCACAGGTGCAGCTAGTACAGTAGCAGGTCCTACAGGTCCTACAGGTAATACTGGTCCACAAGGTATTAATATTACACTGCGTGGCGAAGTTGCACAAGTAGCTAACCTACCAGCCAGTAATAACACAGTTAATGATGCCTACATTGTTACTAGCACTGGACACTTATGGGTGTGGAATGGCAGTAACTGGTTTGATGCTGGCACAATTGTTGGACCACAAGGTCCTACAGGACCAGCTAGTACTGCACTAGGTCCTACAGGTGCTCAAGGTCTGCAAGGTCCAGCAGGACCTACAGGTCCCACAGGTGCTATAGGTCCACAAGGTGTTGTTGGTCCTACAGGTCCTACAGGTCCACAAGGTGCGGCTAGCACAGTAGCTGGTCCTACAGGTGCTCAAGGTGCACTTGGTCCCACAGGACCCACAGGTGCACAAGGTGCAGCTAGCACAGTAGCAGGTCCTACAGGTCCTACAGGTAGTATAGGTAATACAGGCAACACTGGTCCAACAGGACCAACAGGCCAACAAGGTACAGTAGCATTTACTTTTAGCGATACTGCACCAGTTAGTCCACAACTAGGTGATAGATGGATTGAAAGCAGTACTGGTATTGAGTATACTTATATAAATGATGGTAACTCACTACAGTGGGTAGAAACTAGAAACGGTTCACTAATTGGACCACAAGGTCCTACTGGCCCTAGTCAAAATCTTACACCCTATACTAGCGCAAATACTGGTGCGTTCAATCTTAGTAACAGCAATTATCAAATTTGGGCAGTTACTGGCGGTAATTACACTGTAAGTTTTACTAATTGGTTGGCTAGTGGTCAACTAACAGAATTGTTAATAGAAGCTCAAAATGTACAATCTAGTGGTGCAGTGATTACTTGGCCTACAATAAACTGGATTAAGAGTGATGGCTCACTAACTACAACTTTTAGTCAATCTGGCATAGTTTTAACTAACTTAGACTTTATATTAATTTGGTCCAGAGATGGCGGAACCACTATTTATGGAAAGGTTATTAGATAATGAATAATACGCTTTCTATAAGAGTTATTAAGCATTGGAAAAATTATGCCAGATATTAATTTTCCATCAAATCCTAGTGTTAATGATACCTATAGCTTTAATGGACGTACTTGGAAATGGAACGGCAAAGGCTGGGAATCATTAAACACAGGTCAAGGAGTTCAAGGACCAACTGGGCCAACTGGTCCGGCTAGTACAGTAGCAGGCCCTACAGGTGCACAAGGTATAGCAGGTCCTACAGGTCCTCAAGGTGCAGCTAGTACAGTAGCTGGTCCCACAGGGCCACAAGGTAGTGCAGGAGCAGCAGGACCTACAGGTCCTCAAGGTGCAGCTAGTACTGTAGCAGGTCCAACAGGACCACAAGGTAGTGCAGGTCCTACAGGTGCTAGTGGAGCAGCAGGACCCACAGGACCACAAGGTACAGCAGGCAGTGCAGGACCCACAGGACCACAAGGTACAGCAGGCAGTGCAGGACCCACAGGACCACAAGGTACAGCAGGTACAGCAGGTCCTACAGGTGCACAAGGTACAGCAGGCCCTACAGGTGCAGCAGGTCCAACAGGTGCCATAGGACCAACCGGTGCACAAGGTGCAGGCAGCGCAGTTAGTGTTAGTGATGAAGGCACACTGTTAACTAGCAACGTAACTAGCTTTAATTTTGTTGGCAGCGGAGTAACCGCAACTAATACTAGTGGAGCAGTTACAGTTACAGTTAGTGGTGGCGGTGGTAGTGGAGCTACTTATGCTATTAGTGCTGAAACAGCCACAGGCGGTGCTAACTTACGATTAACTGGCAGCGATGCTAGCACAGACGACGTTAAATTACAGGCTGGCGATAATGTAACCATTACTAGAAACGACGCAAATACTATTACTATTGCTAGTACTGGTGGTGGGGGTGGTAGCAGTGGACCAGTCTTAGAAACTAGCCAAACTATTACTACACCATATATAATTACTAATGGTAAAAACGCGCTAAGTGTTGGACCAGTAACTATTGGTGCAGGTGCTAGTATTACTATACTACCAGGTCAACGTTGGTTAGTAGCTGGCGATACTGGCATGTCTAGCAGTGTTACTGGTGTAGGAGGTGCTAGCGGCACTGTGCAAAGTGTAAATATATCTGGTGGAACCACAGGTCTTACAGCGACTGGCGGACCTATAACCACTACAGGAACTATTACGCTTGCTGGTACTTTAATTCCTGCAAATGGTGGTACAGGACAAACAACTTTTACTAATGGTCAATTATTAATTGGTAACTCTACCGGCAATACACTTACTAAAGCAACCCTAACCGCTGGTTCAGGCATAGATATTACTAATGGTAATGGTTCTATTACAATTGCTTTATCGGCTGGTGGTGGGGTAGCATATTCAACTTATACGTATACCGGAGACGGTAGTACAACCACATTTGCCGCCGTTAGCGGAATTACTGTAAATAATATTCTAGTATTAGAAAACGGTGTTACACAAGTACCAACTACTGATTATACTGTTTCAGGTAGTAATGTAGTATTTACCACTGCTCCTGCAACCGGTGTGAACATTCAGATTCGTGTAATGGGTGGAGGCGGTGGCGGTAGTGTACAGCAAATATCAACTGGTGCTGGATTAACTGGCGGACCAATTACTACTACAGGAACTGTTAGCCTTGCCACCAGCGGCGTTACCGCAGGCAGTTATACAAATGCTAATATTACAGTAGATACTTATGGTAGAATTACTTTAGCAGCTAACGGTAGCGGTGGTGGAATAACAACAGGAAAGGCTATTGCCATGGCAATGGTATTTGGAGGATAATATGGCAGCACCAAATATAGTCAATGTTACAACCATTATTGGTAAAACCGTTGGTAAGGCCCTTACTGCAAGTTTATTAGATATAGTAACTAATAGTGCAGCCAGTAATAAAGTATTTAAGATAAATAGTATTATTGTGTCTAACGTACACGGAACTAATAACGCCGAAGTTAATGTAGTATTTTATGATAGCAGTGAAGGTGCTGGAACAAATTTTTATCTAGCTAAAACAATAATTGTACCTGCCGATTCCAGCCTTGTAGTTATTAGCAAAGATGCTAATATTTATCTAGAAGAAGGTGATATAGTTCGTGCACAAACTACAGCTACTAGCCTACTAGAAATAGTAGTAAGTTATGAGGAGATTAGCTAATGCGCGGTAATGGCGGCATTATTGGAGCTGCTAATCAACCAACCGTTAGCTCTGCTAAAGGCATTTGGTCTTTAATGGAGCAACTAGTAGCTAAGCAAAGCGGCACTTGGCCAGTATTTGGCTACACCGTCATCCAAACCTTTACAGCTACCAGTACGTGGACTTGCCCTGCTGGGGTGACAGAGGTTGAGTATTTGGTTGTCGCTGGTGGGGGGGGGGGTGGAACGGGGATAGGCGGTGGCGGCGGTGCGGGTGGATTTAGGACGGGAACAGGTTTATCTGTCACTGCGGGAACTGATTACACTATTACTGTTGGTGGAGGCGGCGCTAGATCAACAGGCTCGCCTGGAACTATTGGCAATAATGGTACGGATAGTTCTATTGCTGGATCGCCGATTACGGAAAACCCCTCTGGAGCCGGTACAAATACTTTCAAGGCTTATGGCGGTGGCGGTGGCGGTGGTTTTCTTGTTCCGGGAAGTCCTGCTCCTTACGGAACCGTAACGGGTGCTAATGGTGGTTCTGGGGGTGGAAGTTCGCATACAGGAAATTCATCTTCTGGAAATGGAAATACACCATCAACATCTCCTTCGCAAGGGTCAAACGGCGGTGTTGGTTCTGGCCCTGGCACTTCCTATGCAGCAGGAGGTGGCGGGGGTGGTGCTAGTGGCGCAGGAAGTGCAGCGGCAGCGGCCACGAGTTCGGCTGGCGGGAATGGTGGCGCAGGAACAGCATCAACTATTTCTGGAAGTAGTGTTACTTATGCTGGTGGCGGCGGTGGAGGAACGAATACGGTTTCTCCAAAAACTGGCGGCACTGGCGGCACTGGCGGAGGTGGAAATGGTTCAGCTACTGCTAGTGTTGCTGGAGGCGACGGCACAGCAAACACAGGTGGTGGGGGTGGTGGTGGTTATGGTGATACTCCTGCTAACAAAACAAACGGCGGCACAGGCGGCTCCGGTATCGTCATCCTAAAGTACACCGTACCTAGCCAAACCGTCTTTGTATTCAAAGGCACGACTACGTGGAAATGCCCGACAGGTGTAACCAGCGTTGACTATCTTGTGGTTGCGGGTGGCGGTGGTGGTAATGGATATTATGCCGGAGGAGGGGGCGCTGGTGGCCTTCGTACTGGAACAGGATTAAGTGTTACAGCAGGAACCGACTACACAATCACTGTCGGCGGTGGCGGGGGTTATAACACAAACGGTTCCAATTCAGCCTTTGGCCCTATTACTTCACTCGGAGGTGGTTTTGGGGCTCGTGGCGGTGGAAATTTTGGTGGTAACGCAGCCAGTTCTGGGGGTTCTGGTGGTGGTGGTGGGTCAACAAGTGCATTTACAGCAGCTGGAACAGGGAACCCATCTGCATCCGGTACGGCATCGTCTATTTCTGGAACTACGCTTACTGTTGGTGGGACAGTAACAAATACATTTTTAGTTGGAATGATTCTTAGCGGAACTGGTGTAACTGCTGGAACCACAATAACAGCTCTAGGAACAGGAACAGGCGGAGCGGGAACATATACTGTTAGCGCAAGCCAAACTGTTTCAAGCACAACAATTACAGGCGCTTTAAGCGGAACAGGTATTAGCGCAAGACAGGGCTATGATGGAGGATCTTCTGCTGGCCCTAGCGGTAATTATGGTTCGGGCGGCGGCGGCGGATCTGGTGGGGCCGGAGCAAATGGTGGGACGGTTGGTGGTAATGGTGGGGCGGCAACGGCATCTAGTATAACCGGCTCTTCCATATATTATGCTGGCGGTGGTGGTGGAGCTGTTGCTAATGGTTCTGGGTATTCAATGGGTTTAGGTGGAGGAACATCAACTACTTCACAAAAAGGTGGCGGCGGGGATGGAAGTATTAGTGGAGTTAGTTCCGGATTTACATTAACCGCCGCTACGCCAGGAACTACAAATACCGGAGGCGGGGCTGGTGGCGGCAGTGGGCAGCTAAACCCAAATAATGATGTAGCAACAAACGGCGGCTCCGGTATCGTCATCATAAAAATAAATCAATAAGAGGGTCTATGACAACAAAGGTATTTAGGTTTCTGGGGATTGACACAGCCATGCACTTGCTTCGTCCGGGTGCTAAGTGGGAAATCTCTAACAACGTCTTTACACGCTGGGATGATCCTAGACCTTGTCCGAGTATTGAAGAAGTCTATTGGGTGATAGACAAGATCAGAGAGTTTGAAGATTCAATCCCTACGATCTGGCTACCTGAACAGTTAGAAGAAATGGGCATCAAGCAAAAGGAAATTGAAGATGCAATTGCATAATCTGTTTCCGACACCTGTAGGCTTTGCTGAGCTAGGTCGTTCATTAAGCGATGAGGAGTTGTTCTTCATCCGTGAGTTACAGACAAGACCGAATCAGGGAAATACGACAAGCACTGATAACTTCGTACTTCGTAACCCTGTGCTGACGAATCTACGTTCGTTCATCGAGGATGCTGTTTCGGAATACTTCAAGTCCACAGTCAATCCTAAGCACAATGTAAGTCTGAGAGTGACGCAAAGCTGGTGCAACTATAGCGAGCAAGGTCAGTACCACCACAAACACGCACATCCCAACAGCTATATCAGTGGCGTGTTTTATGTGCAAACAAACCCTGATGATCGGATTTACTTCTACAAAGATGGCTGGCAGCAAATTAAGTTTCCACCACAAGAGTGGAACGCATATAATAGCGAAAGCTGGTGGTTTGAGGTTACTGCTGGCAAGCTAATATTATTTCCATCGTCACTAACCCACATGGTTCCTGAAATTAAAGGTGAAGATACTCGCATCTCACTATCGTTTAACACTTTTCCAGTTGGTGTAGTCGGAGAAGAAATGGACTTAACTGGACTTAAATTGGAAATTTAACCTATGGCACATTTTGCAAAAATTGACGAAAATAACCTAGTTACTCAAGTAGTTGTTGTAGACAATCGTGATACTAGTGATAGTAGTGGTGTTGAGCGTGAGCATATTGGTGCTGCTCACTTAGAAAAAATTCTTGGTGGAACTTGGCGGCAAACTAGTTATAACGGCAATTTTCGCAAAAACTATGCTGGCATAGGTTATACTTACGATAGCGTAAGAAATGCATTTATTCCACCTAAACCGTTTAACAGCTGGCAATTAGACGAACAAACGTGTCAGTGGACAGCACCTCAACCATATCCACAAGATGGACAAATGTATAGTTGGAACGAAAATACCACAAGTTGGCAAAGGACTGAACTATGACAACCAAAATCAATGATAAAAATATTGCTACAACTGGTGTTACAGCAGGCAGTTATACTAATGCTAATATCACAGTAAACAGTCAAGGGCAAGTTACACTAGCAGCTAATGGTACTGCTGGAGGTGGTAACACAGTAATTGATGGCGGATTTCCAGATTCTAGCTATCTATCTATACTGGCTATTGATGGAGGTACTATCTAATGCCACAACAAATTCAACTTAGACGAGGTACGGCAGCAGCTTGGACTAGTGCAAATCCTACACTAGCTGCTGGTGAATTAGGTGTTGAAACCGACACCAATAAATTTAAGGTAGGCAATGGCAGTACTAGTTGGACTAGTTTGCCGTATGCTACCAAAGGTGATACAGGGCCAACAGGCCCAACTGGGCCACAAGGTACCACAGGCACCACAGGTGCCACAGGACCAACCGGGCCACAAGGTGCTGCTGGTAATGTTAGCACTAGTGTGGCAAATACCTTTACAGCAGCTCAAACCTTTAATAGTGGCAACCTAAAACTAGCTGGTAGTACCAGTGGCAGTGCAACACTTAATGCGCCTGCTGTAGCTGCTACAAATACATATACTCTACCAGTAGATACTAGCACCCTAGGCTATGTAAATACTCCTACCAATAGTCAAAGTGCTAACTATACCACTGTACTAGGTGATAGTGGAAAAACGCTTATACATCCTAGCACTGATGCTAGTGCTAGAATATTTACCATTGATGACACACTAGCCTATGATGCAGGCACAGTAATTACATTTATTAATCAAACTTCACAGCAACTAACTATTACTTGCTCAACAGCAAATAACTTATATCTAGCAGGCACAGGTACTCAGGGAAGTCGTGTACTAGCACAGTATGGTCTAGCAACTTGTGTTAAAGTAGCTACAAACTACTGGTTAATTAATGGAAACGGACTAACATGACAGGCATACTTAATTTATTAGCCAGTGGTAAGCCACCTGCAGCAGCTGTTACAGCTTATCAAATTGAGCGTAGTTTAAGATTTAACAGCAGCGATAGCGCATATTTAAGCTGGACACCTCCAGTAGCTGGCAATCGCAAAACCTGGACTTGGAGTGGTTGGATTAAACGCACTAATTTTGCGACTACAAACATACTGTTTTCGGCGTTAAACACTGGACAAAGTACCTTTCGATGCGAGTTTGACGCTACATCAAACAAGCTCTATTTCAGAAACTTCATCTCTGATACTCCAAATCTAAACCTTATTACAACACAAGTATTTCGCGATTCGTCTGCGTGGTATCACCTTGTGTGTGCAGTTGATACCACGCAAGCTACAGCGTCCGATCGCGTCAAGCTGTATATTAACGGTGTTCAGATAACATCCTTTGACACAGCCACATATCCCTCGCAAAACTATGACACTTGGGTTAACGCGACTACAGTCCATAACATAGGTTCTGAGATTGGTGCCTATGGTTGGTTTAACGGCTATATAGCCGACGTTCACTTTATCGACGGCCAACAGCTAACACCAGCAGCTTTTGGTGCAACCAGTGCAACCACAGGCGTTTGGACACCTAGTGCCTATACAGGTACCTATGGTACTAATGGCTTTCGCTTGCCATTTAGCGATAATAGTAGTGCGCTAAACTTAGGTTGCAACACTGCACAAACTGGTGATGAACTGTGGCCATATACGACACTACACCTTAGCGGCAATCCTGCTAATACCAGCGGCTATAACTGCTTTAGTGATAAAAGCGGTCAAAATAATGGCAATGGTTTTCCTATTACAGTTAACGGCGACACACGCAGCAGCAGTTTTAGTCCGTATGGGACTAGTTGGAGTGCATATTTCGATGGTGCAAGCGACTACATTCAATACACAAATTCAGATTTTTCTGTTTCTACTGGAGACTTTACGGCAGAATGGTGGATGTATGTTACATCCGATAAATCTCAAGTTGGGATAATGACCGCAGCATCCAATCCTAATTTGACTATTGGCTATGGAAGTGGGTCAGCAAATGCCAGACAGGTGTATGTTGAATGGGGTGGGTCAGGCGCTTATATAGGCTCCATGTCTAATTACGCAAACGTTTGGGTTCATATTTGCGTCATGAGAAGCTCTGGAACTGTTTACACGTTCCAAAACGGAACTCTTTTAAGCTCCGTTTCTAAATCTGCCGCTTTAGGTTCTACAGCCAATATGGTAATTGGCACTAACTCAGGCGATATAGCGGCTCAAAGTTTTCCTGGTTATTTAAGTAACGTAAGATTTTCTAAAGTTGCCGTTTATAGTACTTCTGGGTTTACGCCTAGCACTTCGCCATTGACCAGAACAAGTCAAGGCGCAACAAACGTCCAATTTTTAACGCTTCAGTCTAACAGATTTTTGGATAGTAATGGTGTTAATACGCCAGCATCAAGCCCGTTAACAATAACTAAGAACGGTGATGTAACCGTAGCCAGCTTCTCCCCATTTCTAGAAACTGACACTACTAGTGGGTCAGGCTACTTTGATGGTAATGGGGATTTTCTAGCTACGCCTACTACTGGGCAGTTTGCAACTACTGGCAACTTTACAGTGAGCTTTTGGTTTTACACATTATCTAGTAATCAACAAGTTATCTTAGGCAATCACGCCAACACCAGTACCACATCAGGTAATTGGATGGTCACAGTTGAGAATGGTACGTTTGGTTACTATATTAACGGTGGCGGTGGTGCAGCACAGATTTATTCTGCTGCAAATACGTTTGTACCAGGGCAGTGGTATTTTGTGTCATTCTCGAGAAGTGGCAACACTGTAACTGCTTACTTAAACGGTGCCACCGTAGGCTCTATAACTAAGACAGATACTTTTGGTAATGCCAGTCAAACCGTGCATATTGGCCAAAGGCCTTATGCAGGTAGCCCTGTTTCTGTAGTTGGTTACATTGCAGATGTAAGATTTGTAGATGGAACTGCTATTGCTGGAACTACAGTACCAACCACTCCTGTTACCGCCATTTCAGGAACTCAACTTCTTACCCTACAAGACCGTGCTAACTACAACAACAGCGGCTTTCAGGATAGTTCTCAGTTTAATCATGTTATTACTAGAAACGGCAATGCCACACAAGGTACGTTTAGCCCGTTCTCACAGACTGGGTGGGGGAATTATTTTGATGGGAGTGTCGATTCTTTAAGTTTGGCAAGCAACGCTGCTTTTGCTTATGGAACTAGCGATTTTACGTGGGAAGTATGGGTGTTTCCTACTGCTTCAACGTGGACATCTGGCTCTGGTAATTTTTACATCATTGAACACGCCACAAACGGCGGTACGCTTTTTTATTATCAAAATAGAATTGCTTATTACAATCCAACAACTGGAACTGGTAGCGCACTTTACACAAGCGGAGGAACGGTTGCCCCTAACCAGTGGAGTCATATTGCAGTATCGAGGGAATCTGGAACCACAAGAATTTATGTAAATGGGCAATTAAGTACCAGTGGTAGTGATGCAAATAATTACGCAGCACAAGCGGTAACTATTGGCAGGTCTGGAGTCGGGACTCAAGAGTATTTTGGCTACATGTCAAATGTTCGCATCGTCAAAGGCCGTGCTGTCTACACATCAGCGTTTACACCTCCAACCACCCCACTAACCCGCACCACAGGCGGCACAAACCCACCACAGGGTACAGAATGTTCGCTGCTTACCTGCCAAAGCAACCGCTTCCTAGACAGTAACGGTGTCAATATACCGGCATCTAGCCCACTCACCATCACAGTAAACGGAAACACCTCCGTACAAGCCTTCTCTCCATTCACCCCCAGTGCTAGCTGGAGTGCTGCCGCTTATGGCGGTTCGGGCTACTTTGAGGGTAGTGGAGATTATTTAACAGTTGCAAATAACGATGCACTGAATTTAGGTAACTCTGACTTTACTATTGAAGGCTGGTTTTTTTCCGGCGCAAGTTTTGGAGGGCTGTTTGCGAAAAGAGGGTCTAATACAATAGCAGGAATCGCCGCATATACAGACGGCACAAAGATTCAATATTTGTGTGCTATTGGTGGTAGCTGGGCCGTCAATATGCTAGGTACGGCTAACTGGGTATTTAATCAATGGAACCACTTTGCGTTTGTTAGAAGCGGTAGTACGTTTACCAGTTACATCAATGGAGTTGTAAGCGCCACGGCTACAAATAGCGGAACGATTGATACAAATACAGGTGGGTTTGCAATTGGAGCGACTGCCGCAGACGGTGCTGGTTTGGCGACATCTCCTTTTTATCTTGGCAGCATGCGAGTAGTCAAAGGCACCGCTGTATACACCGCAGCCTTTACCCCACCCAGTGGTCCACTTACAGCAATACCAGGCACTAGCCTCTTACTGAACTTTACCAACGCTGGCATAGTTGACTATACCGGCAAAAATGTTCTAGAAACCCTAGGCAATGCCAGTAACGTTACCGCGCTGAAAAAATCACTTATATCTGCTAAAGGCAGTTTATATTTTGATGGTACGGGTGATTCTGTTAATGTGCCAAGTAGCAATTCTATTAATTTTGGTTCAGGCAATTGGACAATAGAATTTTGGATGTATACTGCAAATGTAAGCACTCGACAAGACATTCTAGACAGACGAGCAACAGCAACAGTTACTGGTTGGATGCTTTGGATGAATGGTACAGCAGCTAGACTGGCATTTTATACTTCTTTTGGTTGGCCTTTCATAACATCTAATACAGACATTATAGCTAATACTTGGACTCATGTTGCTGTTGTAAGAAATGGTAATTCTTTCAAAATGTATCAAAACGGAGTTGAAGTTGCATCAGGCACTAACGCATCTGCAATGCCTGATGACAATACTTATCTCCGAATTGGCACCAGTGTTGAAAATGCTAATTATTATAACGGCTACATACAGGACCTTAGAATAACCAAGTATGCACGCTATACAGGTACATTTACACCGCCTGTACGCACCTTTGCACACAATGTCCTAGACATTGGCCACAAGCAGTGGACGCCTGTAAACTTTAGTGTGGCTAGTGGTGCTGGTAATGATAGCCTAGTAGATACACCTACACCATATGGTATTGATGCGCCAGTAGCAGGTAGTTATGCAACTTTTGATGCTACATCAAGCTCAGTTACCCTAAGCAACGGCAACTTAACTCTTACCGGCGTAGCCGGAGCCGGTTACAATAAAGCCAATACTACAACAGCCGTTTCTTCAGGCAAGTGGTACTTTGAAGCAACTTTAGTTAGTGCAGGCACTGATACCAGCATAGGTATTAGCCAGGGCAATAGCTCATCGACTTATCCGGGGCAGGAAGCAACTTCATATGCCTATGTGCTGGAAAAAGGTCAAAAGTTCAATGGCAACTCGCCGGCTGCATATGCAGCGTCGTTGGCTGCTGGTGATGTCTTCATGTGCGCTTTTGATTTAGATAACAACAAGCTGTTCTTTGGAAAAAACGGCACTTGGTTTGCAAGTAGTAATCCGGCTACTGGAGCAAATCCAGCTTTCACGCTTACTGCTGGAACATACAGAGCAGTTGGTCGCCCATACGGCACTAACACGGCTACCTTCAACTTTGGTGCTAGCACATTTGCCTATACACCGCCAACTGGCTTTGCAGGGCTGCAAGATTTTGTATCTGGCGGCGTAGTGCGCGGCAATTATGCAACACTAAATCCCATTAACAATTCAGGTGGAACTTTTACAAACGGTAATTTAGATTGGACTACCCCAGCCACAGATCAACGAATGGCATTATCTTCAATGTCAGTGTCTGGAATATCAAAATGGTATTGCGAATTTACTATGGGATCTAAAACAGGGTCATATTGGTCAGTAGGAATATTTGGAAACTCAACTGCATGGAATCCAAGATTACAGTATCGTAGTGATGGAGCAAGATGGGTTGATTCTACCCAGCAGGCAGGTAATTGGTCCAGCTTTACTCAAAATGATATCATTGGGATTGCTTTCGATGGTCCCACAGGAACAGCTACATTTTATAAAAATGGTGTCTCCCAAGGAACTATGACAGTGACTGATCTCACCGTGCTACAATATTTTGCATGCACTTCTGATGGTTCTGGCGGAACAATGAATTATACTGTTAATTTTGGTCAACGCCCATTCAACTACACTGCACCTAGTGGGTTCAAGGCACTGTGCACACAAAACCTATCAACACCTAGTATAGTTAAATCTAACACGGCGTTTGATGCACTTGTTTGGTCCGGCGACGGCGTCAATAACAGAAAGCTCACAACAAACTTTAGTCCAGATTTGTTTTGGGTTAAGGCTAGAAATAGCGCCGCCTACCATTCAATAAACGATTCGGTGCGCGGAGCAAACGCAATCCTGCAGACCAACACAACCTCCGCTGAACAAGTCAATTCAAACGGCTACGTTACTACGTTTGCCGCAGATGGCGTAAATATAACAAACGGCTCTGACATAAACGCATCGGGAACGAATTACGTTGGCTGGGCTTGGGACGCTGGTACTACTACCGTTACAAACACGGCAGGAACTATTAGTGCTCAGGTTCGCGCAAATCCAACTACAGGATTTTCTATAGTTTCCTATACAGGAGTTGTCGGTGGAAATAGTGTTGGTCATGGTCTTGGCGTTGCTCCAAAATTTATAATTGTCAAAGGACGTACAACAAGCGCTTGGATAGTATATACACAAATGACTGGTGTAAATGCATATTTATATCTTCATACTAGTGGTGCAAGCGTTAGTGATGCTGGTATTTGGTCAGGTACAGGCAGCGGAGTTACTAGCAGCACTTTTGGTGTTCGAGGTGCATCAGACAATGGACTTACTGGAGTAAATCTAATTGCTTATTGTTTTGCTGAAGTTCCTGGTTTCTCAGCTTTTGGTAGTTATACAGGCAACGGCAGCACAGATGGACCGTTTGTCTACACAGGATTTAGACCGGCTTGGATTATGATAAAACGGTCCGACAATACGGAAAATTGGAATTTGTATGATACTAAACGCAACAGCTACAATGTTGCAGATTCAGAACTATATCCGAATCTTAGTAATAGTGAAGGAACTTATGCTGATAGAGATTTTTTATCAAATGGGTTTAAAATTAGAAACACTAACATAGGCAGAAACGCCAGTGGTAGTACTTATATCTACGCAGCCTTTGCTGAAAACCCCTTTAAATATAGCCTAGCGAGGTAAAAATATGTTTGTAATAGTTAAAAGTGGTGAAATTACAGGCACTATTGAGCCTGGCCGCAGCTTAGTAATTGATAGTATTGACTATGGTCCTGACTGGCGAAATTTAGTTGATTTATCCAGCTTAGGTATTTTAGAGGTAGTAGAAAGTCAAGAACCTGATCAGCGCTTCTATTGGACTAATAGTAGTATACAACTATTTAATGGTATACCACATAGAGTATACACTGCTACAGCCAAAGACTTGGATAGTTTAAAACAGCAGTATATTGCAGCTAACAAACAAAACTGCAATCAACAGCTGCAAGAAACAGACTGGATGCTGATTAGAAAACTAGAGCGCAATATAGCTGTTCCACCTGTGGTGGAACAAGCGCGCACAGAGATTGTTGCAAACTGTAATCAGCTAGAAGCTAGTATACTAGCTGCAACTACTGTAGAGGAGTTAATAGATTTAGTTAGTCCAGGCAGTCAAAAGTACGTGCCAAGCAGTGTTCAACCAGATCTACCTGTACCACAACTACAACCAACACCTGTTCAGCAGGTGTTAGTTGAGCAACAAACACCCGTTGAACAGGTATTAGCAGCACCACCTGAACAACTAAGTGTTGATACACTAACTACTAGCCAAATAGCTACACTAGTATAAGGAACTAAAATGTTATATGCACGAGTAATTAATGGCCAAATCTATGATCAAGCTGCACTAGCAGACCTATTTCCCAATACTAGTTTTCCACAGGCCGGACCCACACAGGAATTTTTAGCCGGTGAAAATTTGGTACCTATTCAAGAGCGCAAGCAGTATGATGCACAAACACAGGTCCTAGAGCGTGTGCCTGCTTATATTGAAGATGGAGTTGTATATGTAGTGAAGGCACGTGCCAAAACTAGTGAAGAACTACAAGCTGAGCAATTGGCCCTAGCAGCACAAAATGAGCGGCAAGCCAAGCAGCTACTAGCCAGCACAGATTGGACGCAGTTGGCTGATGTAACACTGGTTAATAAGCAGGAGTTTGCCACCTATCGCGCACAACTTCGCCAAATAGCAACAAACCCACAAGCTGTGGTAACATGGCCAGCACCTCCCGCTAATGTTTGGCAATAAATAGGAATATAACAAATGGCTAATGTAATCAATGCACAAAATGGTATAGCTAGCACTGCTGATGCTACCAATGACCTTAATATTCAAGCAGGCGGCAGTACCTTTGTAGAGATTGCTAGCGGTGCACTTAACTTAAAAACCGCTGGCACAAATGCACTGCAAGTGGATACTAGCCAGCAAATCACACTGCCCAAACGTCTTACACTGCCAGCGCAAAAGATCAAAGTTAATGATATTGGCACGCAAAGTACTGCTAGCGCCACAGTTACCATTAACCTAGCTACACATACCATACATACTATAACACTAGCAGCTGCTACAACTTTTGCATTTTCAAATGCACCTAGCAGTGGCGAATCGCAGGTAGTTTACCTGCGCATAACAAACGGTGGCAGTACTACTATAACCTGGCCTGCCAACACCAAATATGCTGGTGGCACACCGCCTACACTAACCACCACTGGTGTAGACCTACTAGGTGTTGTCTACGACTTGGCTACTACCACCTATATGGTATTTGTTATTGGACTAGATGTAAAATGAATGAGCTATTAATAGCAACTCAAAAAACCAGTGCTGTACAAGTTGATCCTTACTATAACCTAGTAAGCCTACACCTTAAAGGCGATGTAAATACTGGTCGCGACTACAATGCCTTTTCCGATGCTAGTTCAAATAACTTTAGGCTTACTAATAGTGGTGATGTGCGTGGTACTAGTTTTAGTCCGTATAACACTAGTTGGAGTGCGTATTTCGATGGTACTGGGGACTTTGTAACCACGTCGTCTTCAGCCGCACTTGCTCTTTCAACGGGTGACTTCACTGCTGAATGCTGGGTATATCCAGTTTCTATACCAAATTGGGGTGGGATCTACAGTTCTGATCCCACTACGGGAAATGCGGGATTAGCTTTTGGATTTAGGAACACAGGTGACGGTCAGCTTCAAGTAAAGCTAGGAAACGATGCAAGTCAAGATGCATTTTACTCAACGTCAAACGTCAGGCTTCAAACCTGGTCGCATTTGGCCGTGGTACGCAGCGGGTCTGGCACAAACAACGTAACTTTATATATCAATGGTGTAGCCGCTGGTTCAATGACAAGCAATCGTGATGTAACGCACACAATTGCGGTACTTGGACGCTGGTACACAACATCGGATAACTACTACTTCAACGGCCATCTTTCTAATTTTCGGCTTATCAAAGGTCAAGCCTTATTTACCGGAAACTTTACGCCGACCACATCGACCCTTACCTCGTCATCGGTTGGGCATACAGGAACTGGTGTAGCAGCGTCCTTAACGGGCACCGTTAGCCTACTTACCTGTCAATCCAATCGATTCATCGATAGCACCACACCCAACGCTGCCAAGTCTGGTGGCTTGACTCTTACACCAAGTGGCGAAACTCGCATCTCCAGCTTTAGCTCATTTCTTGATAGTGATACCACTAGTGGGTCGGGGTACTTTGATGGTAGTGGGGATTATTTGAGTGCGGCAAGTAATGCTGCTTTTACACTTGGAAGTTCATCAGATTTTTGTATTGAGGGTTGGGTTTATTCAACAGGCACACCAGGGACAGACGCGGTTATTGCAGGAACTTGGCAGAATGGTTCATCAGCTTTTGCTAATCGGTGGCTTCTTTCTTTAAGGACTAGTGGAACTGCTATTTACTGGTGGGATTCAACGGGTAGCCCAGGAATCACTTATACAGGAATAACAACAAATCAATGGGTGCATATTGCAGTTGTAAGAAATTCTGGAACTATAACGCTCTATGTAAATGGTGTATCTAGAGGAACTCAAACCACAAACCAAGCGTATACAACCCAAGATTCTTTGAAAGTTGGCGGTGGAATAACAGGAACCTCGGATTTTCCTGGATATATTTCAAGTTTAAGAGTTGTACTAGGTTCTCCCGTATACACCACAGCTTTTACCCCACCCACCGCACCCCTAGCCGCAACTCAATCTGCTGGAACAAATATACAGGCAATCACGGGAACGCAGACAGCCCTACTCACCTTACAAGAACGCGGTGCCTACAACACCATTGGGTTCCAGGACGAAAGCGAATATCAACATGTGATTACTCGTCCCAGTGGAGCAAACGTAGCGCAGGGTACGTTCAGTCCTTTTAGCAATAGTGGTTGGTCGAATTCATTCAACGGGTCTACTGATTGTTTATCTGTTGCTAGTCACGCAGATTTTAATTTTGGCAGCGGAAATTTTACAGCAGAGTGTTGGGTAAATTGGAACACAGCTTCTGGAAACGCGGATCAAGTTATTTTTGCATTTGGCTCTAGTGGTCAAACTGAAGCTGGATTTAGGCTGGTTAGCAATAACACGATTGTTTTAGATGTTGATGAATCTGTAAGAGTATCTTATTCCTTTGTTCCAACTGCTGGAACTTGGTACCATTTTGCTGTTGTTAGAGATGCAGCCAACACCTACAAAATCTATCAAGACGGAGTACTAAAAGCCACAGGAACCTATACATATACACAAGCTCAAATTGGTCTTTTTATTGGTGGTATTAACTGGGCTAACAACTACGGTGTCAATGGGTTTATCTCTAATTTTCGGGCTGTAAAAGGCATTGCGGTATACACAGGAGCCTTCACTCCGCCCACCGCGCCGCTAACAGCAACTCAGTCTGCCGGAACTAATATCTCAGCAATCACAGGATCAGCAACTTCAATCCTAACGCTGCAAAGCAACCGTTTTGTTGATAACAGCGTTAGCCCCAAAACCCTCACGGTTGGCGGCTCCCCCCGTGTCACCCCCTTCTCACCCTTTGCACCGTTTGCCTATGATGCTGCTGTGCATGGTGGGTCGGCGTATTTTGATGGGAGTGGGGATTATCTAAATCTGGCTTCTAGTGACGCCTTCAATATTTCATCCGGCGACTTCACGATAGAAACCTGGGTATACAGATCGTCCACGCAAGCATCTACATATCCACGCATACTGACGATTGGAAACGCCAACTACAGTGCGCTGATTTTGTGGACCTCAGGAAACACGATTACCGTTGACGTATCTACAAACGGAGCTTCTTGGACTAATTGGACGTTTGGCGGAGCAACAATCACTAACGACACTTGGACCCATCTAGCCTTAGTCAGAAACGCCGGAACGATCAGTTTGTACAAAGATGGTGTATCTCAAGGAACTCCGGTTTCAAATTCATCTTTCCAGCTTGCAACTCCTGCGATATATGTCGGAACCTTATTTAGCCCTGCAAGCAATTATTGGACGGGCTACATTGGCTCAACCAGAATTGTCAAAGGCACTGCCGTATACACCAGCAACTTTACCCCACCCAGTGGCCCACTTCCCCTCCTTGACAACACCAGTCTACTACTTAATTTCACCAATGCCGGAATCATTGATAGCACTGGTAAAAATATCATCGAGACCGTAGGTAACGCTGGTGTGGTCACAACCAGCATTAAGAAGTATGGAAGCGGCAGCATGTACTTTGATGGGACGGCTGACTATTTGGTAGGAAGATCAACGGACTTGTTGTCGTTCAACACAGGCGACTTTACGGTTGAGATGTGGGTTTATCCTACTTCGGTAGCCGGTGCTATTGTGTTAATTGACACTAGGGCATCAGGAACAGATTCTGGGTGGGCGTTTTATATTAACTCTTCTAGCAGGCTGGCTCTTTTTACAAGCAATGCTGACCGAATAACAGCAGCATCTGCATTAAGCGCAAGCACTTGGACGCATATTGTTTTAGCCAGATCAGGTAGTACCCTTGCTGTTTATATGAATGGTGTGCAGTCTGCAACGGCTACCTACTCAACAACAATGACTTGCCCTGGAAGGATTTCTATTGCATCAGGTTTTGATAATCTAGCCCCATTAAACGGCTACATCGATGACCTCCGCATCACCAAAGGTTTCGCACGCTACACAACTAACTTCACAGCCCCAACCAAAGCCCACCCAGACAGTGGTGTGCTGAGCACCTTAACCACTAGCATGGTTGCACCTAGTACGGTTGACTATCTTGTGGTTGGTGGGGGTGGTGGTGGCGGTAGAGAAAACTTTTCTTCTGGCCTTGGTGGTGGTGGCGGTGCCGGAGGGTTTATCACAGGTGCAACTACTGTTTCGGCTGCAACGAACTATGTAATTACAGTAGGCGGTGGTGGTCCAGGATTAACCGCCGCTGGAACTTCAAATGATGGATTCCCATCGTCTATTGTTGGTGGAACAAGTCCAAGCGCATTTACCATTCCAGGTGTTGTTGCTGCTGGCGGTGGCGGAGGTGGTGGAGGAACTTCCCCTGGAATTGCCGGAAGAGCTGGTGGGTCAGGCGGTGGCGGGGGTACACCTTCTCCTAGTAATGGCGGCGCTGCTTCTCCGGCTGGGCAAGGAAATGCTGGTGGATCGTATTCTGCAACTTCACCAAATTCTGGAGGCGGTGGCGGTGGAGCTGGAGAGGCGGGAAATACTGATGGGCAAGGTGAGGGAGGTGACGGAACAGCTTCTTCTATTTCCGGTTCTTTAGTAACTTATGCTGGTGGTGGTGGTGGAAGCGCATCTTTTCTTACGAAAAGTGGTGGATTGGGCGGCGGAGGTGATGGAGGTAATGCACCTTCTGGCCCGTCAGCACAACCAGGTGGCACAAACACTGGCGGTGGCGGTGGCGGTGGATTTAACAGCACTCCTGGCGGGACTTCAGGAGCAGGTGGCTCCGGTATCGTCATTATTGCTTATCCAAGCACGTTTAAACCACTAAAAGCCAGCCTAGGCTTAGTCTATACAATCGATACGGTTACCCGAGCTGGGTACCGAGTTTATAAATTTACTGCCGGTACCGGCACTATTAGTTGGTGATTAACATGGCACACTATGCATTTTTAGATAGTAATAATATTGTAACTGAGGTTATTGTGGGACGCGATGAAGGCACACTAGGCATAGACTGGGAACAGTTCTATGCCAGTGAGCGTGGTCAACCTTGTGTACGTACTAGTTATAATGCCAACATACGCAAAAACTATGCTGGCATTGGTTATAGTTATAATCCAACATTAGACGCATTTATACCATTACAACCTTATCCAAGCTGGCAACTAGATACAACAACTTGCCAGTGGACGGCACCACAGCCATATCCTAGTGATGGTGCCATTTACACCTGGAATGAGTCTAGCAGTAGCTGGCAAGTATTAGCAACATGAGTAGTCCACTACTAAGATTTGGCAAACTACCGCGCGTAGTTCCACTAAGCGTTAGCTACCTAGTAGTAGGTGGTGGTGGAGGTGGCGGCAGTGGAGCAGGTGGCGGTGGCGGAGGTGGTGGTGTAGTTGAAAGCTTAAACATTATAGGCTATAGCTTAAACAGCGCGTATACACTAACTGTGGGCTTAGGTGGTGTTGGCCAATATTATAACTCTACTCCTACTATACCAGCTACTCAAGGCGGTCTTTCACAGTTTGCTGGTATAGTTGCCTATGGTGGTGGTCGTGGTGCTGGTTGGGGCAGCAGTAATCCCACCTATACTACTGGCGGCGACGGTGCTAGTGGCGGCGGTGGCTGGGGCCAAGGCGGCATGGGTGGCAATGCCAGCCAAGGCTACCCAGGCGGCGAAGGTGGCGGTTTAACCGGCAGTCGTCGCGGTGGGGGTGGTGGCGGTGCAGGTGGACCTGGCGGTGTTAGTGTAGCTGCTGGTGGCAGCGGTGGTGCTGGCGTGCAAAGTGCAATTACTGGTAGTTATTATGGTGGCGGTGGTGGCGGTGCAGGATTTGCTACTACTGGCACTGGCGGCACAGCTGGTATTGGCGGTGGTGGCTTAGGTCAAGGTGCTAATCAAAGTGGCACACCAGGCGGTGCAAACACTGGTGGTGGAGGCGGTGGAGAACACGGCACTGCTCAAAATGGTCAAGCTGGTGGCAGTGGCGTTGTAGTTTTGCGTATACCAGATAGTTTTTCAGCTAACTTTAGTGCTGGAGTTGTTTACCAATTAAACAACTCCAGCGGATATAAAACCTATACTGTTACTAGTGCCGCTAGCGGCCAAACAGTTACTTTTTCTAGTTAAAATAATTTTATGCGTTCAAGCAAGTTAAAAATATGTGTTTATGCTATTAGTAAAAATGAGCAACAATTTGTACAACGATTTTGTAATAGTGCTAGCCTTGCCGATTTAATACTAGTTTGTGATACAGGCAGTACTGATGGTACAGCAGAGTTGTTAAAAGAGTGTGGTGCACAAGTTTACAACATAGCAGTAAAACCCTGGCGATTTGATACTGCACGTGATACTGCTCTTAATCTAATACCTGGTGACTATGACGTATGCATTAGCCTAGATCTTGATGAAGTCCTAGAACCTGGCTGGCGTGAAGAAATCGAGCGTGTGTGGACTGAAGGCACTACTAGATTGCGCTATAAATTTGATTGGGGGCATAATATACTATTTTACTATGAAAAAATACATCATCGCTACGGCTATCACTGGCATCATCCAGTGCATGAGTATCCGCGTGCTGATGGACGTATTCAAGAAGTTTATGCACACACAGATAAACTACTAGTATCACACCATCCAGATCCAACAAAAAGCCGCAGCCAATACTTAGACCTATTACGACTAGCCGTTAGCGAAGACCCACACTGTTCACGCAATGCTTTTTACTTTGCACGTGAACTAACCTTTTATAACCTGTGGAGTGAGGCCATAGGTGCGCTAAACAACTACCTAGAATTACCAGGCAGTACTTGGCCTAATGAACGTTGCTATGCTATGCGGCTACTAGGCAAGTGCTATGAAAATTTAGGTGATCTGGTAACTGCACAGCGTTGGCATAGACTAGCTTGTATTGAAGCGCCTAATACTCGTGAACCTTGGGTTGACCTAGCACTAAATTGTTATAGTCAACAACAGTGGCTAGAGTGTTACTATGCTAGTAAACAAGCAGTTAGTATAGTGGACAAACAACTAGTATATACCTGTGATCCTGAAGTATGGACAGGTAAGCCGCATGACTTACTAGCTCTTAGCAGTTATAATCTAGGTTATTTTAGTGAAGCTATACACCACGGCAAATTAGCCGTAGAACTATCACCACATGATAGTAGAATGAGGGATAATCTAGCACATTATTTACTTAAGGAGTAGTAGTGTTCTTATTAAATTTTATACCTGATTGGTTTTTTCCACTGTTGGCTACCGCTTGTGTACTACTATTTTTTATAACCAGATTTTTTGCACACCTAATACCACAAGCTAAAGTTGTACACTACAGTTGTATTCCACTATTTGCACTTACAGTATTTTTCATGGGTGCAAATTGGAATAACAACTACTGGCAAGCTAAATTGGCTGAAGAAACTGCTAAAGCAGAAGCTGCAGCCAAACAGCAAGAGCTAGCTAATAACGAACTTAAATTGGAACGAGAAGCTAAACTGAAAGAACTTAAGCTTTCAGCAGAACGTGAACGTCAGCAAAACAAGCGTTTTATTGAGGTGTTAAAGTCCAAGGACGCTACAGTGCAAAATGTATTGGCAACACTTAGTAAGGCTGAACAGGACAAATATGCTGCTCTAGGCGAAAAGGATAAACAAGCTGCTAATAAAAAATTGGAAGATGTATTAGCAAATGCTAAAAATTGTCCTACTGTACCTGAGTTATATGTAGAACGATTAAATAATACAGCCAGAGGTATAAAACAATGAAATGGATAGTATTCATACTAGCATTACCACTAGCTGGGTGTTTACAAACTTTTAAGGTAAATCCGCCCTGGCCAAATGTACCTGATCCAACAATGCTTACGCAATGCGAAGTATTAAAAACCATAGACGCACAAGCTGTAAGCATGGCAGAACTTGTAGACCTAGTACAACAAAACTACCAGCTATATCACCTTTGTAAACTAAATAACGATAGCTGGGTTAAGTGGTATAACACTCACTGGAAAAAGGACAAGTAATGGAATTAACACTAGATCAACTTAAGCAGGTTATACCAAAAAATCAATATGTTAGCTACTGGCATCATGCACTAGAACAATTACTACCACAATATGAGATAAACACACCAGATCGTATAGCTGCCTTTTTAGCACAGTGTGCACATGAGTCGGGTGGTTTTGTGTTTATTAAGGAAAACCTAAACTACCGCTGGCAAAGCCTACGTAAAGTATTTCCCAAGTATTTTCCCACAGATGCATTGGCGCAGCAATACGAAAAGCAACCACAAAAGATTGCTAATCGTGTATATGCAAGTCGCATGGGCAATGGTCCTGAGGAGTCGGGAGATGGCTGGCGATTCTGTGGGCGTGGATTAATACAGGTAACTGGCCGAGATAACTACAGCTGGTTTGCAGCTAGCCTACAGATTAGCCCTGAAGAGGCGTCAGAGTACATGGAAACCTTTGAAGGTGCTGCACAAAGTGCTTGCTGGTTTTGGGAATCAAACAATCTCAATCAGTGGGCAGATAAGCAGGATATTTTAACATTAACAAAACGTATCAATGGTGGTACAATTGGCTTAGAAGATAGAAAAAAACACTATGAGCATTGTTTACACGTACTAGCTCATTAAACTTAGTCTAGGAGACTAATATGAAACGAGTATTAGCCTTTCTTTTAATAGCACTAACAACATCAGTATTAGCCCAAACTAATACTAGTACACAAAATACTACTGCTGGCACTACAACTAGCACAACCGGATTAATTGATCAAGGTAACTATGACGGTGGCAGAAGCTTAGTAGATACTAACAGTACTAGCAATAGTACCAGTACTGTTACTACTAATAACATAAGTACTAGTAATAGTACTGCAACATCTACTAGTACAGTAAATAGTAACTCAGTTAATGCAAATACTAATACAAGCACTAGTACAAATATCAACACTAACAATAATGTACAAAGTGGTACAGCTACTAATATTAACGACAATCGTATGAGTGGTAGTGTAACTTATACAAATAATAACAATAATAGTGGTACTATGACCTACAACAACAATAATGTTAATACTGGTACTATGACTTACAACAACAACAATATTACTAGTAGTACAAATAAAAACGAAAACATTAATAGTGGTACTATGACTTACAACAACAATAACGTTAATAGTGGTACTATGACATACAACAATAATAATGCTACAACTAGCACCAGCAGAAATGAAAATATTAATACTGGTACGCAAACGCTAAATAATAACAATGTTAGTACTAGTACTAGTAAAGTTGAAAACATAAACACTGGTACAATGACCTATAACAATAACAATGTTACTACTAGTAACAGCACTGTAAACAACGTGCAAACTGGTGATATGACTAATAGAAATTATAGTCAGAGTGTTTCAGCATCTAATAATGTTAACACTAATAACAATATTAGTAACAGTATTAATCAAAATATTCAAACTGGTGAAATGACTAATCGTAACATTAATGAAACTACGGTTACTCAACGTGTAATTCAACCGCCACCAACAGCTATAGCACCAGCAATGATGAGTGGTGGTAGTCCAGATCTTTGTACTACTGGTCAAAGCGGAGCAGTTCAAACTCAGATATTTGGTATGGCCCTAGGCGGTACACAGCGAGATATGAATTGTGAGCGACTAAAACTATCAAAAACATTATTTGACATGGGTATGAAAGTAGCTGCGGTAGCTACCATGTGTCAGGATAGACGGGTGTTTGATGCTATGATGATGGCAGGTACGCCTTGTCCCTATGAGGGGTTAATTGGTGAACAAGCTAAAGAAGCTTGGGCAAAGAATCCTGATAAGTTGCCCAAGCTAGTTAAAGAGAATGGCTAGGCTAAAAGATAAAGCTGTAGTTTGGGCTATATTGCTAGTATTAATGACCCTATCAATACTACCAGGTTTTGCACAAACTAGTAGCTTAGACATTACTGGAAACTTAGTTAATAATACTCAAACTGCTACAGCCTCTTCAAGTACCTGGCAAGGCGGAACATTTGTACCAGCACTTACATGTTGGGCACCTGGAGATCCTGGATATTGCGGCCCTAATCCTATGATTCGCCCAGATGGTAATATTAACTTTAGTTATGGGTTAGGTAATCTTTATCAATATGCTAACGTAGCAAAATCACTGCCATATAGTGGAACTAATCTAGTAACAACAGGTTTTCTATTTAGTTGGAGCAGTAAAAATGGAAATGGTTGGGATGATGGTAGATTAGATCAATTAAGCGCTTATGTTAATTTGTACGACAAAGGCGGAAGTACTATACTAGAAAGCTATAACTATAACTTAAATTTTATACATAACTGGACAACATATAACTGGAGCCAAGACTGGACTAAACTTAGACGCCCAAATGAAGTTAGCAATGTTCAATTTGGTTTTGTAGGTATGGATAATAATTATTGGGCAGGACCTTATGGCCCAGAAATTACTAATGTTAGTTTTCAACTTAAATACAAACCAGATCCTTGTGTTAATAACCCACTGTACAGCCCAGACTGTCCAAAATTTCAAGAAGCATTACAAAAGAACTTAACTACTACTACAAATAATGATGTAGTTAAAACAGAAGATACCACATATACTGTAGCTGTTACTTATCAAGAACAATCTAAACCTAAACCACTTGACAAACAGGATTTATTTGAAAAAGAACCTGGCGTAGTAGAATTAGAATTTAACGAAGAGCTAAGACCAATAGATGTTAATATTGATAGATTAATAACTACTCTTATAAAAATAGATGATAATCAGCAACGTGAGCAGCGAATATCATTAGATGCGTCTACAGCAGCAGTGCAAGAAACTGAAAAATTAACTCAGCAGGTTGTAAAACAAGCAGAACAAGTTGCTTCAAGGTTTGCTAGACTAAGCGCAGAAGCAGGCATTAGTACGCAACAACAAGCAGTTATTTTAGCAACTAGTAAAGATAGTAAAAGTCAACAATCTTTGAGCTTATTTCAAGCTCCTACCAGTAACAGTTCTAGTACTTTTCAACTACAAGGTTCACCACAACAATTTAGTGTTCTACAAAATCCTAGTCAGCAAACAACAAGTGCTGTTGTAACAGTATCACAAGATAACAAAACAAAACAACAGTCTATAGCTACATCAAATATTACTACTCAAGCTAATATACAAGAAGTAGTAAATACATCTACAATAATTAATAGTTCTAGTAGTTTAGTTCAGTCTTTAGGTAGTAGCGCAACATCATCTTTACAACTAATATCCTTAAATCCACTATTAGGACAAACTCAAGATATACCAACGCAGCAGTCTAATTTTTTAACTAATAAGGCAGACCCATTAAACAGTGTATTAGATAGTAGACCGATCACTGAAGAAGCTAAGCAAGATAGTAAAGTTAGCACTGTTAGACAAAACGTTCAAGATAGTGAGATAGCAGGTAACTTATCGATATCTAATATTGCACAAATACCTATAGGATTTAATTCTTATTTAATAACACTAGCAGACGTTAGTTTTTATCAACCCAAGGAAATTTATCGTAATCAACGTACCATAGATAATAGACGTGCACTGCAAAACTTACGCAGCGATGAGCTGCACCAGCAGATGATAAACCAACAGTGGAGGTAGCCGTGAGTGAAGAAAAAGTAAACTTAGACAAAAAAGTAGAAGAACTAGAAGCTGCGGCTAAAAAGTATGCTAGTAAAGATACTGTTATTAGTGTAGGTGGTTATGATTTTACGCCTGCTAAATTAATGATTGTGGCTACACTATTAAGCAGTGTACTAGGTGCATTATATGGTGCTTTTGAAGTTTACAAAGACTATATAGGCATGAAAAAGAAGATTGCCGAGTATGTAGCACCAGATTTTAGCGAATTTGATAAACGACTGGCAGTTATAGAGGAAAATTCTACTAAAACTGCTAGGGCTGTGCAGGAAGGATCAGATAAAACTGCTGAGTATACGCGCGATATTAAAAATGATCTTAAAGGTGATATACGTAGACTTGAAAAGGTAGTTGAAAGCGTAGAGTCCAGCAACAAAACGCAGCAGCGTGAACTAGATAAAACTGTGCAGGAAATTAAGGTTGAGGTTAGATCTATACAAAAAGCAGCCGATCAATCACTTAATGCTGCTACTAAAGAAATGAATAAGATGAGTGCTGATAATGCTAAAGCTATTGCAGCTAATAATCGTGAAGTTGATGCTAAATTAAAGGCACTTGACAAGAAAATTAGTGAAGATCTTAAAAAAGCACTAGATAATCCACTAGCTAACAAGTAAGGACTAGTATGAGTGATAAACCAGAACCTAAACCATTAACTCGTAGTGAAAAAGAAGCTAAAATCAAGGACAAAGCCGGATTTGTTATTGTATTTTTAGCCGCGCTACTAGCAATCAATACTATGATTGGCGGATCAAATAGTAGTAAAATACAAAATAATACTATACAAGCTAATAATATGTGGGCTTGGTATCAGGCTAAGAATGTTCGTGGCGTTCTCTACGAGATTAGCGCAGCAGAAGCACAAAAACCAGAAAATCGTGATAAGTTTTTAGCAGAAGCTAAGCGCATGAGTGACGATAAAAAGGAAATCATGGAAAAAGCCAAAGCGCTAGAAGCAGAACGTGATCAAGCTAAGCAGCGTAGTCCTTGGTTTACCTGGAGTGGTAGCGTACTACAAATTAGTATTGTATTATTAACTGCTAGTATACTTGCAGCTAGTATGCCAATGTTTTGGGTTAGCACTGTAGTAGGTGCACTTGGCAGTTTATTAGTTACTCAAGCACTATGGATGTGGATACCATGGTTAGGATAGCCCTATTAACACTACTATTAGCTAGTTGTACTGATATGTACCGTTATCCTTGTCAAAATCCTGATAATTGGGAACATAAGGTATGTAAACGTCCTTATTGTAGCGCTAACGGTACCTGCCCAGAAGATTTAACACCATATGAAAAAGCTAATAACACTAGTAACAAACAACCTGCCAGTGTTAGTGCACCAAAGGATTGCAAATGATTAAAGACCTATGGGAAGGCCCACGTTATACAGAAGATGAGCTAATGGCTAGGCTTAAGTTTTTTATTGGCATGGTACTAGCTCTTACACTATTTGGTATTGTTTTTGTTGTACTCTACAGTCTTATATTTGTTACACAACCTATGAACGGTATAAGTCCAGTAGATAATAAATTTTTTGAGCTAATTATTCCTATTGCTACATTTTTAACAGGCACACTGTCGGGTATTATGTTAGCAAGCGGTGATAAAGAAGCGCAAAAACAGGCACTAGCTGCTGCTAATAAAGGTTGGGATAAACCACCTACTCCGCCACCACAACCAACAGTAACAATTGGTAGCGGTGGTATTACAGTTAGTCAAATGCCACAAAGTGGTAATCAAGGTGTTACCGTAGGTTTTGGTGGAAAACTAATGCCACCACAACCACAATTCCCTGAACTATAAAAGGAAAATTTATGCAAAAATTTTTAATTGCACTTTTTGCTACTAGTCTACTAGTACAACCAGTACTAGCAGCAGAGGCTAAAAAAGACGAGCCACAAAAGAAAGAAGAAAAAGCTCCTGCTAAAGCAGATGCAAAAAAGGATGAGCCTAGCAAAAAAGAAGAAAAAGCTCCTAGTAAAAAAGACGAAGCTAAAAAGGAAAAGGCTTGTATTGATAAGGTAAAAGACGGCAAGCCTGTTATGGGCAAAGACGGCAAGCCTGAACAAGTCTGCAAAGAGGTTAAGGTACACGAGAAGTTGGAAGGCACCAAAGTACCCGATAAAAAGTGAAATTAACCTATAGGCGGCCCATGAGTAAAAGCTCTAGCAAAAAACAGCGTAACTCTAATGTAATACCACTTGAATTTGGTTTTCGTGATGTTAAACCACTAAACTATATTCAAGAAACATACCTACGCGCTATACATGAAAATGATATAGTATTTGGTATAGGCAGTGCTGGCACAGGAAAAACTTATATTGCAGCTAGTTATGCGGCCGGTGAATTATTTCACCGTCGCATAAAGCGTATTATCCTAACCAGACCTAATGTAGAAACTGGTCGTGGATTAGGATTTCTTCCAGGTACACTAGAGGAAAAATACGCGCCCTATTTAGAACCATTTGATGAAATCTTTAGTCGCAGCCTTGGCAAAGGATTTTACGAATATGCACTAAAAAATGGGGATATATTACCTAAACCACTGGGATTTATGCGTGGACTTACTTTTGAAAATTGCATAGTCTTGTTAGACGAGGCTCAAAATGCTACAAGGGATGAGATGAAAATGATCTTGTCACGCATAGGTAAAAACTGTAAAATAATAATAAGTGGAGATAGTGGTCAAAGCGATATTACAAACAGTGGACTAGACGACGCTACACATAGATTACAACATATAGAAGGCGTAGAGGTTGTTAGATTTATGGATAGTGATATAGTACGCAGCCGACTATGTAAAGAAATAATTTTAGCTTATAAGGAATAAATATGGCAAAAACCTACAAGCCTACTAGTGGTATGGCTAGTGCTGCTAGGCGAGCACTTAAATGGAAACAAGAGGGCAAAGCAGGTGGAACACTTGTAGGTTTAGCCCGAGCAAACCAATTAAAAGATCGTGAACCTCTATCAGCTAGTACAGTATTACGTATGTACAGCTTTTTTAGCCGTCACGAACCCGATAAACAAGCAACAGGTTTTCGCAGTGGTGAAGAAGGATTTCCTAGTAAAGGTCGTGTAGCCTGGGATCTTTGGGGCGGAGACGGCGGTTATAGCTGGAGCACTGCTAAACGCAATCAAATTATGCGTGAGCGTGAAGGTAAAGCACTACAGCTAGTAAAACTAACAGAAAAAGGCATGATTAGCGAACCACTGCGTATGATGGCAGCACAAGTAATCGAAAATTATGCTAACCAAAACATCAGTGAAGACCTAGAAGCTTTTGGTCAATTTATGTATCATGCTGAACTACTACGTAACGATCACCTAGATATTTATCTACTAGACTTACACCGTGTAGATCAACCCTATCGTGATATACTAGTTGAAGTATTTCATGAACTAGACAATATGCACGATCCTAATAATGTAGATGAAGAAGATAGTAACTTAGATACACCACTATAAAGCAAAAAGCCCAGTAGAGTAATCTACTGGGCTTTTTTTTATGGGCCTGTTGGTCCTGATACTTCTTCTTTTGGCAGTTGTTGTTGTGCTTGCTGCTGAATTTTTGCTGTAAGTGGATTTGCCACTTTAGCGGGTAATTCTTGTAGTGCAGCTAGTATATTGTTAGCTTCATTTATGCTTAAGGTAAATGTTAGTTCTTTTTCCATTACTTTATGGGACAAGCCCCCGTTGAACAATCATCACCAATAATTTCATCAAAACTATTAGCATTTTCTAAATTAATTGATTTTAGGTTGTAAACATAGTCTTTGAATGTTTGTTCATCTACAACTTCTTGTGGAAGGTATAAATAGCCCAAATCTTGAGCTGTTTTAGTAGGATCAGTTCTATAAATAAAACTTACACCTACATAACAATCCCAATTATTTAATAACCAGTCAATAATCTCCGACACTTCACTAGGATCATAACTAATTGTTACTGATGTATTTTGCTGAGTCCAGCTAGTTTGCAGTAATTTATATCGCTCTAGCTGATGTACTGCACTCTCCAAGTTTACTTCTTTGCCACTCTCTTTGTGAAATGGTACATCTTTCCACTCTACTGGAAATGTTACTAGTACACCAGTAGGGTCTGTAGGATGATTAATTACTTTGTATCCAGCATCTCGTAATAGGGGAATCATTGGATCATAAGTACTAAATTGTACATTGTTGAAAATGTACTTGCCTAGTGGCTTGTGCACGCCTTCTGTACAATCCATGATCTTTGACAGTGTTCCCGATGGCTTAACACAGGTAACATTCTTAGGACGTGGTAACCCTAATTCATCGGCCATACTAGTAGCAGCAGCTGTAGCTGTGCGCTTAAGATATTCGTAGTCATAACTATTCATATCTGGACGCATTGCAATACCTGTTAAACCAACCCCGCAGAGACGTAGGAAATAGTTGTTAAGGTGCCATGCTTCTTGTAAGATCCCGTCTTTAAGATTAACACAGGTTTGACGATAATTTGCCCTGGCAGCCAATCTGATCGCATCGTGTAATCCAGCGGTGTCACCTTTAAACTTGGAGATGTCCGTTTCTGTAAGGTTACAGAAGGATTTGTTGCCCAATAGGATTTCGACACATGGATTTGCTCCTTTAAACCACGGAGCACGTCTAAGAGCTTCTTGTTCATTAATAAATCCTGGTTCGCTACCACCAGCTTCTAGCATAAGATTAAATATATGCTTTAGTTCAGCTCGTGTTGGTTTTTCCTTGAATACTAGGCTATTATTCGACTGTTGACGATGTGCACGATCATATAGCCAAAAGTCCTTTTTAGCTACTGCAAATTCTTCCCACTCCGGTTGACCATAATCGAAAAGAGCGATTTCAGCCGATCTACGACTGGACAGGATCGTTCCGAGATGATTAATAATGTCAAGAATATCCATCCTAGTGAGAAGGCTATCAGCCCTACCATTAAGTATGTTGGCAATTGCAACATAAGCTTTTGAGATAGCTGCGTCACCACTGCTAATCCATCCATATCCTTTTAACCTTTCCCCAGCAGGTCTGAGCTCACTAAAATCAAGCACAAGAGTATCAGCAGGGTATTTGCCAGCAAGGAGCTTGCCGATAGATTTAGCCCATGCTTCGGCACTGTCGCCAACTTTAATTGTCCAGGTTTTTGTGGTTGCATCCCAGATCTCAACATTCTGTTCATTTCCACCCTTAGCTGTTCGTTGGCTTTTAACAACTCGAATATTCTTGATTGTTTTTGAGAATCCATTTAGTGTACCTACAATGGGTTTAAAGCCCACACCACAACCTTGAAGTAGTAGCCATAACACATCAACTACATCATATACTGTTTCTACATGTGTAAAACTACAGTTAAACTGCGATGCTTCGCGTGTTTGTGCTACTGGTGTACCGCCTAGCCACAGTGTGCGTCCAGCCATTAATACTTTACGATCTAGCATTAATTGTTTAAGATCGTTTAATTCTTTAATCTCATTAGGTACTAGTGGACGGGCTGCTGCACGTTCCCATAGCCAGCGTTGATGTTCTGTAACGCGTGCTATTGTTTGTTCCCATGTTTCAAATTGTTTACCATCATCACTAGTAGGTCTATTATAAGTCCTCCTTGTAATTACTTGTGCTCGTGTACTTACTTGCATAATTGCTCCTATTTTCCTGTGCTACCAAATCCTCCAGTACCACGTTCTGTATCATTCCAGCTGTCGACAAAATCACATAAGATAACTGGCAAGATAACCAGCTGTGCAATTCTATCTCCAACCTCTATTCCATATCTATTTTCACTAATATTTTTTAGTGCTACTTTTATATTTCCGCGATAATCACTGTCAATAACGCCTACGCCATTAAGCACAATAATTCCGTTTTTACCTTGTCCCGATCTGTTAAATACAAAGCCACCGTAACCCTGTGGAATTTTTATGGCTACACCAGTATCAACAACTTTTGTTTCGCCAGGATAGATTTCCAACTTTTCAGTGCTGCGTAAGTCTGCACCTGCATCAGTAGCATTAGCACGTTTGGGTAGGTAGACTGCGTTATCGACTCTGCACTCTACAACTTGCTTTACGGCTAGATCACGACCGTGATCATAGCTACTATTAATATTTAAGAATTGTGTACTGTATTTCACTTTAATGTTAGTCCTAGTATTTCATCAATATTTTTACAATTTTCTACGCCTAGCGCATCCTTGCAGTAAGTTTGTAAATCCATGAGTTTATAGTTTGTTTCCAGTTGTTCACGACTCTGATTAATGGCTTGAATGTATTTGTACCGACCAGGTAGAGGAATACTATTAATAATATCCCAGGTAGTACCATACTCTTCAACAAGTTGCTGAGCACGTTTAGGTCCAACGCCAGGCACACCAGGCACATTATCGCCACTATCGCCCATAAGACACTTAACATGAATATAATCTGTGGGTTCAAAACTATAATGATCATTCCAGTTTTCATAAGTAGTCTCTTTTCGTGTAACATAGCTAAACCGACCTACACCTGGTTGTACTAGTAGGTCCCAGTCTTTATCACTGCTCATTAACCAAATTTCTGGTATGCCTAGCTTAGCTTTCTTTGATACTACATATGCAGCAATATCGTCTGCTTCTACACCCTGATAGCGTAATACAGGATAGTGTTCACCAAGTAGCTCTAGTGTAGCTGTAAAATCTTCAAAGAATAGCTCAAACTCTGCGCGTTCAGCTTCAGTTTGTTGTTCGTACTTGTCTTTGCGATTTTGCTTGTATAGTGGGTATATATCTTTGCGATAACTGCTTGATCCTTGATCTGCAGCAATAATTGTCCAACGAGCTTTATAGCTCTTGCTAAGACTTTGAACCGTGCGTAGGTAGTCTTCAGCAAAGTTTCTAGCGCCACTATGCTTATAGCGAAAAGCAAGGTTAAGCGCATCTACTATCATCAGTGCGTTTTGATTCTGTTCTATTTGTTTGAAGGTTTTCATGGTATTTTTAGAGTGTAATCTATTATTATATCACACACGCTAGGCAGTGTCAAGACACAAATTTAAGTGTGCTTATGTTAAGCCAATCTTCTAGTAAAAAGATATAAAACTCATAGTCATCAGCATTGTACATTAACCAGCGCTTCTCCAACAATGCGTCATCGTCAAATACCACAGTAGCCACAAACAATTTACTGCGATCATGCTTGAATATAAGTAGTGGTAGTTTGTCTACTTGCGTGGCTTGACGCTGAGTTTGTTGCCACCACTCAATCAGCTGTGGAGTTTTATGTGTTAATAATCCACTATTAATATGATCATCTGCATAGCCTTTTACTTCTACACAAAACCTATTTGTTTGCCCAGGTATGTAGAGATCGCCCTTAAGCTGATGTTTAGGGTCAAGAGCACCTGATCCAGGCACTCGCTCCCAATTTAGGCCAGTGTGCTTACGCAACATATCACGTGCGATAGTTTCAGTGCGTGCACCTTTTTGACGACTATCTACCACTGCAGGCCTCATTAACGTGTTTGGCTAACCTAATCCAATCAATATTGCCTAGTTGATCTGTATATAAATTTTCTTTAGTATTTAAGTCTAGTTGCTCAATCTTTTGTCTATCACGAGCTTGTTTATTTTTTCGCACTTGTGCTATTTTTTGATAGTGCTTCATACTTATACTACGCCTCAATGCGAGATATGTTATTACGTTTAATAACATTTACTTTCTCTAGTAGGGGGTGGCTAAAACCGTGGCTGACTAAAAAGGTATTTAGGTGTTCTTCTTTGAGTAAAACTTCTACCAATTTATCTTTGCCATCTACATCTAGTGCTTCTACAGTTTCGTCTAAGATTAACAAGTTAATACGACTGCTGCTTAAGGTTTGCATTAACTTGCGTATGGCTAACAGTGTAGCTACATTTACACGGGCTTTTTCACCACCACTAAGTGCACTAATATCTATATCGCGACCGTTGTCACTGATAACAACATTTAGTTTATCGCTGCTGTTTACCTTAAAACTAATCTGAAATCTGCCATCACTCAATTCAACTAAATATTGATTAGTAATTTCCTCCAAATCCTTGACTAAGCACTCTATTTTGTATGCTACTAGTCCGGTTGTTGAAAAAGTTTTATTGAGTATATTAACAATATTAATGCGTTCATTAATTAAACCTAGCTGAAATGTATGCTCTTCTAGCTCTTGACGCATATCACCAAGCTGCTGCTTAATAGTGTCTATTTTAGTATTGTGCGCTTTAGCACTACTATTATGTTGTTCACAACGCTGTATTTCTTCACGAGTTTTTGTGATTAGTGTGCTAACTCGTTCATATTCGCGCTGCAAGTCATTTTTGTCTAGTACTTGCTGTGGTAGGTTTTTGTCTATTAACAGGTGTAGCTTTTCCCACTCAGCTTGTTTTGCTAGGCTAGTATCATATTGCTGTTTTTGTTGCTTTATGTCTTCTATAACTACTGCACAAACCACCCCACTAGCTCTAGCTTCTTCAATTTCACTAGTACGCTCAACAATTAATTCATTAACTTTTTCTTCATTTATTAAACTAAAGCAAGTTGGACAAACACCACTTAATTTATTTAGTTTTTCAATAAATGATTCACCATCACGTATTGTGCGCAGGTGGTTTGTATATTCTGACTCCATAAGCTGCATACGCTTTACATCAGGAGCTTGTGGAGCATCTAGTAGTGTTATATTGTTTAATTGTTTTTTATAAGTATTATTTTGATTGATCTGCTTGTTTAATTTGTCAATATTACTAATTTGTGCCTGCACCTCTACTAGCTGAGGTTCTAGTTGTTGATCTAGTACTGGTACTGCTACTTCTTGCTTATAGCTAAGATTAGTATTAGCATATTTGTCCAACCAAGCTTGTATTGTAGTAACTTTACCTTGTATTCCACTTAATTCTTGTTTAAGATCTGTACCCAACTCCTTAAATATTTCACCAGCTTTAGTATATTTAGTTAGGTTAAGTATTTCTATTAAAAACTTTTTGCGTGCTGTATCTGCACTAGTTAAGAACTCTAGGCTATTAGCATTGCTTTGATAAACAATCTGTGCAAAACTTTTATGATCTATGCCTATAATATCTTCAATCATCTTATAGGTTGTAGTAGCGGTATGCCCACTAATATCCCTACCATCTTTTAATAGTTTAACAGTTTGTTGTGCGCCGCGAACTGTTTTTACTGTATAATCACTATCATCACGACTAAAATCTAGTTCAATTGTATAAGTTTTATCTTTAACGTGACGATTTAGTATATCGGCTTTTTTAATGCCTTTGCTGTTTTTGTTGTAGAGTGCTTCTTCTAATATAAGTGCTATACTGCTTTTACCGTGTCCATTTCTACCTACTAATTGCGTAAGTGGAGCGTGTACAAAGTTTATCTTGTTATTAGCACCATAACTAAAAAGATTACTCCAACGTAGTTCTTTTATTGTTATCATTGCCCCAAAACTTTCGCTTGTTTAAAAATCCCAGTTGTTCTATTAATAATACACAGTCTCTAGCACTATTTAATTCACTGTGCCATAACTCTTGTGTGCCATGCTTACGTTCGCTAATTATTTTAGCTACATATATCATATTAGGATGTTCAGTCATCAGTTTCAATTTTAGCTAAGTGTGCTTGCAGTTCTAATACAGTTTGTTCAACCGTTTGACTGCCCAATTGTAGCACATAGGTTAAATACTCACGAACTTCTTCGACTAGTGTCATTTCATTATCAAGCATTAATTGTACATCTGTACTCCGCTTAATAACTTTGCGATCAATTAACTCATTATCTTCTAGCTCACCCAACTCCTGCATATCACCCTCAACTTGATAAATTGTATGATGATACGGTGTTGGCGGTTTAGGGTCGCTTACTCCAACTGTCAACCTTATTAACTGTGGAACTTCCAGCTTTAGCCAACTATGTGTCAATGTTTCAGTATCAATTAAGATAACACCAGTGTCAACTGGTTGACGGTGAAAACTAGTAGTAACAGGGCTACCGGGATAAAGAATATTAAGTTGACAATTTTCATAACTGTGTAAGTCTCCGGCTAAGACAACATCCCAGCCGCTAAAAATATTTAAATCTACTTCAGGCGTTACATGTGGTGGTATACTACCACGAACGTGTGTACACAGTATCTGTCCGCCATCTGGCCACGGATTGTTTTGTTCAAAATCTTTTAGTTTGTTGTAGGGAACAAACTCTACTCCATAATCGCTGTAGTAATCATCTATGACTATAACTTTACGATTCATCTTGTTAGTAGCTTTAGCTAAATTAGTCATAAAAGTAGTTGATTTTTTAACTGCTTCATGATTACCGCTGTATATAATAGTTGGTATATTACAATTGCCGATTAGGTCAAAGTATATCTCTAGTTCTTCCATACTAGGCAGTTTGTCAAACACATCACCACCTATAACAAATACATCAGCCTTGGCTTGTTTTTCTGCTAATTGTTGCCATAGTAAGTTATATCTGTTTCTAGCCCAGTCTTGTGGTACGTTTTTCTGCCCTAATTTTATGTGTAAGTCTGCTGTAAATAGTAATTTCATTTAATCAATGCCTTTCCAGCCATTTACGGTCTTTCTTTTTCCTAGTAGGACTGAGCATAAATTTCCATTTGGTAAATTATGTTGTTTGGAAAATTCTAGCGTATTTGTTACTGTATAAATAATTCCATTTGGTGACATTATTTTTCTATATTGTTTACCCTGACTAATAGCACTAGCCGAATTTTTATATCTTTCTTTGGAAGATATGCTTAGCACTTTAGCAGATATTTTGGGATATTCTTCGTGTAGCCATAGATGTTGTGCACCCTGACCAATTTTTTTAATAGTATCTAAATTTATCTTTGTAATAGTTGATATTTGTTTATAGCTATTATTAACATCAGCTAATAATTCAAAAGCTAATTTTAACTGATCTTTAGAATACTTTGATGCTGAATTATTAGTGCCTATACCTACGCTATATCCGCCCGATATAATATTTAATCCATTATCTATAGAATCAAATTCTTTAATAAATAATTCCTCAAAATAATTTAAATCATCTTTACTGTTTTTAATTCTAAATAATATTTCTATATTAGGTAAAGCATTATATTTTTCGTATTCTTGCAATATTTTATAATTACAATGAATCTTTTGTTTTATCTCATTTATATGTTTATTGTATCTTGTATGGAAATTTACTGTTTGACCTATATATGGATAGTTAATATCCCAATATAATATATAAATACAAGATATACTATCCATAAAATCCTCCAAAGAATTAATAAAATAGCCCGTATACTTTATACGGGCTATTTTATTATTAACCTAATTCTTTTACTGCTTCTTGCTCTGACGCATCATTACCATCTTCATCATTTTGTGTGTTAATTTTTTCTAAAAGAGCCTTAACTTCGTCTGCTGTAGGCCTTGGAAACTTTTCGTCTATGTTTTGTGCAGAATCCGCGGCAGCTCTTTCTTCTGCTGTAAGAGCGCGTGGTTTGCAGCGCAATACCTGTAAGGTATATTCAACATTAAATGCTAGTGGTCCAGTTTTAGTACGTTTAAACACCACATCCCAACCGGTATCGTAGTCAGTTGGGTCATTTAAATCTTCAGCTGCTGTTAAGATTTGCTCAAATAACTTCTTTTTAAGATTAAGCGCCTTAACTTTACCATCTTTAGGGTCGATACAATTGATCGAATAGCTCCAGCTGCATTTAAGTTCAGGATAGAAGTCAGGCACATGATCTTTTTCCATGTTATCAAACTTCTCTTTTTCACGGCTAAATGCCAAGCACTCAACAGGGATATCCTTGTTATTAGTGCCCTTAATCCAGTAAATATAACGTGGCAAAACTCCGCCAATTAACCTAACTGTATTTTCGCCATCTTTATATTCGTAAGTTTCTACTTTATTTGTTACAGCTTTGCCTTTTGTTTGTTTAAAGCTAAGTGCCATATTTATTCCTCGTATTTGAAGTGTATTCGTTTGTTTTTTATTTCTAGTAGCGGATTATATTTTAATGTGCTTATTTCTATATCTGGATAGTAGGTTAAATCTAAAAATTTATAACCTAGGTCTTGGTAAAATTGCCAATTTCTACGACCCGCTAGTTTTACATATTGAATTATAAATAATCTATCAGTTCTAGTATCATCTAACAACTGATCCGGTTTGAGTATGAAACTAGGTCCACTAAACATTTCACTGGTTATTTTAGCATTATTGAGTTTAACCCAACGACCGCTGCGATAGTCTCGTAGTATATCTAACAAGTCCCAGTGTTGTTTTGATTTTTGCTGCAATTTTTCAAGATTAAATCGTAAGACCATATTTCTACTCAATATAATATTATAGCACAAACAACTAGCTATAACAAGTTAAATTTTTTAAACCAGTTTGGTTTCCCAACCTTTCTTCATATAAAGGCCCAATCTATCTGTGTTCTGCTTGCGATCAGCCCAGCCACTAAATTGAATGTCTACTACTATAGGATCTAGTTTACCTGGATGTGGTCGCATTATTCTACCAACAATTTGTTCTAGTAAACTATCATTACTCATAGGTACTGCTAAGATAACGCAACTGAGTATGTTGATGGAGATACCTTCACTAAAGATTTGCCTGCTACCAGCAACGCACATTTTTGCTTTGCTGAGTAATTGTTCTTTTGCATACTGCCTTTCTTCATAGCTGGTGTCGCCAGTAACCAACAAACACGTTTCTCCAACATATTCTTTGACCTTTTCTAAGAATTCTACTCTATCTGCTATAACAAGTACGCTATGGCCTTTAGTGATATGAAAATTAGCAATAGCACTAATATAACGTCTATAATCATCATTTTGTGTTAACTCATTTATCTTTTCTACCCAGGGTACATTAGGTTTTAATACTATGTTACTTTTAACTATATGTACTACAGGATTAATAGTATTACTTTGTGGTGGTCTGTAAACTGTGCTGCCAAAGTAATCTTGAAACATTACATGCTTACCGTCTTTACGTGTCATAGTACCACTAAGTGCAATTCTATATCTAGCATAAAAAGTGTCTACTGTTTCGCTAAATGTAGTGGCTGGGCAATGATGTGCTTCATCTAGGATTACTGTGCCAAACTCTTTTTGTAGTTTGTCTAAGTGTTTTACTATACTTTGCACATTTCCAACTACAATAGCATGATCTTCTATGTCAAAATTACCACTGCCTATAATACCACATTGCATACCAAATAGTGCTTCAATCTCATCACGCCATTGATCACGCAATGAAGTAGTATGTGTTACTACTAGCGTTTTCTGACCAAATTTTCTAGCAATATGTAGTGCTGTAAAGGTCTTGCCCCAGCCTACTAAGGCATTAATAAAACAAGTATCTTCTACTTGATCGTACACTGCTAGTTGATCTTCACGTAGTGCATACTTAGGTGTTGGAAACGGCACTGGTACTAGCACTCTTTTATCTACTATTTCATAGCCTTCAGGTATAAGATCCACTCTACCTTGCGGCATACTAATAATACCACTAGTTAGCGACCTGTAATTTCTAATAGTTTCTACACTAGTAAACTTTTTTGATCCTGTGTTCTTATGTATTTTGTAGGTAAGCTGATTTATTACGTGTTTAGTATGTAGTATGCCAGGATTATCTATGTATATTCTATTAGATATAATAGCTTTTGCCATTACACCATTCTCCAAGTTGTTTTTATAGGTTCACTATAGTATCCATACAATAAATTGCTGTGACCATAGGTAAGTATTCCACAATATTGTTCTTCTGGTTTTGGAACTTGCAGGCTTTTAAAGCGCTCAACCAGACCCTCAACCTCAAGAACACACCCAAGCCCACTAGCAGGTAAAACTTGTTTAAGTTTATGCGTAGCCAGCTTGGCGCGCGTAGATTTTTTGTGCTGAAATACCTGTCCATGGTTGTCAATAAACCAAGTTGTTGCTTTTGCCAGCTTAATAACATCACCAATAAAGTATATAGCACTGCTAATCCTAAAAAGTTTATCCTTAATTAGCAGTCTGCGCAAACCTAGTGTTGGTTTGTTAATATTTTTATCGTCTACTATTTGATAATTGTCGCTGTAAGTATTATCATCTGGATTAGTGTACTCTGTACGATAAAAAACTAGCCCATCGGCTACTATGGGCTGTCGTTCACCAAGTCTAAATACGGGCCAGTTGATCGCCGTCCAGTTTGTAGGTTTCTTCAAAGTGTCCAAAGCTATAGTCATCTCCAATATCTTGGTCTACACCAATAGCGCAGCCACTAATATTGCAACCCCACTCATGCTGTGTATTTTTACGTAGTATGTCACAATACTGTTCTACCTGCTCGGTCTTAACAACTGCCACGATTGAGTCATGGACAAGCATGAAGATTCTTGCGTCAAGTCCACACTCGACAACTTCTCTAGCAGTTCCAATAGCTCCGAGTAGGTTAACGTCACTTGCCAGCGATTGGATTTCTGAGTTAATACCACTTCGTACTTCGTGGGCTGCGATTCCTTTGTCACTGCTGAATACGTTAGGAAGCCGTCTTTTTCGGCCAAAAAACGAGTAAGTATATCCATTTTGTTCAATAAATGTTTTGCGTGTGTCTAACCACTGCTTTAGTTTCTTAAAAGTTGTAAAATACTGCTTAATATCATCACGGGCACGTTCTACAGGATAGTACTGCCCAGTAGCTTTACTAACAGTTACACTAACCTTATCGGCCCCGGATCCGTATAAAATCCCGAAGCTAATAGCCTTAGCACTTTGACGCATATCTGGGTATAGTTTCTTTACCTGATCTACTGGACACTCAAGATCAAACACCATTTTAGCAATACTGCTGTGAAAGTCTCCGCCATCAGTAAATACTTTTTGCAGATTTTTATCTCCACTGAGCACAGCAGCATAATACATTTCAGCAGTTCTTAAGTCTTGCGAAACGATTTTATAACCCTGCGGAGCTTTGATACAGCCTTTGATAATAGGGTCGTCTCGTGGTATTTGTTGTGCATTAAACTTCCCACTGCTAGAAAGACGACCACTAGTGGTAAAGATAAGATTAAAATTAGTACGAATCCTATCATCCCTATCAAGCTCAGGAAGTATCTTGTGTATATATGTGTTTTGGATTTTGGATAGTTTACGTACTTGTAGGATCGCTTTAGGAAGCTCATGTTCTTCACTTAATTGCTCTAGGACTTCTGCATCGGTACTAATAGCACCAGTACCAGTTTTCTTGCCTGTGGGTGTTAAGCCAACATAGTCAAATAGTATACTGCGTAGCTGCATAACACTATTAGGGTTAAATATCTTTTGCTCGTGCTGCTCAAACAATTTAACTTCGTCAAAAGTATAAATATGCTGTTTAGCTTCTTCAATCTTAGTAGTTAAATATTTGTCAGCCAACTGCATACGCTCACGACTAATAGGTATACCTACTTCTTCCATGTCCATTAAGAATAGTGTGCCTGGAATTAAGATTTCTGTGTACACCTTATGCAGTTTATCATTCTTTTGTACTATAGGCCAAAACTTATTAAATAGCTCTAGTGTAACGGCTGTGTCTATGCTAGCATATTCGCTGATAATGTCAAAGGGAATTAGGTCATAGGTAAAGTTTTCGTTGAGTACACCATTTGCCTTGCAGTACTCCCGCTTAAATTCATCCAGTTTAGCGTCATAATCGCCATAATCAGTGTATTTTAATGCCAGTTCTTTTAGGCCATGACTGTCTGTTTCGTCTAGGACATAGTGCATAACCATAGTGTCATGTACTCGTGTTCTGTCAAAGTCTAGGTCTAGGTGATATTTAAGCATTTTATAGTCAAATTTCATATTATGAAATACAACTGTAAAACGGCTACAAATTTCTTTGAGTAGTTCAAACGTACTTTCACCAATACAATCACAGCTAACATATCTACCGTGATTTGGCTTATAGCTCATGCTAATTCCTAGCACATAACCATCACGGGGGTATAGGCCTGTAGTTTCTGTGTCTACGGCAACTACACCTTGTGCGTTATCTAAGACTTCTTGAAAGAAAGCACGCGCATCTTCTTCGCGATCAATACCACAAAAATCACCGGTTTTAGCAGGTTTAGCCTCACCACTAATATATTTATGTATTTTGTCTACAGCACGCTCAAAATCAGGTTTTCCCTCTGGTTTGAACGCTAGCATTGCTGGATTGCTGATTGGTATGAACTTATCGTTGACCAATTGACCAGCATAGTTTGTTACGCTGGTAATTTTAGCGTATTCTTTAGCCGCTTCAGCACCTACCAAGATCACCAAATCATAGAGATCGGTATCTATATCAAGATCAACGTCCTTTTTTAGCAATTTAGTAATTGGCTTTGAGCTCATGTGAACTAATTCAAAGTCAAATTTAAAATATTCGGTATATTTAATTCTACTCGGGGCTTTATCAATTACTAATATTTTTAATTTAGTTGATTCCATCTAGTTGCTCTTGTGCCTTATTTTGTGCTAAAATAGCTTCTTCTATCGTAGAAAATAAACCTAAATGTTTCTTTTTATAATTTATTTTAATATAAACTTCATATTTTCCAGTATTATTATTTAAAGAAACTCCTTTAATACCAGTAGTACTATTTTTATTAATTTTTCTATTTCTTTGATTAGTTGCTGGTGTAGCTTCTCGCAAATTATATATGCTAGAATTTAATGTATCTCTATCAATATGATCTATTAAATTAGTAGGCCAGGTTTTATATACATAAAACCAAGCCAATCTATGGGATCTATATAATTTTCCAGATATTTGTATTTGTACATAGTTATCCGACGATATTGTTCCGGCGATTTTTCCGGCCTTGGTTCCTTTACGTTTACCGGTCCATGTAAATATACCAGTATCTTTATCATAATCTAGTATTTCTAATAATTCTTCGTGAGAAAGAGAGGATTCTTTTAGGTTCATAGTACTAAAATATTTTGATTAAAAATATATTTTACATGAATTAACTCATGTTTTCAACATCAAAATTTTTTGGTTACGTACTCTCTTATGCTGTCTATGTCAAGTTTATCTAGTTCACCAGGATCAACACCATCTGGTAATTTTATGATTTCTACTATAAATTCTTCTTGTTCTAGTATTGGTTTTAGCTCTTTGGCTGCTTTGGCTCCTGCATCGTCGCCATCAAATAATATATAGATGTGCGTTACGCCTTGTGCACGAAATGGCAACAATTTTTGCTTAGTATTGTTTTGTAGTGTGTTTGTGCCAAAGCAACATACTACATTTTCCATGCCTTTGTCGTATAGGTTAAGCATGTCAAACACACCTTCTACTAATACCATGCTGCGATAGTTACTTGGCAAGTGACATGGATATAGCGGCATTTGTACACCACTAGGATAATTTATATATCTAGGGTTGCCATTGCTCAATGTATGACGACCTACAAATACTACAGTTTTACCAGTAATATCTTTAACTGGAAACACTATTCTGTCTAAGAGTTTCTCTACTTGGTTTGTATAAAATGCTTCAAACTTACGCAGTGTTGGTACACCAATACCGCGAAATGGTTTTGTATAAGGAGTCCAACCTGTTGGTAAGTCAAGACCACTAGTTACTTTTAGCTCTGCTAATTTTTGCTTTAATACTGCTATTCTTATCGGTACTGGATTTGTAAATACTCCAAAGTATTTAAAGATGTTAGTTTTAAATCCGCAACTAAAGCAGTGTGCAGCACCACTAACGCGATCAATACGAAAGCTTGGATTCTTATCATCATGCTCTGGGTTTAAACATTTAATTACATAATCACGACCGCTAATTGAATAGCTGATCGCATTTTTGTTAAGTAGGTCTAATACTGGATCACTCATTATGCATCCCAGGGTAAGTCTGCACTACTATCATCTTGTTTTAAATCAGGTTTTTTACCTATTTTCTTAGACTCTTTAGCCTGCGGTCTGTCAATAGATTGTGGACTAATACGCAGTGTATCCCAATCTATAGGACAAGTAAATGTCATCTCCTTGCCGCCACGAATCTTAGTAGTCTCAAAACTAATTGCTTGACTGTTCTTGTCATGCGCTTCCATTACCAGTGCAATATCTGCGGCGTCTAGGATACCTTTGGCAAATCTTGCTTCACCACTAGCATCAATCTGATATGGACTTACTAGCACAATCTCATATTTTCTAGCCAAATTCTTTAATTTCTTTGAAACCTCAATTTGAGGTTTCCAGTCATACATGTCACTACCCTCAAGTACAATCTGATTTACATAGTCTACAACTACAACTTTTAATTTATCACCAAACTTAGCTTTTGCTTTGCCTATATGCAGGTCAATGCTGCTAATTGTTAAGTCTCTGTCATCTACAATAATCATTTGATTGTCTGGCTTTAGTTGGTGGTTGCGTACTAATTGTTCTTCAAATTTATACTTGTCACGGTGTCGCATGTACTCTGTGATGGTTTCGTCAGCGTCTACAAACATACCTGCTCTAGCGCGTACTAGTTTTAATAGTTCTTCATCTGTTAATTTATTTTGCTTTAGCCGCTGTAAGTTTACATTAGCTAGGATTGATAAATTGCGTTCTACAACCTCATGTGCCGTCATCTCAATAGAGAAATAGATGGCAGAGTTCCCAGCCTCATATTGATTAATAAAAATATTACTACTAGTAATAGACTTACCGCTGCCACGTTTACCTCCAATAAGGATGAGTTCCTGTCTAGCCACGCCACCAAGTACAGCATCAAAAGTATTATTAAGGCCCAAATAAACACGTTCTTTCTCCAATTCATCAGGATGCCTAAATAACATCATGTCTGCCATAGTAAACACTTTTTCACTAGTATGTGTTTTTTCTTCAACAGTCATTGCTATTGTGGCTAGGTTTTCTTTTATCTCATTAGTATCATATAGTGGTAGTTTATCTATAAATTTGTCTAATAATTTTACGGTTTCGTTTTGTGTGTATTGATCTATTAGTGCATCTAGTGCTACTTCAGCACTAACCTCAGGCACATCCGCTAAGCGAAGGGTAGCCAAGGTTTTTGACGCCGGACCCTCCCTTAGTGTTAGTGTTAGATCATCAAAACTTGGTACACTATGGTATTTTTCATAGTGTCTGTTTATGGCACTGTAAAGGGAAGAGTAGGCAGCGTCTAAGAATACTAACTTTAGCTTAGCCCAGATTTCTAGGTTTTGCTCAGTTAGTAATTTATGTAGAACGACTGCGCTTGTATCCAAGATTATGCTACCTTTGATTCGTTATCGACTATTACTTGGTCTATAATCTCTGTTATTTTGTAAAGTACGTGTTCACGTAGCTTTTTAATTTCTTGTTGATATGTATTATCTCGGTCGAACAGCAAACTTAATTGTTCGTGTGTAATCAATTGTTGTAAGCCAAAATAGATATGGTCATAGGCCATTGTAGATTCTGGCATTACTTCTACTTGTGCTGATCGGCCATAGTTATGTAATGCTTGCTTTACAACTTCTTCTACCGTGTAACTTTCGTTGTCATGGTATGTAATTGTAACTTTCATTATTTGGCCCCTAAAAGCAGAAAAGGCTGGGAGCCTGTTAAAACTCCCAGCCTTGGTTGTTATAGCTAATTAGGCTGCTTGACGTGCTTCAGCTTTAGCTTTTTTAGCTGCACCATCATAATCGGCAACTTTAATGCCACGACGGGTAAGCAGCGTACGAAGACCACGCTCAGTTTTGTCAACTGCTGCAGCAATCTCTGCTACAGTCATAGCGTGAATTTTATCACCAAGTGCAGTTACAGGGTCAACGCTCTCTTTAGCATGACTTGTTTTCTGTGCAGGAATCTTGGCAATTTGACCCTTGCGCGTAAGGCTAAGAGCTTTACCACGAACACTAGAAACAGTCTTGTTAAGAGCACTAGCAATATCTTCGATAAATGCACCACGCTCTGCCATGCTAATAAACTTGGTCTCTTCAGCATCAGTATAAGTACGAGCAACTTCTACTTTTTCAGCAGGTTTAACACTGCCGGTAAGCTCAAGAGCTAAAAGTTTACCTTGAATCTGCTTGGGTGTAAATTTGCCGTTCATAAAATGTTCAGCAATTTGCTTGTAGGTATACTCACCAGTATTATTCACTACAAACTCAGCAAGCTCAGCACCTTCGTCTTCGGTAAAGGCACTGGTTTTCTCTTTAGCCATGCTAGCAACTTCAACTTCTAGTTGACGGAGCTTGCTGGCAACGCTACGAGGAGTAAAGTCGTCTCCAAGAGCATGAGCAGCACTTTCTACAGCGGCTGCACTAACGGGACGCTGCCCGCCAATTAAACTCATTAATTTGTTAACTGTTTCATCAGACCATTTTTTAGCTTTTTCAGTCATTTATTGTCTCTTTAATAAAAGTATCTAAATTTGTGATAATTTTTATGCCGAGGCTTTCGGCTTTTTTACGTTTGGCACTACCTTTATCTTCTTCATCAACTAAATAATCCGTAGTTTTAGTTACAGTTTCGCTAATACGAAATCCGTGATCTGTTAGTTGCTTGTAGGCTTCGGCTTTGGTTTTATAAGAAGATAATTTGCCTGTAACGCATACTACTGGGCCAGCGGTATTTGTTGCAGACATTTCACTGCGAAAAGAGAACGGTAAAAATTCTCTAATTTCTTTGAAGTCAAGTTCAAGCCAGCCTAGGAGATTTTGTGTTACTTTATCTCCAAGTCCAGCCTGCTTACAAGTTTCTAGGTTAATTTCATCAATATTATTGACTATACTGCTAATTTTAGCACTTGCTGTATTGCCTACCAGTGGAATACTAAAACTTGCTAGTACTTGATGTAGCGGGGCACTACGACTCTTGTCAATTTCTGACAATAATTTTTCTGCTGTTTTTACACTACCTAGTAGGCCACTAACTTCATCAAGCTCTAGGTAGTATAACTCGGTAATATCTGCTAGCCCTAATTTCTCAATTGTTTTAGCGCCCATACCCTTGATGTTCATAGTTTTGCAAAAGTGTTCTACACGCTTACTCAACTGAGCATCACAAGCCTGGTTGCGACAAAACAACTGATCGTTAACCAGTTCTAGTTTGTAGTTGCAACAGGGACAATGTGTGGGTATTTCAATCTTCATGTGTATTAATTAACCTAAGATATTATTATACAGTATTAACCAGTGTGTTACAAGCTAAAATTTTTGTTGCCTTTACAGTAGAAATTTAGGCATCAACTTTGTGCAAGATACAAGGTATAATTTCGCCGGCCCTAGCAACTGCCACTGTATCGCCAATCTGTAGGTCTAGGGCTTCTATAAACCCAGGATTATTGAGTGTGGCTCGGCTTACTAGTGCATCGCCGATCTTAACAGGTTCTAGTATAGCAGTTGGTGTTACTTTGCCGGTTTTGCCTACATTCCATTCTACGCCTAGTAATTTAGTTTCTACATGAGCAGCACGTTCTTTACGAGCATATGCGCCACGAGGATGTTTGCTAGTATATCCTAACTGTTCAAACTGATGATTGTTATTTAGTCTAACAACAATGCCGTCACTAGGATAAATCTTGGCAAGTTCAGGTTCTAGTACAGTGTTAAATCCTAGTTGCTTAAGCACACGCATATCACCAGACCAAGTTGGGTCTAGGTTTGGTGTTATTTGATAGGCAAAGAATTCAATTGCTCTGGTTTTGAACTCGTCTAGGTCTTTTAAGTTTAAGCTACCTGCTGCATAGTTGCGGCTATTTTCCACATGTAGTGGAGCTACAATCTCGCCAGTAACTTGTACAGTTACATTACCAAGATTAATTCTTAGTGGCACTAGGTTACCATGCTCGTACATTTTATCTGTGATAATTTGGCCTTCAACACCATCACCACGGGTAAGTGCTTGTACTAAGATACCGTCTACGTATAACAGGCTAATAGCTGCACCGTCTAGTTTGATACTGGTAGTAACGTCTAGGCCTGCTAGTGGATCACTTTTACCCTCATCTTCATAAAACTTTTGCAGGCTGTACATGCGGTGTGTATGCTTGGCTTTGTTGCCGTGTACTGCTGCACCAACTTTGTTATAGCCGCAACCCTCTGCTAGCATGTCAAACATGTAATCTGGAATAGTGGGCATACCTTGATAGTAGGCCTCACTTGCTTTGTCTAATAGTTTATGTAATTTATTCATAAATAATATTATAGCAGTTTAGGGTATATAGTTCAAGTTACTTTTTATACTGGTGTCCAGCCTTTAGTAGAATCAGCCCGTCCATTAAGCACTAATGACACCTTAGAGGGGCTTAAATTGTACTTTTCACAAAAGTTATTAACTCCTACGTCTGTAAGATCATAAATTATGCCATCAGGTGCTCTTAATTTATTAAAAGGTCGTTTCGTACTATTTGTACGAATTCGTCTATTTTTCTTATTTTCTATTAATTTATTATACAATTCTGGAGCCGCTTCTTTCATCCATTTATGACCTTCTCCAGATGAAATATGCGATATAATAGATTTAGATAAATTAGTCATTTCTGCAATTTGCGCGCCAGTTAAATTAGTTGTTACTAATAATTTTAATGCTTCTAGGTAATTCTTATTACTACTTGTAGCTCTAGCATTTAATTCTCCAGGTGAAATATTTCCTGCTTCTCCTCCTGGGGAGGTATTAAATCCATTATTATAAGAATCAAACTCCTGAATATAAAATTTTTCTAATTTATATATTTCGTGTTCCGCACATTCTACAAGAATATCAAAAGTTGGCTCGCCATATGTATTATAGGCTTCTTGTAGTTTCTTTGCTGATTGATTCCTTCTCATATTCCATAAATGAGCATATAGCCTAGTTTCCAGTGTAATTGATTTTCCTATATATACTTTATTAGTATTATTAAATGATAAACAGTAAATTCCTATTGTCATATTTATACTCTCCTATGTTTACTTATATTTTAACATAGGTACATATCTTTATCAAGAGGAATTTTTATTCCCTCTCAATAATTTTTTTATAATATGTCAATATAATTTGTTCACCCTCAGCTTTACTACAAATGTCTAATAAGCCATCTAATAAATTATATATATTTTCTATACTAGCCGGTATACTAACGCCTTCTCTGGAAGCATGCCACTCTCCACTATAATTAAGAAAATACTTGCGTAGTTGTATGTAGGTAACCTCTCTAAAGTCATTTACTACTAGTCTAACCTGAAAACCTTTTTCTAAGTTTTCTTCGATTAGGCGTTCGTAGAGTATGTTACT